>ENA-UERW01000303-UERW01000303.1-human-gut-metagenome-genome-assembly--contig:-NODE-303-length-47052-cov-5.252411_pt1 | contig 47052 bp, 48 predicted proteins | sample MGYA00242994_ERZ507995 | MGnify/ENA primary metagenome ERZ507995 (study PRJEB26167, sample SAMN06115492) | human gut metagenome | host: Homo sapiens | place: China:Chongqing | collected 2015-04-26...
GGATCTGGCTCTTCTCGTCCACCACCACCAGCTTGACGGTGGTGGAGCCGGAGTCGATGCCGATATGCACCGGGCCGCACTGGGCGCTGAAGGGCACATGAGGCACGCTGTGGGACATGTGCCGGGCATGGAATTCCTCGTACTCCTGCTTGTTGGCAAAGAGCGGAGGCTCACTGGCATAAGTAGCGGTGGCGGCGTACTGGTCCAGCGCGTCGGCCACTGCGGAGAGTTCGAACTCCTTATCCGCATAGAGGGCGGCACCCAGTGCCACATAGAGCAGGCTGTTCTCGGGGCAGGTGCCGGTGACCCCCAGCGCCTCATCAAAGCTCTTGCGCAGCACGCTGCTGAAGGTCAGCGGCCCGCCCAGATACAGGATATTGCCCTTGATGGGGCGGCCCTGTGCCAGACCGGCAATGGTCTGGTTGACCACCGCCTTGTAGATGCTGGCGGCGATATCCTCCGTGCGCGCGCCCTGATTGATGAGGGGCTGCACGTCACTTTTGGCAAACACGCCGCAGCGGGACGCGATGGTATAGGTGCGCTCGGCCTTTTCCGCGGCCTTGTTCATCTCGTCGGCACTCATCTTCAGCAGGGTGGCCATCTGGTCAATAAAGGCACCGGTGCCGCCGGCACAGCTGCCGTTCATGCGGACCTCGGTGCCGTTGGTCAGGAACAGGATCTTTGCGTCCTCGCCGCCCAGCTCGATCACGCAGTCGGTGGCGGGCACAAACCGCTTGACTGCCACACGGGTGGAGAACACCTCCTGCACAAAGGGCACGCCGCAGCTGTCGGCCAGACCCATGCCGGCAGAACCGGAGATGCTCAGCAGAGCCTTGTTTCCGTGCAGGTGCTCTGCATCGATACGGCGCAGCAGCTCCTGCGCCTTTTCCAGAATATGACTATAATGTCGTTCGTATGTAGAATACAGCAGGGTATCCTGCTCATCCAGCACCACGCACTTGATGGTGGTGCTGCCGATGTCAAGACCTACTCTCACGTTGTTTTTCCTCCTAAGGCATCGTCTGCCGGGGCACGCCCTGCACACAGACGGTTCAGTTTTGACTGCCGAAAATTGTTCGGTAACAAATCATCCTCACAGTTTGCATACAAGGTCATTATAAACCAAATTGTCGGCACATTCAATCTGGAGCCTTTATTTTACACGAAAAAAATAGTATTTTCCGCTCCAAAAGTTAAACATTTTGTGAACTTGCCGGACTTTTTGGTGCTGATTTTTTCCGTGGCAAAGGTTCTTTGCTGCGAGCAAAAAAGAGCACGGTACCGGGTGATACAGTGCCCCGTTTGCGTTGTTATGCCTGCTCAACTTTAAGCCAAGAGGTTTTTACAGAGTTTCCACACTCTATAAAAAAGACGCAGGGGCTTCTGGTTTTTCCAGGAGCGCTCCGCGCCTTTTTTCGTTGTCAGAACAGGTCCAGCATATTGTCGAGGTAGATCTCTTCCCGCACCTGCAGCTGGTGTTCCGGTTTGGTCAGATAGTACAGCAGAAATTCCAGCACCAGCGCACTGCCAAGGCCCCGGCCCTCGATCTTGAACTGCGAAAAGCCCATGGGCAGGTAGGTGCTGCGGATGTCCTCCACTCCGATAAAGCCGGGGTTCCGCATTGCTTTGGAAAAGCGGTAGCCTTCCGCCGCACCGGGGGCCGTGCAGCGGTGCTCCGGGCAGAGCTCGCCTAGATTCCGGCGGCTGACGTTCTCGTAGCAGTGCCGCCGGTCGGTGCAGCCGAACCAGCAGCACTCGTTGCAGAGGAATTCCAGCTTGTCCTTCTGCGGCTGCGGCAGGCTGTCCAGCTGCGCAAGGGCTTTGTTCAAGCGGAAGTCCGGCACCACATAGCGGAACTCCGGCCGGGCGGTCTCCGCTTCCAGCTGTGCAAACTCCGTGAGCACCTTGGTGGTGGAGGACACCAGATATAATTCCGGGTAGTGCTCCTGCAGATAATCCACTAGCAGGTCCGAATGTACGATGACGCCGTTTTGCACACTGCCCTGCGCGAACTGCGCGCAGAGGGCGTTGCATTTAGAGTCGGTTAGGTGCTCTTCCCGCAGCAGTGAATTGCTGAAGGTGAGCCGGGCCGAGATACCGTACTCCTGCGCAAGGGCCAGCACCTCCCGGGCGGTGTGTCGGCTGCAGCCGGTCCGTCCGCCGCCCCACAGGCAGTCGGCCGGGGCACCGTAAAGGGAGCCGATCTCGCACCAATCGTAAAACCAGTCGCGGTGCGTCCGGTACAGCGGCAGGAACACCCGGTACAGCTCGTAGAACTCAAACAGCCCGGGCAGGTGAAAATACGCTTTTCTGAGTTCCATGATCAGTCGTCCAGCCGGATCTTTTCCTTCAGCACCACGCAGCCGGCCATGGTGGCCAGTGCGGCAAAGGAGGCGATGGCACCGGTGATGTGCTCCTTATACCAGCCAAACAGCGATTTTGGGGATGTTGTACCGTCTTGTGAGGAACTCATTGTGGAAACTCTCCTTTCAATTTTATCGTTCCTATTATAGCCCTTCCCGCCGGGGAGGACAAGACGGAATTTCACCTCACGGATGGCTTTTTTACAGTCGTCCGGGGGCCTGTCTTTTGGTTGTATTCAGTGGTCCAGCACGGTCTTGCCGGTCAGCGGGTCCGGGATGCCCAGCAGGGCCAGAATGATGGCCATGCGGATGTAGACACCGTTGTGCACCTGATCAAAGTAGGCGGCGCGGGGGTCGTTGTCCACGTCGGTGCTGATCTCGTCGATGCGGGGCAGCGGATGCAGCACCGGCATATCTGCCGGGGCCAGCCGCAGCATGGCTTCGTCCAGCTGGTAGCAGCCCTTCAGGCGCAGATACTCTTCCTCGTTGAAGAAGCGCTCCTGCTGGATGCGGGTCATGTACAGCACATCCAGATGGGGCAGTTCCGCTTCCAGATCATCGGTCTCGGTGTAGACCTGATGGGTAGGCTCCAGCGATTCGGTCTTGACGTAGCGGGGCAGGCGCAGGTCCTCCGGCGAGATGAACACAAAGCGGTTGCCCTCAAACTGGCTCAGCGCGGCGGTCAGGGAGTGGACCGTCCGGCCAAATTTGAGATCGCCGCAAAAGCCAATAGTCAGGTGATCGAGCCGCCCTTTGCACTGGCGGATGGTCATTAGGTCGATCATGGTCTGGGAGGGGTGGGCGTGTCCGCCGTCACCTGCATTGATGACGGGCACTCGTGCGTACATCGACGCCCGGAGCGGGGCACCCTCTTTGGGATGGCGCATGGCGATGACGTCGGCGTAGTTGCTGACAACGCGGGCGGTGTCTGCCACGGTTTCACCCTTACTGGCGCTGGAGAGCTGGGCTCCTGCAAAGCCCAGCGTCTTGCCGCCGAGGCGGAGCATGGCCGACTCAAACGAAAGCCGGGTGCGCGTGGAGGGCTCGTAGAACAGCGTCGCCAGAATGCGCCCGTCGCACAGGTGCGCATAGGGAGCGGGATTCGCTTCCATCCGGTCGGCAAGGTCGAGAAGGGCCAACTGCTCGTCCAGAGAAAAGCTGTTCGGCTCGATGAAGTGTCTCACAGCCATTCTCCCTTCAGCACAAACTTCTCGCGCTCGGCACCGGTGGAGACGAACTGAATCTCATGATCCAGCTGCTTTTCAAGAAACTCCACATAGCCCTTGGCTTCTTTCGGCAGTTCGTCCCAGCTCTTGCAGCCGGAAATATCCTTGTTCCAGCCGGGCAGCATCGTGACCACCGGCTCCATTCGGTCGAGGTCAGACAGGGTGTCGAAGCGGGGGACTTTCACTCCATCCAACTTGTAACCGGTGATGACCGGGATCTCCTCCATGCTGCTGAGCACATCCAGCTTGGTGAGGGCAATCTTATCCGCGCCCTGACAGGCTAAACCATAGCGGCTGGCTACGCAGTCGAAGGGGCCAACGCGGCGAGGACGGCCGGTGGCCGCGCCGTATTCGCCGCCTGCCTTGCGCAGCTTCTCGTTCCACTCTTCGCCCATGGCGTTCTCGGCGGCGAAGGGACCTGCACCCACGCAGGTGGAGTAAGATTTCAGCACGCCGACCACATGGTCGAGCTTGCAGTTGGGGATACCGGCCCCCAGCGGCGCGTAAGCGGCCAGCGTGTTGGAGCTGGACGTGAAGGGAAAGATGCCGTAATCGATGTCGCGCATAGCACCCAGCTGGGCTTCTAGCACGATCCGTTTGCCGCTGTCGTGAGCCTGCTGCAAAAAAGCACCGACGTCGCAGATGTACGGCGTAAAGTGCTCGGCCTGCAACTTGCACCAGTTCAGCAGGGCATCGTAGGACATCTTTTCCTGATGGTAGCAGCCCGCCAGCTCCATGTTCTTGGAGTCCAAAATCATATGCAGCCGGTTCTGGGTGCGCTTCTCGTCCAAGTGGAGCAAGTCGCCCAAACGCAGAGTCTTTTTGCGGTACTTGTCGCTGTAGGCGTAGGCGATGCCGCGGCGGGTGGAGCCGAAAGCACTGCCCTTTTGGGCAAGGCGGTCTTCTTCCAGCCCATCCTGCACCTTGTGCCACGGCATCGAAATGGTGGCCTTATCGGAGAGCTTCAGATTCTTGGGGCTGACTTCCACACCACGGGCTTCGATGGCCTGCATCTCGTTTGCGAGGTGCTCGAGGTCAATCACCATGCCGGTGCCCAGCACACAGGTCACGTCCGGGTGCAGGATGCCGGAGGGCAGCAGGTTCAGGATGAACTTGCCCTTCTCGGTGACGACGGTGTGTCCAGCATTGTTGCCGCCCTGATAGCGGGCAACGATGTCAGCATGTTCGGCCAGCAGGTCGATGACGCGGCCCTTGCCCTCATCGCCCCAATTGATTCCAGTTACTGCAGTCAGCATAATACTTCATTTACCTTCTTTTCCCATACCACTTTACGATACTTTTGGAGTTCCCTCTTGCAATTTCGGATTGCAGTGCTATTATACGAGCAGAGGCAGAATGTGTAAAACGTATCTTCCACATGGCTGCAATGTAAATTTGATATGAATGGAGGCAGATGCCCATGTATGTGGACTGGGAATACTACAAGATCTTCTATTATGTGGCGAAGTATCAGAATTTTACCAAGGCCGCGCGGGTGCTGGGCAACAACCAGCCCAACATCACCCACTCGATGAACCGGCTGGAAAGCCAGCTGAACTGTGTGCTCTTTACCCGCTCCAACCGGGGCGTCACCCTGACGCCGGAGGGCGAGATGCTCTACTCCCGCATCGCCTCGGCGGCAGTGCAGATACAGGACGCGGAGGAAGAGCTGAGCGCCAGCGCCACCCTCGAGCACGGCTCCATCAGCATCAGCGCGACCGAGACGGCCCTGAACATCTATCTTTCCGAGAAGCTGCGGGCCTTCCACAACAATTTCCCCGGCATCCGGCTGCGCATCTCGAACCACTCCACCCCGCAGGCGGTGCAGGCCGTGAAGAACGGCGAGGTGGATTTTGCCATCGTATCCACGCCGGCCGAGGTGGAGCCCGGGCTGAAAATGGTGGAGCTGAAGTCCTTTTATGAGGTGCTGGTGGGCGGAAAGACCTTCACTGCACTGGCCAGCCAGCGCCTGACGCTGAAGGAACTGAGCTGCTATCCGCTCATCTCTCTCAGCGATGAGAGCATGACCCGGAACTTCTACCGGCAGTTCTTCCTCGACCACGACGCCGTGCTCCGGCCCGACACCGAGGCCGCCACCACCGACCAGATGCTCACGCTGGTGAAAAGTGAGCTGGGCCTTGCCTTTGTGCCGGAACCAATGGCAAAAGAGCTTCTGGCCCGCGGCGAGCTTGTCGAGCTGCATCTGCAGGAGATCATTCCCTCCCGCTCTATCTGCCTCATCTACGACCATCACCGTCCGCTGAACACGGCGGCCCGGAAGTTCCAGCAGATGCTGACGAAAGCGGAGCCGGGCCATCCGGCAGCGCCGAAGCAGGCGGAGGGCGTCTCTTTCATATCCCAATAAAATGATTTGTCGTTGTCCCATGCCGGAAAGCCGCGGCCTACAGAGGCCCGGGCCTCATCGAATCCATCTGGCGCAAAAAGGCCAAAGGGAAGGAAAACCAGAATGATAGACAAAATGCTCGTGCGCGGGGCAAAGGTACACAACCTGAAAAACATCGACGTGGACATCCCGCTGAACAAGATCGTGGGCATTGCGGGCGTGTCGGGCTCGGGCAAATCCTCGCTGGCGCTGGGGGTGCTGTATGCCGAAGGCTCCCGCCGGTATCTGGAGGCGCTGTCCACCTACACCCGCCGCCGGATGACCCAGGCTTCGAAAGCCTCGGTGGAAGAGGTGCTGTATGTCCCGGCGGCGCTGGCGCTGCACCAGAGGCCGGGCGTGCCGGGCATCCGCAGCACCTTCGGCACCGGCACGGAATTGCTGAACAGCCTGCGGCTCATGTACTCCCGCCTCGCAAGCCACCGCTGCCCGAACGGGCATTACATCCCGCCGACGCTGGCTGTTGCGGCGGGCAGGGAGCTGGTCTGCCCGGAGTGCGGTGCGCATTTCTATGCGCCGTCGGCAGAGGAGCTGGCTTTCAACTCTCAAGGTGCCTGCCAGAAGTGCGGCGGCACAGGCAGCGTCCGGACGGTGGACATGGCGTCGCTGGTGCCGGACGACTCGCTGACCATCGACGGCGGCGCAGTGGCCCCGTGGAACAGCCTGATGTGGTCGCTGATGACAGACGTCTGCCGGGAGATGGGCGTGAGGACGGATGTGCCGTTCCGCGACCTGACCGAACAGGAAAAGGACATCGTCTACCACGGTCCGGCAGAGAAAAAGCATATCTTCTACCACGCCAGGAACTCGAATCAGGCCGGCGAGCTGGACTTTACCTATTACAATGCCGTCTACACCGTAGAAAATGCTCTTGCAAAGGTCAAGGATGACAAGGGCATGAAGCGGGTGGAAAAGTTCCTGCGGGAAGATGTCTGCCCTGAGTGTCACGGCTCGCGGCTCTCAGCGGCGGCGCGTGCGCCGAAGCTGCGGGGCATCTCGCTGGACGAAGCCTGCCAGATGACGCTGGAAGCCCTCGTGGAGTGGGTGAAGGGTGTGCCGGGCAGTCTGCCGGAAGAGATGCGCCCGATGGCGGAGAGCATCTGCGAGGCATTCGAAAGTACCGCCAAGCGGCTGATGGATTTAGGTCTGGGCTATCTGACGCTTGACCGCTCGGCCTCGACCCTTTCCACCGGTGAGCGCCAGCGGATGCAGCTGGCCCGGGCCGTCCGCAACCGCACCACCGGTGTGCTCTATGTGCTGGATGAGCCGTCCATCGGCCTGCATCCGTCGAACATCGTGGGCCTGACCGGCGTGATGCACGACCTCGTGGCCGACGGCAACTCGGTCATTCTGGTGGACCACGACACCCAGATCCTGAAAGAGGCCGACTGGGTGATCGAGATGGGGCCGGAAGCGGGAGCTAAGGGCGGACATGTCATTGCCGAAGGGACGATAGCTGATTTGGAGGCAAAGCCGGAGTCCCAGATCGGGCCGTTCCTCTCCGGAAAAGCTGAGACGAAATTGCGCCGGTGTGCCGGGACAGGGGAGATGTTCGCAGAGGGGGGGATCCATCTCTTCACCGGAAGCATCCACACGGTCAAGCCTTTGGAGCTGGACATTCCCAAGGGGCGGCTCACCGTGGTAACGGGCGTGTCCGGCTCCGGCAAAACGACGATGGTGCTGGAAAGCCTCGTACCGGCGCTGGAAGCAAAGATAAACGGCAGCGCCCTCCCGGCACATATCCGGGAGATCCGCGCCGAGGGCATCGCGCACGTCAAGCTCATCGACGCGACGCCCATCGGCATCAATGTGCGCTCTACCGTGGCGACCTACGCGGGCGTCCACGACGAGCTGCGGAAGCTCTATGCCAGATCTCCGGACGCCAGGCAAAAGGGCTTCAAGGCCAGCGATTTTTCCTACAACACGGGCAGTCTGCGCTGCCCCGGCTGCGACGGCACCGGTGAGGTGAGCCTGGACGTGCAGTTCCTGCCGGACGTGAACATCGTCTGCCCCGACTGCCGGGGTTCCCGCTACGCGCGGGCGGCTTACGGCGTGAAGTTGATGAACAAGGCGGGGCAGGCCGTCTCTCTGCCGGAACTGATGGAGATGGACGTCAACTCCGCCCTTGCGTTCTGCGGCGGGATGAAGACAGTGAGCCAGCGCCTGCAGACATTGCAGCAGCTGGGTCTGGGCTACCTGACACTGGGCGAAGAGACGCCCAGCCTCTCCGGCGGCGAGGCCCAGCGCCTCAAGCTGGCCAGCGAGATCGGCCGCACCCAGACCGACTCGGTGTTCGTTTTCGATGAGCCCAGCATCGGCCTCCACCCGCTGGACGTGCAGGTGCTTCTGCGGGTGTTCCAGGCCCTGCTGGACAACGGAGCAACGGTCGTTGTCATCGAGCACGACCTTGATGTCATCCGCAACGCGGACTATGTCATCGACATGGGGCCGGGCGGCGGCGAGAGCGGCGGCCGCGTCGTGGCAACAGGCACGCCGGAGGAGATCCGGGAAAATCCGGAGAGTATTACCGGAAGATATTTATAACAAAAAGGGGGGCAGGTGCCGCATGGCACCTGCCCCCCTTCGTCAATATTCTTATTTGCTTTCCGGGACACCGCGCAGTTCGACACGGAAGCGCTCGAGAACATCTTCTTCCCGGATATTTTTGACGAGATCCGGAAGCTTTGCGGTTTCGCCTACGGGATAGACCATGATGCACTTCCGATGCGTTGCTGACGATCAAAACAAAAAGTTAATTCTCGGAAGAAATATCCTGACCGAAATACTTCTCGCCCAGCTCCTTGAGGGTGCCGTCAGCGCGCAGCTCGTCGATGGCGCTGTTGAGGGCGTCGAGGAAGGAAGAGTCTTCGCTCTTGACGATAGGGATCGCAACGTGAGAAGCATCTTCGGTCTGTGCGACCAGCTTGAAGTCGGCGTCCGGATGGACGTTCAGGTAGTCGTAGAAGGAGACGTTGGCGTTCAGGGTGGCGTCGATGCGGCCAGCGGTCAGCAGCTGGATGGTCTCTTCCAGCGTGTCGATGCCCTGGACGGTCGCGCCGTAGCTCTCGGCCAGCTCCATGTAGGTGGAAGCGAGGCTGTTGGCCGTGGTCTTGCCGGCAAGGTCCTCGAAGCTCTTGATGTCCTCGTTATCCTTGCGGACGGCCAGGGCGGTATGGATGTAACCGTAGGGAGTGGTGAAGTCGTAGGTCTTGGCGCGCTCTTCGGTGACTTCGACGCCGTTGCAGACGAGGTCGTAGCGGCCGGCATCCAGACCGGCGAACAGGCTGTCCCAGTCGCTCTCGACGTACTCGGGCTCGACGCCCAGTTTCTCGGCGATGGCGCGGGAGACTTCGACGTCGTAGCCCACGAGGGTGTCACTCTCATCGTGGAAGCTCCAGGGCTGCCATGCGCCTTCCAGCGCGATGACCAGCTTGCCGTTGGACTGGATGGTCTCCAGCTTGTTGGCGGCAGCAGCGGCAGCAGAAGCTGCGGTGCTGGAAGCAGTGGAGGCGGAAGTGTTGGAAGAGCAGCCGGCCAGCGAGAGAACACCGGCAGCGGCCATGACGCTCATAAGAGAAATAAAGGTTCTGCGTTTCATAGGGGATGATCCTTTCTGTAGTAAAACAAACTTGGGAAAAGCAGGAGAAGGCTCTCCCTTTGGGAGAGCTGGCGCGTGAGCGCCTGAGAGGGCAAGGACGCTGACGTAGAAGCATAAGTGCGGCGATAGTATCGCTCTGACAAAGAGCCTGCATATCGCTGTGCGGTAACTCTGTCACAGGCGGCTTGCCCTCTCCGTCATTGCTTTGCAATGCCACCTCTCCCAAAGGGAGAGGCTTTAGGCTTCCGTATGCGAGATTTTCTGCAAAAACTCACGGGTCCTTGCCTCTTTGGGATGGGCGAAGAACTCCTGCGAGGGGGCTTCCTCGACCACGACACCGTTTTCCATAAAGACGGTGCGGGACGAGACGTTGCGGGCAAAGCCCATCTCATGGGTGACGACCAGCATGGTCATGCCCTCCTGTGCCAGCTGCCGCATGACGGCCAGCACCTCGCCGGTCAATTCCGGGTCGAGGGCGCTGGTGGGCTCGTCGAAATAGATGATCTCGGGGCCGGAGGCGAGAGCGCGGGCGATGGCCACGCGCTGCTGCTGACCGCCCGACAGCTGACGGGGGTAGTAGTCGGCCCGGTCGGCGAGGCCGACCTTTTCCAGCATCTTCATGCCGACGGCATCGGCCTCCGCTTTGGGCATCTTCCGGGCGACGATGAGGCCCTCGGTGACGTTCTGCAGGGCCGTTTTGTTGCGGAAGAGGTTGTAGTTCTGGAAGACGAAAGCCGTCTTGCGGCGCAGCCGCGCGATGCTGGCGCGGTCGGCGTGGGCGAGGTCGAAGGTCTCACCGTCGAAGGTGAGCTGGCCTGCGTCCGCCGTCTCAAGGAAGTTGAGACAACGCAGCAGGGTGGTCTTGCCTGAGCCGGAAGGGCCGAGGATGGCCACGACGTCACCCTTTTCCACCGTCAGATCGACGCCGCGCAGCACGTCCAGACTGCTGGTCGGCTTGGGGGCGCGGCCAAAGATGCCGGGATGGACGCCGGGCTTTGCGTAAGTATGGAAGGATTTGTGGACGCCGCGGATCTCTAACATTGCCATAACAGCCACACTCCTTTCTTACTGGAAGCCGTGGGCGTTGAGCTGGCGCTCCAGCAGCCCTTGCAGCTTGGTGATGACGGTACAGAACAGCAGATACACCACGGCCACCTCACAGTAGATGGGCAGGAAGATGTAGGTGCGGGCGGCGACGCGCTGGCCGGCCATGAACAGCTCCGCTACCGTGATGTTGGAGGCCAGAGAGGTGTCCTTGATCATGCCGATGAGGGAGTTGGAGAGGGCAGGCACGGCGGTGCGCAGAGCCTGCGGCAGCACGATGCGGCGCATGATCTGCCACCAGCTCATGCCGACGCAGTAGCCGGCTTCCAGCTGGCCCTGCGGCACGCTCTCGAGTGCGCCGCGCATGGTCTCGGCGCAGTATGCGCCCTCGTTGAAGGCGAAGGCGATGACTGCCGCCGGGAAAGCGTCCAGCATGATGCCCACACTGGGCAGGCCGTAAAAGATGATGAAAAGCTGCACCAGCAGCGGCGTGCCGCGGATGACCCAGATGTAGAACCGGGCCAGCTGGCTCAGCACCGGCACTTTGGCGTACTGCACCAGCGCCACAGCCACCGCCAGCACCATCGCCAAGGTGAACGAGACGAGGGTGAGGGGGATGGTCATGGTGAGGCCCGCCGAGAGGATGCGGGGAAGAGCCTCCCAGAGCACGCTGACGGTGCGGTTGGATAAGAGTGTTTCCAGCATGGATACTCCTTTTTCAAAATTTGAATAAACAGACAGGGCAAGTAGGTGGATACATTATATACCTTAAAGCTGGGTCAAAGTCAAGAGGAAAAAATGAAAATCCTACCAGAATACTATAACATGATTTGGAAATGAACGCAAATGGTTTCGAAAAATTGCATGGTATAGACGAAATGGACGAAAAACAGGTGCTGACTTTGTGCAGAACGGCAGAGTAGTTGACGCGGCAGAAGCTTTCGGGTACAATAGAGCTGTATAGACCTGTAAAGGTACAAACAGGCCGCACGCCCCGCCAGACGGGAGCGCGGCGGATACGGAGGACAAACGTGATGAAACGTATTGGTATTCTGGGCGCTGGCACCTGGGGCATGGCCCTTGCACGGATGCTGACTGTGAGCGGGAATGATGTGCTGGTGTGGTCGGCCATCGAGAAGGAGATCGACAGCCTTTCCACCACCCGCAAGCACCCCAACCTGCCGCAGATGAAGATCCCCGACGAGCTGCGGTTCACCAAGAGCATCGAGGAAGTCTGCAAAGACAAGGACATCCTGCTGTTCGCGGTGCCGTCGGTGTTCGTCCGCTCCACGGCGGCAAAGGCCCGGCCCTATGTGGCCGACGGCCAGATCATCGTGGACGTGGCAAAGGGCATCGAGCCCGATACCCTGTACACCATGACCGAGATCCTGGCCGATGAGCTGGGCAAGGAGGGCGGCCCGAAGGGCGTGCGCCTTGTGGCCCTGTCCGGCCCCACCCACGCCGAGGAAGTGGCCATCGACCTGCCCACCACCATCGTGTCGGCCAGCAAGGATAGGGAGGCCGCTGCCTATGTGCAGGAGGTCTTCACCAACAATGTCATGCGCGTCTACACCAACGAGGACATCAAGGGTGTAGAGCTGAGCGGCGCCATGAAGAACGTCATCGCGCTGGGCGTCGGCATCTCCACCGGCCTTGGCTACGGCGATAATGCCCGCGCTGCCCTCATCACCCGCGGCATCGCCGAGATCGCCCGTCTGGGCGTGGCGATGGGCTGCAATGTCCACACCTTCGCAGGTCTGGCCGGCATCGGCGACCTCATCGTGACGGCTACCAGTATGCACAGCCGCAACAACCGCGCCGGCATCCTCATCGGCAAGGGCGAGACCCCGGAAAATGCCGTCAAGGAAGTCGGCATGGTGGTCGAGGGCATGAACGCCCTGCCCGCTGCGCTGGAACTGGCCGAGCGGTATCAGGTGGAAATGCCCATCGTCCAGACTGTCAACGCCATCGTCAACAAGGGCATGAGTGCGGCAGAGGCTGTCAAGTCCCTGATGGAGCGCGGCCTGAAGAACGAGCTGCCGCAGGGCTACGAAAAATAAACGAAAAGGGGCGGTATCATGCCTTCTACCTACGCACACCGCCGCTTTGGCGCGGATGTTCTGGCCCTGCTGCCGGACGGTCTGCGCGCGACGCTGGAACAGCACCGGGAGCTTTACGACATAGGTCTCCATGGGCCGGACCTGATGTTTTATTACAAGGCCCTGCAGTCGAACCCGGTGAACCGTCTGGGCAACGCCATGCACGAGCAGAAGGGCGAGGTGTTTTTCACCCGCGCCCGCACCGTGGTGGAAAATGCAACGGATAAAAGCGCCGCACTGGCTTATGCGCTGGGCTTTGTCTGCCACTTCGCGCTGGACAGCACCTGTCACCCTTATGTGGAGGCCTATGTCCGGGAGAGCGGTGTGGGCCACTGCGAGATCGAGACGGAGTTTGACAACGCCCTGATGCGGGAAGACGGCCTCGACCCCATAAAGTTCTTCACGGCCAGCCACATCAAGCCCAGCCGGGAGCGGGCCGAGGTCATCGCGCCCTTCTACGAGGGCGTCACGGTGGACGAGACGCTGGCGGCGATGAAGGGGATGATAACGGTGCATCATTTTTTGCAGGCGGCGAACCCCGTCAAGCGCTGGGTGGTGCTGACCGGGATGCGCGTCGCGGGCAAGTATGAGTTCATGCACGGCCTTGTGGCAAACCCGCAGCCGAACCCCAAATGCGTCCAGAGCAGCCAGAAGCTCGAAGAGCTGTATAAAACGGCTGTGCCGCTGGCGGTAAGGCTCATCGAAGAGTATGCAGAGAACAAGCCGCTTGGGGCGGAGTATCAGCATACGTTTGGGGAGAACTGAGAAAATTTGTTGCCCGCAGGACGTCGGAAATTCTGCGGGCAATCATTTTGATTTATTTGATGTTTTGCTATTGATAGAGAGGGGTATTTATGGAAACGGAAAGTGTGAAAGCAAAACCGTTTTTGAAATGGGCGGGGGGGAAAGGACAGCTGCTGACTGAAATTCAAAAATATTATCCGTTTGCAGATAAAAAAATAACAAAATATGCAGAACCTTTTATTGGTGGCGGAGCTGTCCTTTTTGATGTTTTGAACAGGTATGATTTATCGGAAGTCTATATCAGCGACATCAATGCAGAGCTGGTGAATTGTTATTGGGCGGCACAGCAATGTGTGGAAGAACTTATTCAGGCGCTGACCAAAATGCAGGACGAATACCTTCCGCTGAATCATGAAAAGCGAAGAGAATATTACACCGAGAAAAGAGTACGTTTTAATGAACTTAAAAACGGAGAAAAGAAAAAAGGTGACATTGAAAAAGCTGCGTTGATGATCTTTTTGAATCGAACATGCTTTAATGGGCTGTTTCGGGTAAATAAAAAGGGTCAGTTTAATGTTCCGATGGGGGCGTACAAAAATCCGATAATCTGCGATGCACAGAATCTCAGGGCAGTATCTCAGAAGCTAAAAGCGGTGAAAATCGTCTGCGGGGACTATAAAAAGTCAGAAGGTTTCGTGGATGAGAACACTTTTGTTTATTTCGACCCTCCATACCGCCCGCTAACAGAAACATCAAATTTTACATCTTATACAGAAAGTCAGTTTGATGACAACAAGCAGATTGAGCTTGCACAGTTCGCAAAGATGCTGGATGCGAGAGGTGCCAAAATTGTAATCAGCAATTCGGACCCGAAGAATGAGAATGCAGAGGATGATTTTTTTGATACGCTTTATTCGGCACAGAGAGTTCATCGGGTGGAAGCAAGCAGAATGATCAACTGCAACAAGAATTCCAGAGGAAAGATAAAAGAGCTGTTGATTACAAATTTCGAACGGCAAGGCTCTAAGGAGAATGCGTCAAAGCAAGATAGAGAGAGGAGTGAAAAAAAGATGGAAAAAAGAGAATTTAAGAACTGGATGGCAAGCTTCAAAGAGAGCATTGCGGACTATGGATATTATGTTGATTTTGACAAAGTATATCGTAACGTCAATGAAGTGAAAGTTGAGCTGAATATTCTGAATTCACTGATTGGGGTGCCGAATATTGAAGTAGAATTCGAAAATTTGATTCGAAAGTATCCAGACGTGCTGAAATGCATTCCTCTTCTTTTGGCAGTACGAGAAAAGGAAATTTACTGTCAGGATGAAAAGGGAGGTCAGACATATAAATTTACCCCGAAGCAAATGCGTCCAGAAGAGTTGGCACCGGAAAAGTATGCGTATTTTATGGAGCATACAGGACTGTTTGACCTGCTGAAAAATCATATTATCCGAGATCTGGTGGACTATGTGACGGGAGTAGAAACCGGACTGGACTCGAATGGAAGAAAAAATCGCGGCGGTCATCTGATGGAAGATTTGGTGGAAGGGTACATAAAGAAAGCAGGCTTTGTCAAGGACAAAACTTACTTCAAGGAAATGTATATCCACCAGATTGCAGAAAAATGGGGATTGGAGTTATCTGCAATTTCAAATCAGGGAAAAATGGAAAAGCGTTTTGATTTCGTGGTAAAAACGGGTAAAATGGTATACGGAATTGAAACCAATTTTTATGGCAGTCAGGGAAGTAAGCTGAATGAAACCGCAAGAAGTTATAAAACACTTGCATTAGAAGCAAATACCATCCAGGGTTTTACATTCGTTTGGTTTACCGATGGCAAGGGATGGTCAAAGGCAAAGCATAATTTGGAAGAAACATTCGATGTAATGCAGCACATTTACAGCATTCAGGACATGGAAAATGGAATTATGAGTGAGGTTTTCCGGTGACGAAGAAAAAGATTACAAAATGGGAACCAGACGGTTTTGAGCTGGAAATGACGACTCACTGGTCTTTTCCATCGCGTGGAAGCTGGGCAACACATGACGCAAAGTGGAGAGGAAACTGGTCGCCATATATTCCCAGAAATGTCATACTCAGATATTCAAAAGAAAACGACTTGGTACTTGATCAGTTTGCCGGAGGCGGCACGACGCTGGTAGAGGCAAAGTTGCTGAACAGGGATATTATCGGTGTGGATATTAACGATGTGGCATTGGAAAGGTGCAGAGAAAAAATAAACTTTGAGCATGAAGGTGCAGATGGGCGTGTATACCTGAACAAGGGTGATGCACGAAATCTGACCTTTGTACAAGATGAGTGCATTGATTTGATTTGTACCCATCCGCCATATGCAAATATTATTGGATATAGCGAAGACATTGATGGGGACTTGTCTCGGCTGGACATAAAGGATTTTTTGAAAGAAATGAACCCGGTAGCCTCCGAGTGCTACCGAGTTCTGAAAAAAGGAAAATTCTGTGCAATTCTGATGGGAGATACACGCAGAAAAGGTCACATGGTTTCGCTGGCCTTTGATGTAATGAAGGTCTTTGAAAGTGCAGGATTCAAGCTGAAAGAGATTATCATTAAGGAACAGCATAACTGCAAAGCGACAGGCTATTGGAAAACAAACAGTGTGAAATATAATTTTTTGCTGATTGCGCATGAGTACCTGTTTGTGTTTGAAAAGTGATGATTAGGCAAGCCCTGCTTCACAGAGTGCGTTAAAAAGCATCTGTCGTCCGGAATAATTCCAATAGGCACAGTCCTGCTCCATAAATAGCCACTTTATTGCAAGCAAAATAATCTGAATCGGATGCTCTGTGCTGGCATAGTCAAGAAATCCGGCATGAATTTCGGAGAGCGCGGTGTCATTGCAGGCATAAATATCTCGAATAGCGGATGCAACAAGTGGATACGATTCAGGATAGCATATTTTGCAGCTTTCAAGTGCGGTGATGATGTCGTTATGACTGGGAGAGTGGTAAATACGCTGCTTTTTGAAGGCAAGTCCGGAGATGTTGACGGTGAAGTCAAAGCCCTTATTCAACTGTGTTGGACGCAGAAGATAGATACTGTAATTCCCATAAGACTCGACGTTATATCGGTAGCGCGAGGCGGCATCTCCATTTCCGTGGCCGGGCTCTTCCTGCATAAAGTGTGTGATAAGGGAAAAGCGTTTGTCAGCACGGCTTCCAGAGGGTAAAATATAGTTGGAAATTCTGCGCTCCATTTTATTCCTCCATAAATAATTTATAAGTCTCGATTTCTAGAGCATCCGCAATGCGTTGCACATTCTCCAGTGCGATGCTCCGGCGATAGCATTCAATCGCGCTGATATAGGTGCGGTGTAAGCCGCACTTAGAAGCAAATTCTTCTTGTGATAACCCACGGGCAAGTCGGTACTTTCGAAGGTTAGAGCCAAAGACTTTTATAATATCCATAGAAACCTCCTACAATATTAAGATTAATGTCTGAATACTAAAAATCTACATACAATAAGTCACATTTGAGAGGAGCACCGGATGGAAAAAAGCGGCAAATTCCGCCTGACGAGCTTGGAGCGGAACTGGATCCTGTACGACGTGGGCAACTCGGCCTTTGTGCTGATGGTGGCCACCCTTATCCCTATTTTCTTCAATGCGCTGGCAGAGAGCGGCGGCCTGAGCTCGGTGGAGTATCTGGCCTACTGGGGCTATGCCAGCTCGGCTGTGACCGTCATCACGGCTGTTTTGAGCCCGATTTTGGGAACAGTGGCCGACACGAAGGGCTTCAAGAAGCCTATCTTCATACTCTGCGTCTTCGTGGGCATCGTGGGCTGCTGCGCCATGGGCGCGGCGTCGGCGTGGCTGCCGTTTCTGGTCATCTTCGTCATTGCGAAGGTGGGCTTTTCGGGCAGCCTGGTGTTCTACGACTCGATGCTCAGCGACGTGACCACTCCCGAGCGGATGGACGAAGTGTCCAGCCGGGGCTATGCGTGGGGATACATCGGCAGCTGCATGCCCTTCGTGGTCTGTCTCGGCCTTGTGCTGGGGGCGGGGAGCATCGGCATCAGCCAGATGACGGCGCTGAACCTGGCACTCCTGCTGACGGCGGCGTGGTGGCTGCTCACGACCCTGCCGCTGCTGAAAAGTTATAAACAGCTCTACTATGTGGAGGTGGAAAAGCACGCTGTCCGGCAGAGTTTTGCCCGCATCGGCCATACCCTGCGGCATCTGCCGGAGGATAAGCAGGTGTTCTGGTTTTTGCTGGCGTTCTTCTGCTACATCGACGGCGTGTACACCATTATCGACATGGCGACGGCCTACGGCACGGCGCTGGGTCTGGACACCACCGGTCTTTTGCTGGCACTTCTTGTGACCCAGATCGTGGCGTTCCCGTCGGCGCTCATCTTTGGGCGGCTGTCGAACAAGTACCCCTCAGCAAAGCTCATCCCGGTGTGCATCGCGGCCTACGCGGGCATCGCGGTGTTTGCGTTTTTCCTGACCCAGCAGTGGCAGTTCTGGGTGCTGGCCGTCATCGTGGGCATGTTCCAGGGTGGCGTGCAGGCGCTCAGCCGCTCCCACTTTGCAAAGATCATCCCGCCGGAAAAGTCGGGCGAATACTTTGGCCTCTTCGACATCTGCGGCAAGGGCGCGTCCTTCCTTGGCACCATGATCGTCAGCGTGGGAAGCCAGCTCACCGGCAGCGCCAATGTGGGTGTCGGCTCCCTCATCGTGCTGTTCATCGTGGGATTCGTGCTGTTCAGGGTGTCGTGCCGTCAGGGTGAGACAGTGTAAATCGTTTTGACCTCTGCTTTGTCTTCGGACAGGGCAGAGTTTTTTGTTTACCAGCGAGTTATGATTCACAAACCATTCATTGTGTTTTGGCGGGCAGGATGATACAATAGAGAAAAATCCAGAAAACGCAAAGGAGCAAGACCATGAAACAATATCCCGGCTACACCCTCGTCAAGCGCGAGGACTGCCCCGAACAGCACGGAACGCTGACCGTGCTGACCCATGACGTCAGCGGGGCAACTGTCCTGCTGGTGGAAAACGACGACGACAACAAGGCTTTTGGCATCGGCTTTGGCACCTTCCCCTCCGACGACACCGGCGTGTTCCACATCCTCGAGCACTCGGTGCTGGCAGGCAGCGAGAAGTACCCGGTGAAGTCGCCGTTTTTGCAGCTGCTCAAGAGCAGCATGGCGTCCTTCCTGAACGCCATGACCTTCCCGGACAAGACAGTGTATCCCTTCGCTACCCCCAACGAGACGGACTTCAGGAACCTGATGGACGTCTATCTCAACGCGGTGTTCTGCCCGCTGGCCATGGTGGACAAGGGCGTGTTCGAGCAGGAGGGCTGGCACCGGGACGAAGACGGTACGGTGAGCGGCGTCGTCTACAACGAGATGCAGGGGGCGCTGGCGACGCCGGACGCACAGCTGCAGAACGCTCTGAGCCGGGCAATGTTCCCGGATACGGCTTACGGCTTCGTCTCCGGCGGCGACCCGGCGTCCATTCCGGCGCTGACCTATGAAAAGTATGTGCGGGTCTACCGCCGCCACTACAGCGCCGACAACTGCTGCATCACCCTCTACGGCAAGATGGACATGGCCGAGAAGCTGGCCTTCCTCGACGAGCAGTATCTGAGCCGTATGCCCAAGAGTGCCAGCCGCCCCCGCCTGACGGTGCAGGACGAGCAGGTCGGTGCGAAGCGGAATATCCCGTACTATACCGAGAAGCCGGAGCCGGACGAGGCTCAGTGTGCGCTGGCGTGGTACACCGGTGCATTCAGCGACCGGGAGCGCCAGCTGGGTGTGGAGATCCTGCTGGACGCCCTGCTGGGGACGAACCAGGCGCCTCTGAAAGCCGCCCTGCTGGAAGAAAAACTGGGCGCGGACATCGACGTGGGCTTCGACGACAGTACGCTGCAGCCGACCTTGGAGCTTGTGCTGCGGGGCGCGACGGAAGAGTCGGCGGGCAAGTTTGCCGCCGCCGTGCGCAAGGCCGTGGACGGCATCCTCGAGAAGGGCATCCCCGAGGAGCTGCTGATGGCAAGCCTCAACTCCAACGAGTTCGCTTCCCTTGAGCGGCCGGGCAGCATCCCGGACGGTGTGCTGGACGCCATCAATGCATCTGCCGGCTGGCTCCACACCGGCGACCCGGTCCTGCTGTTCCACACGAACGCTCTGTTCGCCTCCCTGCGGGAGAAGCTGGAACAGGGCTGGTTCAATGAGCTGCTGCGGGAGCTGTTCGCACCTGCGCCGGTGGAGATCATCCAGGTGCCGACCCTGCCCAGGAAAGAGGAAGAGGGGCGCGCCGCCCGCACCGACGGCAAGCTGGTGCTGGACCATCCGCTGACAGCCGCCGACCTCGGCGAGGGCAAAAAGCAGACTCCGGGCAGCAAGGAGCTGCTGGCGGGTGCAGAACTGCTGCACCACCCCTCGGCAGGCAATACCTACCTGTACCTTTACTATGATCTGGGCGGCATGGCACCGGAAGACATGTCCTGCCTGTATCTGCTCACGGATGTCATGGATGAGCTGGACACCGAAAAGCACACGGCCCAGGAACTGAACACTCTGCGGAACACCTGGCTGGGAAGCAGTGGTGCGTGGATGGACTGCTGGACGGGACGGCAGGAAGGCAGGCCCTGCCACGCAAAGCTCATCGTGGGGATGAGTATGCTGGAACGCAGCCTCGAAAAGGCTGTGGAGCTGGGCAGTGAGTGGCTGTATGAGACAAAGTTCAGCGGCCCGCAGGCCGAAGCTGCTATGGAGCGGGTGGCAAGCCAGCAGAAGCTGCTCATGGAGCAGAAGTTCCTGCGGGAGGGCCACGCCTTTGCCGCCATGCGGGCGGCGGCACATTTCTCGGTGGAATCCGCACTGAGTGAGCGCTGCAACGGCGTGAGCTACTACCACTATCTCTGTGAGCTGCTGGAAAAGGCCGACTGGACCGCTCTGGGCAAAAAGATGGAAGAGCTGTGGAAGAGCGTGCTGAAAAAGAACGCCCTGACCGTCAGCCTCCACGGCAGCGACGCGGCGCTGGATACCCTGAAAAAGCTTCTGCCGGGCAGTGCCTTCGCGGCAGAAAAGCGCGGCGAGGCAAAGCCCTACACGGAGGAGCTGACAGCTCCGGTGAACGAGGCCTTCATCATCGACGGCGGCGTGAACTACGATGTGCTGGTCTGGCCCATGGAGCGGCGGTTGGAGCGGAAGGTGCTGGCCCGGGTGATGAGCTACGAATATCTGTGGCACAACATCCGCGAGGTGGGCGGCGCGTACGGCACCGGCATGGTGACCCAGAACGACGGCACCGAATATCTCTACACCTACCGCGACCCGCACCTGAAAGAAAGCTATGAGACTTTCGCAAAGGGGCCGGCAGAACTGGCAGGCCGCGACTACACCGGGAAGGACATGAACGAGTTCATCGTGGGCGCGGCAGCAAAGCTGGACACCCCGCGCAAGCCCCGGGAAGAGGCTGCGTCTACCGACTGCAAATATTTTTGCGGCATCACCGACGAGATGACCGCCGCCGAGCGCAAGAGCCTGTGCAGTGTGGATGCTGCTGCCCTCAAGGCCGAGGCGGCGGACCTGTCGGCCCGGATGGAGAAGGGCGTGAGGGTGGTCTTCGGCAGCAAGGAGGCTGTGGAGGCCGCAAAGGAGCTGTTTGACCGGGTGGAGACCCTGTAAAAATACGCAGAGAGTCTCCCGGAGACTTTGCGCAGAAAATTGAGTGAGAGATCCCCTGCCTGTGGAAAAGAACACAGGCAGGGGATTTTTGCTGTTTTGAAATATTACTTATGGGATAAAATATACAGTAAAATACGAATTTGAGGGCAAAAAGTATGGACTCCTGCGGCGGAGAAAAGCGTGGTATCCTTTTGCCAGCGACAGAACGAAAGGAAGTGAGAACACAGGATGGGGCAGGAAAAGCAGGCTGCGGCCAAGGGACAGGAAAGTCTCCGGAAAGCTACCGACACCCTGAGCACCATGCTGGCGCAGGAGGTGAAAGATCTGAACGCCCGCCAGCGTGCGGCCCGCAGAGAGAACAGCACCGACCCCGGCATCATGAAGGGACTGAAAGAAGCGACTGCCGTGCTGAAAGATCTGGCGGGCGTGTCGAAGACCCTGAACGACCAGGGCGTGGACGCAGAAGGGCGGGAATGCGGTGTGGTGCTGCTGCCGCCGGTGGAGGATGTATGACGACAGAAAACAAGAATGCGGGCGTCGTGTGGAGGCCTCAGCCGAGGCAGATGGAATTTATGCGGAGGCCGGAGCCGGAAGCACTTTATGGCGGCGCGGCAGGCGGCGGTAAGAGCGACGCCCTCGTCATCGAGGCGCTGCGGCAGGTACACATCCCGCACTACCGGGCGCTCATCCTCCGCAAGACCTATCCGCAGCTTTCCGACCTCGTGGACAAGAGTCAAAGCTATTACCGCCGGGCCTTTCCGGAGGCGCAGTACAACGCCACGAGCCATGTGTGGGTCTTTCCCAGCGGGGCAAAAATTTACTTCGGCTCGATGCAGTACACCAAGGACCGGACGAACTATCAGGGCAAAGCCTTCGATTTCATCGGGTTCGACGAGCTGACCCACTTCGAGTGGGAGGAGTACAGCTACATGATGAGCCGCAACCGCCCCACCGGCCCCGGCACCCGGGTGTATCTGCGGGCCACCACCAACCCCGGCGGGGTGGGCCACGGCTGGGTGAAGGCGCGGTTCATCACGCCTGCCCCGCCCGGCACCCCCATCGTGGAGGAATACCCGGTGCGGATGCCGGACGGCACCGAAAAGGTGCTGCGGCGGGCGCGGGTGTTCGTCCCGTCCAGCATCTTCGATAACCCAGCCCTGCTGGAAAATGACCCGGACTATCTGGCCAGCCTCGCGGCCATGCCGGAGGCCGAAAAGCAGGCGCTGCTCTACGGCAGCTGGGACAGCTTTTCGGGGCAGGTGTTCACCGAGTGGCGGAACGACCCGAACCACTACGAAGACCAGCGCTGGACCCACGTCATCGCACCGTTTACCATCCCGAAGCACTGGAAGATCTACCGGGGCTACGATTTCGGCTTTTCGAAGCCGTTCTCGGTGGGGTGGTACGCGGCGGACGAGGAAGGGCGGCTCTACCGCATCAAGGAGCTGTACGGCTGCACCGGACGCCCCAACGAGGGTCTGCGCATCGACCCGGTGGAGCAGGCACGGCGCATCCGGGAGGCCGAGCAGAACGACCCGGTGCTCCGGGGCAGAGTCATTCAGGGCATCGCCGACCCGGCCATCTTCGACGAGAGCCGGGGCGAGAGCATCGCCGCCATGATGGAGCGGGGGCCGAACTTTCTGCACTGGATGCCCGGCGACCACACCCGTCTGGCGGGCAAGATGCAGATGCACTACCGGCTGAATTTTGACGGCGAGGGCAGGCCGATGCTGCAGGTGTTCAATACCTGCAAGCACTTCATCCGCACCATCCCGAACCTCGTGTATGACGAGAGCAATGTGGAGGACATCGACACCCGGCAGGAAGACCACATCTACGATGAGTGCCGCTATGTGCTGATGGAAAATCCCATCTCGCCGCCCCGGCATACATCGGCCCCGCCGGTGCTGGATGACCCGCTGGAGCTGCATCGGAAGGCGAAATTTTATAGGATATAGCCCTCTCAGGCGCGGCTCCACAATGGAGCGCTTGCCCGGAAAGACCTCTCAGGCGCTTCGCGCCAGCTCCCCTTGAAAGGGGAGCCATTGGCAGGCCGGTCAACTTTGTGTGAGACGGAAAAAGCCCGATGGGGCGTGAACGACAGCGCCCTGCAACAGAGGGCAGGAAGGAGAAAAACTATGGATGAAGCAACAAAACTGCCCATCGGGCCGGAAGAGGTGGCTGAGGCCGCGCAGATCTTGCAGCGGTACAAGGCGGGCAAGGCCGCGCTGGACAAGCGCCTGGTGGACAACGAACTGTGGTTCCGGATGGGACACTGGAAGAACTGCCAGAACCCCATGATGGAGGGCAAACCCCAGCCGTCCAGCGGCTGGCTGTTCAACTCCATCGCCAACAAGCATGCCGACGCGATGGACAACTACCCCAGCCCCAACGTCCTGCCCCGGGCCGAGGACGACGAGGCAGCGGCACAGGCGCTTTCCAGCGTGCTGCCCGTGGTGCTGGAACAGGCGGACTATGAGCAGGTGTACAGCGACACCTGGTGGCGCAAGCTCAAGCAGGGGACCGGCGTCAAGGGCGTGTTCTGGGATCCGGAGCAGCGGGGCGGTGTGGGTGAGATCGCCATCCGGCCCATGAACCTGCTGATGCTCTACTGGGAGCCGGGCGTGGAGGATATTCAGGAGTCGCCCCACTTTTTCTCGCTGAGCCTAGCCGACACGGCTCAGCTGGAAAGCCGCTGGCCCCAGCTGGCCGGACACACTGCCAGCGTGCTGGACGTGCCGCATTACATCCACGACGGCGGCCTTGATACCAGCGACAAGAGCGTCGTGGTGGACTGGTACTACAAAAAGCTTTCCCCCGAGGGCAGGAGCATCCTGCACTACTGCAAGTTCTGCAATGGCGTGGTGCTCTACGCCAGCGAGAACGACCCGGCGCTGGCCGAAAGAGGCTTCTACGACCACGGCAAGTATCCCTTCGTGTTCGATGCGCTGTTCATGGAGGAGGACAGCCCGGCGGGCTTCGGATACATCGACGTAATGAAGGAGTGCCAGACCGCCATCGACAAGATGAACCACGCCATGGACGAGAATGTCCTGCTCTCGTCCCGCCAGCGGTATGTGCTGAGCGACACGGCGGGCGTCAATGAGGAAGAGCTGACGGACCTGTCGCGGGACATCATCCATGTGGTGGGGCGGCTGAACGACGACAGCTTCCGGCCGTTGCAGACGGCGGGTCTGCAGGGCAACAGCCTGAGCTACCGCAACAGCCGCATCGAGGAGCTGAAGGAGATCAGCGGAAACCGCGACATGACCCAGGGCGGCACCGCAGGCGGCGTGACGGCAGCTTCGGCCATCGCGGCCTTGCAGGAGGCGGGTTCGAAGCTCAGCCGGGATATGCTCAAGAGCGCTTACAGGGCATTTGCCAAAGAGTGCTACCTTATCATCGAGCTGATGAGGCAGTTCTACGACGAGGAGCGCATCTTCCGCATCACCGGCAAGAGCGGCGAGAGCGAGTTCGTCCGCTTTTCGGGCCAGGTGCTCCGCGCCCAGCCTGCAAGAGTCGTGGGCGGCGTGGAGCTGGGCAGTCATGAGCCGGTGTTCGACATCGTGGTGAGTGCGGAGAAAAAGTCCACCTTCTCCCGCCTCTCCCAGAACGAGACGGCCAAGGAGTGCTATCAGCTGGGCTTTTTCGCCCCGGCCAACGCCGACGCCGCGCTGGCGGCGCTGGAAATGATGGACTTTGAGGGCATCGAAAAGGTTCGCCAGAGGGTGCGTCAGAACGGCACCCTCGCCCAGCAGCTGGCGCAGATGCAGGCCCGGATGGCCCAGCTGACGGGTCTGCTGGAAGTGCAGAAAAAGTCCGAAGCCCCCAAGCTCAGCGGCCCGGCACAGGAGCTGAGCACGGCTGCGATGGCGAGGGCGATGAAGACGCAGAAAGGAGAAATGAGATGATAAAAGTAAACTACACCGAGCTGGACGGCCCGGCAGGCCCCACCTGTCGGCTGGAAGCTTCGGGCCATGCGGGCTATGCCCCCGCCGGGCAGGACATCGTGTGTGCGGGGGCAAGCACCCTGATGCAGACCCTCTGCGCCCTGCTGGCGGGCGAGGAAGGCACCAGGAGCGGCGTGTGGGACGAGCCGGACGGCCCGCGTCTGGCCGTGACGGCGGCAGCACCCCAGAAGCCGTGGGTGGAGGGGGCGTTCGAATTTGCAAAGGCGGGCTTTGCCCTGCTGGCAGAACGCTACCCGGACAATGTCCGCTTCGCCGATTTGAGCGGACGGGGGGAGCAGTCGATGGTGGATCTGCAGCTCTTTGCAGAGGGCAATGACGCCGCCCCCTCCGCTCCTGCCCTCAGCCATGCACAGGCTCAGCAGGCCATCGCCTCCGGGACTATGAAGGCGGATGAGGGCCGGGAAGCTTCGGATGTGCCGACACCGGCGGCAGTGCAGGAGCCGGAAGAGCGTCCTGCACCGCCCGAACGTCCTGCACCGCCCGAACGTCCTGCGCCGCTGCCGCCCATCCCGGGCCTGAGAGAGGGCGCGAACACCGTCCGCGCTCTCCACGCCCGCTGGGCGGCGGAAGAGGCGATGCTTCGCCGGGATATGCCGGATTTTTCGCTCAAGCAGGAGCTGGCGAACCCCGAGATGCGCCGCCTGATGGAGCTGCCCGGGATGCGGATGGGCGACGCCTACCGTCTGGCCCACTACAACGACGCTCTGCGTCAGACCGCCCAGACCGTGGAGCAGGGCGTCGTGGAGCGCATCCGTCAGCGTTCGGCCCGCCCGGCGGAAAACGGTACCAGCCCCGGCGGTGCGGCCATCACCCGGGCCGATGTGGCCAGCATGACCCGCGCCCAGCGTGAGGCACTGGAACGCCGTGCGATGCACGGGGTGAAGATCAGTTTTTAACCTCTCACCGCGTCGGTCTGACTTCGTCAGCGCCTCGCGGAGCTCCCCTGGTAGGGGAGCCAAGAATCGATGAATAACAGAAAGGACAAATGACATGAAAAACTACAACCTGAAGATGAACCTCCAGCTCTTTGCCGACCCTTCTGCCAGCCTGCAGAACACCACCGGCACCATGACCAACGAGATGAAGACCTTCTACGAGAAGCGCCTTATCGACCAGGCAGAGCCCCGTCTGGTGCATGACCAGTTTGCGGACTACTATCCCGTACCCCAGAATGGCGGCAAGACCATTGAGTTCCGCAAGTACGACAGCCTGCCCAAGGCCGATACCCCGCTGACCGAGGGCGTGACTCCCAACGGCCAGACCCTGAATGTGACCACCATCACCAGCGACCTGCACCAGTACGGCGGCTGGACCCCGCTCACCGATGTGCTGCAGATGACGGCCATCGACAACAATGTGGTACAGGCCACCTGCGTTCTGGCAAGCCAGGCGGGCCGCACCATGGACAGCATCACCCGCGATGTGCTGGCCGGCGGCACCAACGTCATCTATGCGCCGAAGCTTTCCGCAGACGGCACCGAGACTGCCGTCACCAGCCGCAAGGTGCTGGACAAGAGCTGCACCCTGACCCCGAAGCTGTTCTTCCAGGCGGCGGCACAGCTGGGCGCGATGAACGCTGACCCCATCGGCGACAGCTACATCGCCATCATCCATCCCTACGCAGCCTACGACCTCAAGACCTGCAAGGAGTTCATCGAGGCCCACAAGTACGCCGACCCCGACACCATGTACCGCGGCGAGATCGGCAAGCTGGGCAACATCCGCTTCATCGAGACCAGCGAGGCAAAGATCTGGAAGGACGCTACCTGTCCGGAGGGTCTGGCCGTCTTTGGCACCCTCGTGCTGGGCGCCCACGCCTACGGCGTCACCGAGCTGGAAGGCGGCGGCCTGGAGCACATCGTCAAGCAGCTGGGCTACGGCGACGATCCGCTGAACCAGCGTGCCTCTGTGGGCTGGAAGGGGATGCGCGCCGCCGAGCGTCTGGTGGAGCAGTACATGGTGCGCATCGAGAGCGTGTCCAGCTATTCCACCACTGCGGCGGCAAACTGAGCCAGCCGGAAAGGAGAAGCTATGGCAGAAAAAAAGAATGTCCGCATCCGGCTGTTCAAAGACAACAGCCGGTACAAGGGCGATCTGTTCGTGAGCGTCAACGGCGTGAACTACAAGATCCGCCGGGGCGTGGAGGTGGAAGTGCCGCCTGAGGTGGCCGAGGTGTTGGAACACAGCCAGCAGCAGGACGAGTACACCGCCGCCCGCATCGCTGCGGCAGAGACTGCGGCCCAGTAAAATAAGACAACGCGGCCCGGCAGAAACGGCGGAGAAGGCCGCTTCTGCCGGGCCTTTCTGGAAAAAGCGAAAGGAGGCTTTTTATGACGGTAGGAGAAGCGATGGAGCGGGCCGAAGAGCTGCGCCCGGGCAGCCGTGTCGCGGCCCGCACCCGGCAGCGCTGGCTGTGCGAGGTGGACGGGATGCTGCGGGAGAAATTTTTCCGGCCCAGCAGCGCCGACAGCCGGGAGGGCGTGGGCGCGGACATTGCGTGGGACAACGGTCTGCGGGATGACGACGTGCTGCTGGTGCCGCCGCCCTTCGACAGCCTGTACCCGCACTATCTGTGCGCCATGACGGACGCCGCGCTGGGCGAGAACGACCGGTACGCCGGTGAGCAGGCTCAGTACAACAGTATCTTAGCCGAACTGGCCGCGTGGCTGCGGCGGAAGAATCTGCCCGCCCGGGGCTGCAGCTGGCGTTGGTAAGGAGGGAGAAAGATGATACTTTCGAACCGGAACGGCCTGAAAAACACCCGGAACATGCTGCGGGTGTTCGGCGGGCTGAACGAGACGTACAGCTGCACCGAGGCGGAGTACAGCGCGGGCATCAACTTTTCGGCCCGGAATTTCCCGGCCCTGAGCACCCGTCTGCCCCGGCGGAAGCTGCGGGAGGAAGCAGACCTGAACGGGATGTATCACCTGAACGGCCTGTTGACTGTCTGCGGCAGAGACCTCGTCTACACGCCGGATGACGCGGATGAGATGGAAGTGACCCTGAAAGACGCCGTGGAGAACGGCAGGAAAACGCTGGTGGGCATCGGAACGAAGATCCTGATCTTCCCGGACAAGCTGGCTTTCGACACAGCCAGCCGGGAGGTGAGCGCGCTGGGCGCGGTGTGGTCGGGCAAGAACGCCAGCGTGGAGTTTGCACCCTGCGACGCGGAGGGCAGGGTCTACGAGGTGAGCGGCTGCGGCCCTGCTGAGCCCGACAAGCCGACGGACGGACAGCTTTTTCTGCGGGTGGAAGACCCGGAAAAGCCATGGAGCAGCGAGAGCACGCTGGAAGTATATAGTGAGGCGTCCGGAAACTGGTCGGCGGTGGTGCTGGACTACTGCCGCATCTCGGCAAAGGGGGTGGGGACAGACTTTGCGGCAGAGGACACCGTGACCCTCACCGGCTCGGCAGCGGAACAGGCCGGGCAGTGGAACGAGCTGGACGGCGACCGCATCGTCTACGACGCCGGCACAGATGCTCTGCGCGTCAAAGCCGACCCGGGCGGCGAGTGGTTCTATGGCCGTCTGACCCGCACCGGCGCAGCGGTAAGATGGGTGAGTCTGGACGGCAGCGTCAGCCGGGAGTTCGTCTCGGCAGAGGTGGTGGAGCTGGAACGCCGGGTGCCGGATATGGACTACCTGACCGAGTGCGACAACCGGGTGTGGGGATGCTCCAACAAGGAGAACGTCATCTACGCCTGCAAGCTGGGCGACCCCACCAACTGGTTCTCCTACCGGGGCATTGCCGCCGACAGCTATGCCGTGACCGTGGGCAGCGACGGGGCATTTACCGGCGCGGCTACCTGTATGGGATACGCGCTTTTCTTCAAGGAAAACACCCTTCACAAACTTTACGGCTCCAAGCCCTCGGATTTCCAGCTCAGCAGCCTGCGCTGCCGGGGCGTGGCAAAGGGCGCGGCCCGGAGCCTCTGCGTCATCAACGAGACGCTTTATTATCTCTCGCCCGACGGCGTGATGGCCTGGGACGGCAGCATCCCCACCAAAGTTTCGACGGCCCTCGACCCGGCCCGGCTGCGGAACGTGAAGTCGGCGCTGGGCGGCGCGCTGGACGGGCGGTATTATCTGCACCTCGTGCGGGGCAGCGGCGAAGCCCAGGCCGTGCGGCTGCTGGTCTACGACACCGAACGGGGGCTCTGGCAGGAGGAAGATGTCTGCTCCTACGAGATGGCCGGAAGCGGCGGGCAGCTCTATCTCTGGGACGGAAAGGCCATCTGGGCCGCAGATGCGGACCGGGAGGAGAACTGGCAGCAGGCGGGCGGCATCGAGGACGGCGTGAGCTTCGAGCTCGTCAGCGGGGACATCGGGCTGGACGGCCCGGAAGAGCTGTATCTCTCCCGGCTGACGCTCCGGCTCGAGGCCGAGGTGAAGAGCCGCATCGAGGTGGCTGTGAGTTACGACAGCGGAGCGTGGGAGACACTGGCCCAGCTGACCGCCGATGGACGGCGCTGCTTCGATGTTCCGTTTGTGCCGAGGCGGTGCGGGAGCCTGCGGCTCCGGCTGAAGGGCAGAGGTCAGCTCACCCTGCGCAGCCTGACCCGGACGAGCGCCGCCGCGAAGGGCGGCATTCTGGCACAGGAGGTGAACTGAACATGGCAAGTGTCACGGGACTTTCGAAGATCGGACTGCCCCATCTGAGCGAGAACATGGACGCGGAGGATGCCCGCGCCATCCGCAACTACTTATACCAGATGCAGGAGCAATTACAATATGTGCTCTGCAATCTGGACGTGGAAAATATGTCGGAGCCGCTGCGCGCCCGGCTGAACAGCATCCAGTGAGAAAGGAGAATTTATGAGCACTGAGAAAAAGAAAGAACAGCAGCTGCTGGAAGATGTGGCTGCCCAGCCTGCAGCCCAGTCCTCCTACAGCACGGCGGGACTGAACAGCCGCAAAGAGGTGGAGAATGCACTGACAAATGCGGTGTACACCCCCGGCCAGAGCGTCACCGACGCAGCAGCGGACCTGAGAAACTGGCAGCAGAACCGGCCGGGCAAGTATGAGAGCGCCTATCAGGGCCGCATCGAAGACCTCATCGGCCAGCTGCTGGAGCGGAACAGCTTCCAGTACAGCTATGCACAGGACCCGCTCTACCGCCAGTATGCCCAGCAGTACACCCAGAACGCCCGCAACGCCAGCGCGGACGCCGCCGCACAGGCTGCAGCCCTCACCGGCGGCTACGGCTCCAGCTATGCGGCCAGTGTGGCCCAGCAGGCGTACCAGCAGCAGATGGGCGCGCTGAACGATGCCCTGCCGTCCCTCTACCGGCTGGCGCTGGACACCTACAACAGTGAGGGCGACGATGTCGTGACCCGGATCGACCAGCTCAACACGCAGGAGAAAAACGCACAGGCGCAGTATAACGCGGAGCTGTCGGACTATTACAGTCAGCTCGACCGGAAGGGCAGCGCCTATAATGCTGCCTACGAGCAGGACTATGGCCGCTATCAGGACTATCTGGGCCGGCTGGACACCCTGTACGGCTACTATTCCAATCAGGAGCAGCAGGCCATCGCCAAGCGCAAGCAGGCGTTCAATGGTGTGCTGAGCATTCTGGGCGTCATCGGCGACGCGGTGCAGCTGGCCATCACCGGGACCACCGGCATCGGCTCGCTGGTGGGTGCGCTGGCCAACACCGGATACAATATGTACGCGAAAGACCGCGCCTACGCGGCCGAGCGTGCTGACGCTGCGTGGGACCAGCAGATGCAGGAGACCCAGCGGCAGGACAGTCTTGCCCAGCAGAAGTACAAGAACGAGCAGGCGGAGCGGCAGTATCAGGACACCCTGCGCCAGCAGGAGTTCAACAACAATGCGACCAGCGAAAAGCTGAATATCGCCAAGGGCGAATGGGCGCTCAAGCAGTCCAAGGCAGCCCAGAGCGCCCAGCAGGCTGCGGCAAACGCCGGGGCAAAGAGTGCGGGCAGTTCGGGAGGCTCGGGCAGCGGGGCGGTGTTGTCGTCCGGCGGCAGCACCATCGTACCTTACAGCGCCGCCCGCCTCTACCGGCAGGGCAGGAGCGACACGGCCATCCGCAGCGAACTGCTGAAGGAGGGCTACTCCAACGATGAGATCAATAATATCCTGAAGCAGCTGGGAAGCTGAGAAATACGAAAAGGCCGCAGCGTGGAACACGGAAAGGTGTTCTGGGCTGCGGCCTTGAGTCGTTTGAGTTTTATTTATAAGATGGGTGAGGGAGTAAAGGGCGTTGTTGCTGCGATAGACATTCCTAGAGATTGGTTCGAGTCCCACTGGACATCCCCACAAAAGAAAAAGTCCGCTGCATTGCAGCGGACTTTTTAGTGGGGTGCCTTGTGGGACTCGAACCCACGGTCTCCAGATCCACAATCTGGCGCGTTAACCGACTACGCTAAAGGCACCACATAATATGCGCCCGAAGGGACTCGAACCCCCGGCCCACTGCTTAGAAGGCAGTTGCTCTATCCACCTGAGCTACGGGCGCACGTTGTTATCCCATTGGGTTCTGATATGGTTTGCAGCTGTGAGTCGAAGCACGCTGCGAGAAGTATAATACCATAGCCCCGGGATTCTGTCAAGAGAAATCTGAAACTTTTTTGCGCTTTTTGCAAAAGGCTTCTCACAGCAGCCACATCCCCACAAAGCCGAACGTAAGCCCGAAGGCTGCGCCTGCCAGCACATCCCGGACGAAGTGCGCCCCAGAAAGCACCCGCAGCAGACAGATGAGGGCGGCGATGGCCAGCATCACGACGCCGACGGCAGGGTAGAAGTAGAGCCACACCATCCCGAGGACGGCGGCACTGAGTGCGTGGCGGGAAGGGCAGGAATTGCCGTGGGTCTCCTTAGATACCAGCGGCACGAAGCCCGGCTGCTCATAAGGGCGGGGAAAGTTGAGCCTCGCCCGCAGGATGGTTCCCAGCCCGAACGCCAGACCCGGAACGAGAATGGCCCGGGCAATGACCTGCATAAAATCAAGAGCGCCGCCGCCCCGTCCGATGCTGAGCATCCTGAACCACCGGAGATTGAGCAGCACCAGAAGCACCGGATAGCAGACGAAAGGCACGAGGGGGAGCCAGCGGTTGAGCAGGATGATGCCCTCCCGCAGGGCGGGATGTCCTTCGAGCCAGTCTGTCAGTCTTTTATATCGTTCCGGTGTCATGCAATTCCCTCCCTGAGAGATTCATTCAAAACAGGTGTTGAGGTAGTTTTCCACATCGAAAGGCTCCGGCGTGGAGTCCTTGCGCAGGTAGAGGGGATGGTGGGGGTGGCCCTTTTTGCTGCGGGGGCCGAAGGTCACCCAGGGGATGTTCTTTTCCCGCGTCAGGGCAACCATCTCCCGCATCAGGCCGGGCAGATAGTCCCGCTTTTCAATCAGAGTACCCCATGCGGCCCACATGGTGGGCTCGGTCTGGGCCAGCACGGCCTGCAGCCAGCGGAGGTTTTCGTCGCAGAGGGCGCGGTCGGGCGTTTTGTCCATGTCGTTGGGGTTGGTGGCCCGCTGGGGGTAGACGTTGAACATGATCCAGCTGTCGAAGCCGTTGGCGTTGGCCAGACGCTCGACGCTCTTCAGAGTGGGGTCCAGCGCGCCGGGCTGGGCGGTGCTGGGGTTGATGCCGATGCACACCAGCGGGCGGCGGCCCACCCGCCCCAGCACATAGCGGTAGGGCTGGTAGGTGTGGGGCTCGTAGTACCACAGACCGCCGGGATATTCGTCGGCTTCCAGCCGGGGAAGAGTTTCACAAAGCATAGCTTACCTCACAAGAAACGTGTGTTTCTTTTATCGTACCTTAAAATTTGTGCGAAAGCAACACCTTGCGGCGAGAAAGTCTCCCATAATTTCGATTTTCATGCTATACTATCCCTTAGAGGAAAGTATCCCTCTTCGCTTGCTGAAAAAGCAGAAGGAGTTTTGTTTATGATAGAAGATTACCGCAGCGCCCAGCGTGCGGGCCAGCGCGCCTACCGGGCCAATGTGGCCCGGGGGCAGTCGCCCTATCTCGCGGTGCTGGACGACATCCTCACCGATGTGGACATCGTGGCGCAGGAGCCTCTGGGGCTGGTGGACATCCCGGCCGAGAGCATCGTGGGTACCAAGACCGCCGGACGCCACACCGCCTTTGCCTCCAATTTCATGCCTCTTCTCGACGACGACACCGAGTTTGCAGTCAAGTGGTCGAACCTCTGTGACGCCCATCTGGAAGAGGGGATCCACACCCCTATTATTGCCTTCGAATACCTGAACAAATTCTATGTGCAGGAGGGCAACAAGCGTGTCTCCGTCCTCAAATACTATGAGGCCGTGAAAATTCCCGGCACCGTCACCCGGCTCATCCCGGCAAAGAACGACACGCTGGAAAATAAGCTCTATTACGAGTTCCTTGATTTTTACAAGTTTTCCCGCATCAACTACGTCAGCTTCTCCCGGCTGGGGGGCTATGCAAAGCTGCAGGCGCTGGCCTGCAAGGCCACGGGCGAGGCGTGGACGGAGGATGACCGGCTGAATTTTTCGTCCCTCTACACCATGTTCAGCCAGCAGTTCTATGCGCTGGGCGGCGGCTCACTGGGCCTGACGCCGGGCGACGCACTTTTGGTGTACTTGTCGGTGTACCGTTATGCCGATGCCTGCGAGTCCACCCCGACCGAGGTGCGGGAGAATCTGGCCCGCCTCTGGGACGAGGTGAAAATTCTGGCAGAGCCCCACGCTGTGGAACTGCTGCTGGAGCCGAAGCGCAGTTCTGAACCGCTGCTGAGCAAGCTGAACATTTTCAGCTCCCGTCCCAGCGAGCTGCGGGTGGTATTCCTCCACGAGCACAACGCCCAGACCAGCGCATGGGTGCGCGGACAGGACAAGGGCCGCGCCGCGCTGGTGAAAGCTTTCCCGGATAAGCTCTATGTCAGCTGCCGGGAGAATATCAACCCCGAGGTGGACGCAGAGCAGGTGCTGGAAGAGGTAGCCCACGACCACGCGGACATCGTCTTCACCACCAGCGCCCGGATGCACACCGCCTGCCTGAAGGTCGCGGCCCAGCACCCCAAGACCCGCTTTTTGAACTGTTCCCTCAGTGCGCCCCATCCGCTGGTGCGCACCTACTACCCCCGCACCTATGAGGTGACCTATCTGCTGGGAATGCTGGCGGGTATCGTCTCCCACAGCGACAAGGTGGGCTATGTGGCTGCAAACCCGGTGTATGGTGTGCCTGCGGCCATCAATGCCTTTGCCCAGGGCGTGCGTGCCGTCCGGCCCGACAGCCGGGTGGTGCTGCGCTGGGCCTGCCTGTGCGATGCGGCACACCCGCAGGATTTCTCTGACAGGAAAGACATCGAAGTCTTCTACAGTCAGGACTTCCGGGAGCCGGAAGGAACCTACCGCGATTACGGCCTCTGCCGCCGTCTGCCCGACGGCGTTCTGCAGCCGCTGGGCCTGCCGGAGTGGCGGTGGGACGTGTTCTTCACCGAGATCGTCCGCTCCGTGTTCGCCGGGACATGGGACAGCGCCCCTGGCGGCAGGGCAATCAACTACTGGTGGGGCCTCAAGAGCGGTGCCGAGCGGGTGGAATACCCCACCCGGCTGAACGACGGAACCATGCAGCTGCTCAAGATGGCAGAGCGCCAGCTCTGCGATGGGGAGATACAGGTTTTCCCGACCGAGAGCTACAGTCAGGGCCATGCCCTTCACCATGCGGCTTCCGGCATCTATACGCCCAAGGAACTGATGGAGATGGACTGGCTGGAAGAGTGCGTAGAGGGCGAACTGCCCAGCTACGACGAACTGGACGCCAAGACCCGCAGCCTTTTGAACGTCAATGGTCTGGACATCGTAAAGGGAACGCCGCAGTAACAGGCAAAGCCCCAAGGATAGAAAAGAATGGAGCAAAAACATCGTGAAAATACTTGCGATCTCGGATGTGCCGTCCAAACTGCTCTGGGACGAGAGTGTCCGCAAGCGGCTGGAAGGCATCGACCTTATCCTCTCCTGCGGTGATCTGCCGAAAAAATATCTCGAATACCTCACAAACTTCACCACCGCCCCCATCCTGTACGTCCACGGCAACCACGACGGCAGTTACAAGGAATCGGAGCCGGGTGGCTGCATCTGTGTGGACGATGCGGTCTATGTCTGGAAGGGGCTGCGCATCATGGGTCTGGGCGGGTGCAATCGGTATAACAGGGATGATACCTTCCAGTACACCGAGGCTGAAATGCGGCGGCGCGCCCGGAAGCTCTGGCTCGCGGCCCGGCGGGCGGGCGGCATCGACATCCTGCTGACCCATGCCCCGGCATCCGGCCTCAACGACGGCACCGACAAGGCCCACAAGGGGTTTCGGGTGTTCAACGATTTGATGGACCAGTATCAGCCCAAGTGGTTCATCCACGGACATATGCACCTGAATTATGGGGCAAACCTGCCCCGTGTCTGCACCCGGGGCAGCACGACGGTCATCAACGCCACCGAGCGGTACGAGTTTGAGATACCCGACCCCGTTCAGGTGCCGAAGCGGAAGCTGTTCGGTTGGGGATAAAAATCAAAGAAAAAGGAGAACGACAATGGAGATAGAACGCGCCTTGCAGCAGCTGGAATTGCTGCAAAAGAAGCTGTACGCCTACCACTGTGCGGACAGCTCCCTTTATCTGGACGCCGTGACCACCGCGCCCAGCGATACCTCCGAGGGCAGGGGCGTGGCCATGAGCATTCTGGCGGGAGAAAGCCAGAAGCTGATGACCTGCCCCGAGACAAAAGCGCTGCTGGATGAGCTGAGCGCCCGGGCCGGGGAGCTGGACCTCGTCCACCGCCGCGAAGTGGAGGAGCTGCGCCGCAGCTGTGAGCAGCTGACCCGCATCCCGGCGGACGAATATATGGCCTACAAAGAGCTGTGCAACCGGGCGGACGACGTCTGGCACAAGGCCAAGGCACAGGACGATTTCGCCCTGTTCTGCCCCGTCTTGCAGGAGCTTGTAGACTACAACCGCCGCTTTGCCGGTTATTATGACGCCTCGAAAGCGCCCTATGACGCTTTGCTGAACGAGTATGAGCGCGGCGTGGATAGGAAGATGCTGGACAGCTTCTTTGCGACGCTGCGGGAGGGGCTGGTGCCGCTCATCCACAAAATCGGCGAGAAGCCGCAGATCGACGACAGCTTCCTGCATCAGGAGTACCCGGCAGCACAGCAGAAGGCCTTCGCCGACTATCTGATGGAGGTGATGGGCCTCGACCGCAGCCATTGTGGTCTGGGCGAGACGGAGCACCCCTTCACGCTGGAATTCAACAATAAGGATGTCCGCATCACCACCAACTACGACGAGCACAATGTGGCATCCTCGATGTACTCTGTCCTCCACGAGGGCGGCCATGCTCTGTATGAACTGGGCATCCGGGATGACCTGCAGTACACCTGTCTTGCGGGCGGCGTCTCGATGGGCGTCCACGAGAGCCAGTCCCGTTTCTATGAGAACCTCATTGGCCGGTCGAGGCCCTTCGTGGAAGCGATCTATCCCAAGGTGCAGGAGTTCTTTCCCCGGCAGCTGGGCGGCGTGAGCGCAGAGCAGTTCTACCGCGCGGTCAATAAGGCTCAGCCCAGCCTCATCCGCACCGAGGCCGACGAGCTGACCTACTGCCTCCACGTCATGGTACGGTATGAGATCGAAAAGCAGCTCATCGGCGGCACGCTGGAAGCAAAAGATGTGCCGGCTGTCTGGGCGAAGCTTTATAAGGAATATCTGGGCATCGAGGTGCCGAATGACCGGGATGGCTGTCTGCAGGACAGCCACTGGTCGGGCGGCGCGTTCGGCTACTTCCCGTCTTACGCGCTGGGCAGTGCCTACGGCGCTCAGATGCTCCGCCGGATGGAGCAGGACGTGGACGTCTGGGGCGCAGCGGCAAAGGGCGACCTCACACCCATCACGGCGTGGCTGCGGGAAAAGGTCCACCAGTACGGCGGGCTGATGGAGCCTGCCGACGTGGTGAAGAACGCCTGCGGCGATTTCAGTGCTGAGGATTATATCCAGTACCTTACCCGAAAGTACACCGAACTGTACGGCTTATAAAAAAGCAAAGGCGTCTGCACAAATGACTGTGCAGACGCCTTTGTTCGTGTTGAGGAACATCACAGCTCCAGCTTGCCGGAGACTTTGTTGATGACATAGTAGGCCATACCCTCTTCAGGCTTGACGTAGACCTTGCAGGACTGGACGCCCACTTTATGGGTGGCGCGGTAGTCGGCCTTTGCGCGCTCGATGACATCGGTGATGTTGTACTGGTTGGTGCCGAACTCGACATAAACCTCCGGGGAGAGCGGGGGACGGCCGCGCCGCTGTGCAGCACCAGAAGATCTGCGCTTCTTCGGCTCTGCCGCAGGAGTCTCAGGAGCAGCGGCCGCTGCGGGGACAGCAGACTTTTTCTCAGACATAGCTTATACCTTCTTTCCTGTATTCCACTGCAAATTGGAAACGTGGATGATTTCCGGGCCGGAAGCTGTATTACCGGTCAGTCCGACCGCTTTCTGTTCGTGCCAACGATTGGAAGCACTATACTTATATAATAGTTATTTCTTTGACGTTTGTAAAGTGTTTTTTGCAAAAAGCATCCCCATATTTCTGCGCCCGGAGCACTCAATTCTGACAAAAAGGGGAAAGAATGCCTGATAAAAAAGAAACTGTCCGGATTTGTGTGCGGCGCAGCGGAGAGAAAAGAAATGCAGCGCGCGGGGAAAAGCAGAAATTTCCGGGGAATTTACCCGGCACAGCAGTCCTCGGCCCGCTTCACGACGGGGGCGAGAAGTTCCTCGTCCCAGTCTTCGGCGAGGACAAAAAGGGCCTGATCAATGACCTCCTGTGCGCGGGCGTCCGGGCGGCCCTGTGCCAGCCGGAATACTGCTGCCAGCAGCCGCAGTTTGAGGGTGCGGATGTTCTCCGGCGCGGCCCAGAGCCGGGCGAGGTCGTAGTTGTCGGTGTTGCCGCAGCGCATGGTGCAGATGGCGCAGTTGGGGGCGACGTGGTGCTTTTCCGTCTCGACGATGTGGTACATCCGGCGCAGTGCGTCTTCGGCAGCGTCCGGGTCTGCAGCCAGCCGGAGACCGGAGGTCAGCACACGGTCGGTGTCCTCGGTCTTCGGCTCGTTGACGGTGGAGCGGGCCAGCCCCACCAGCGCCCCTAACAGTGCGTCGCGCTGGCGCTGGGCGTCGGTAACGGGGGCAGAAAGAAACTGATTCATAGAGAGCACTCCTTTGGGTATGATGTTGTCTCTCTCAGTATACACGCCCGCGGCCCAAAAGGGGAGAGGAAATTTGCAGAAATTTGATGAGTTGTGAGCTGCATCTTGATTTTGGGAGAAAAATCCGCTATAATAACTATGTTATCTGTAAAATAGAATACGCCGGTGTGTCGGAATGGCAGACGAGGGGGACTCAAAATCCCTTGTGCTAATAACACGTGTGGGTTCGACCCCCACCACCGGCATAGAAAAAGCCGACTGAGAGGTATTCTCAGTCGGCTTTTCTTTTTATATTCCCGCTTTATATTTTTGTGTTTTCGGGGAAAATACTGACGATTGCGTTGGCAGAGGACACCTTGCTGGAAAAATCCAGATGTGTATAAATGTTGCTGGTCGTGCTGATGTCGCTGTGACCGAGCCACTCCTGAATCTCCTTCAGGCTCACGCCATTGGCATAGAGCAGACTGGCACAACTATGGCGCAGATCGTGAAAGCGGATACGCTTCATCTGGTGTGCGACCAGAAAATCCGGGAAATGCTGACTCAGAAAGTCGGGCCGAATCCGCTTTCCCATCGGGTCTACATAGATATAGTCAAGATAATCGGTGCAATAGCTTTTGCCGCAGACCTTCCGATTCTGCTCCTGCTCCTTTTTCATTTTATTGAGCATTTGCTCACAGGCAGGGATTAGGGGAAGTGTCCGGCAGCTCGACTTTGTTTTTGTCTTATCTCGTGCGATTTCTGTTAGCGTTCCGTTGACCTTTGCGGTCACAACCGTATGCTGAATGCTGATTTTCTTGTTCTCAAAGTCAATGGCATCCCATTTCAAGCCAACAACTTCACTGCGCCGCAGGCCGTAGAATGCAGCCATGATAACGCCAAACTCCGAAGGGTCACCTTGAATCGCTTTGAAAAGCTGCTCCAGTTCTTCACCGCTGTAAATCTCCGACTTGAACTTTTCCTTACGAGGACGTTCAACGCGATCTGCCGGGTTGGAACGGATCATGCCGATTTGAAAAGCGTACTGTAAGCATTTGCGGATGTTGGCGTGATAGTGAATGACGGTGTTTGCCGTAAGGCCACGATCCAACTCATGCTGGTAGAAGTCTTGGATGTATTTGGGATGCTGTTCCATATCCTGCAATGTATAGTGGAGCGGTTCAAAATATGGGACGATCTTGTGAACGATTGCTCTTTCATAGCTGGTATAGGTTGTGATTTCCACTCGTGACTTCATCATTTTCAACCAGTCCGTGATGAAGTCGGTGAAAAGTACCGGGGAGTTATCAAGGCAGGGGTCAACTTCTTTGATGGGGCTGACCTTCAGCCAATTATTGTCAACGGCATATTGTAGGGCATCGGTCAACTCCTTGTGCCAATCCAGAAGCTGCTGTACACTGGCCTCCTCCTGCTGACGCTCATAGCGGAAGAACGTTTCCAGATCGCGCGGAGAGAGTGCTTTCAAAGACAGCCGCTTCTTTTCAAAGTATGGGACAACTACTCTTCCCAGATCATAAGCATATCTGCCATAGGTTTCGGGCGGAAGGTTCATCACGCTTTCCCGAAGCCAGCGGTTCAGATATTCCGATACCGGCAGGTCGGAAACCTGCTGCATCGTTTCAGGGTTAAACTCTTTTTGTGTTTTACGCAACAGAGATTCAGCTCTTTTTTTGTTTCCTTTAACAGGAAGTCCTGTGCTGATGGATTTGGTTCTGCGCTTTCCATCTGTGTCTTTCCAGTTCAGAATCATCTGATACATACCGTTTTGTTCTCTTAAATGTCCGGCCACATTTGTCATAGTGATGCTCCTTTCTGTTCGCAGCCAAACGTCCTTTGCTTAGGCATCATAAGTTTAGAAGATTCTGGAGTGTTTTGCAAGGATGGCGCAAGGGAGTTTGAAAGGCGCATCCCTCCAAGTTGCCGATCCTGATCGATCAGGTACTCTACCACGCAGAGTTTTGGTATCTTATAACTGCGTCCTACACGCGCCGAGTGGATCTTATTCTGCTTGACCAGCAGATACGCATTCTTCCGGCAGATGCCAAGCATTTCCTGAAGAATGTCTACGGATACCACATCCGGGTAATCCTTGAACATCATCATGTACCGCTCCGTCTTGCGGTCAGGCTCTTCCTGAATCAAAGTGCAGGCTGCGATCTCGCTCATTCCTGTCCTCTCTTTCTAGTTCAATATGTCAATTATTCAACAGAAAATACTATATGTAAAGTACCTGCCGTTGCGGAAGCTGACCTTCGGCTCGTTAACGATGTACTCATTGAAGTCTCTGGCGATCAGCTCCACCCGCTTGCGCTCTACGCCCCGCTGGTAGATCTCGCGGGGATAGATCAGCTTGCTGCTGTGGATGACCATGAGCTGGTACGGCGGGTTGATACCAATGAAAGTATTGTTGTCGTTCAGGCGCATCGCATTTCCTCCTTAATCCTCCAAATGTACTTCTCGGCTTCCTCTAAGATCTCAGCCACCGGCTGCTTACGCTTCGGGACGGTGAGCAGGCTGGGATTGAAGGTGAAGCTGTATTCGAGCCGCTGGATCATGGCATGAACCGCGGATTGCAACTCGGTGTACAGCATCATTTCCTCGATGCTTCCGGCGTTCTCAAAGGACGACCGGATGGGCGTATAGGGGTAGACAGGCGGTTTGCCATCCACCACCTCGGGCGGCGCGTAGATTGCCGTAGAGCGCCGGATAGGCTCTATCTGCTGGATGCTGCCCATAGGGTTCAGCGCAAGACTGATACGCACTGCATCATCCACCCTGCGCATCTCCTCCGGGGTGTCAGATGCCCCAGATACTTCAGCGCCCGGCTCTTGTCGATGGTGAAGATCTGCTCTGCCTGCACAACGGACGGCATATTCAACCCTGCGTTTTCCAACAGGCAGTGGGTCGGCTGGTTTACTTTCTTTTCTGCCTTGCTTGTCATGGTCGCAACGATCAGGGTCGGAGAGTGATAATTGCCCACATCATTCTGAAGAATGACCGCCGGGCGGTCACCGTGCTGTTCCGAGCCGGTGCTCGCCCCGAAATGGGTGAAGAAGATGTCTCCGCGTTGGAATTTCCAGTTTTGCTGCAAAATTGTACCTCCACGTTGTTATGTGCAAAGCCCGCCGCCGGATGTTCCGCAGCGGGCTTTGTTTAAGGTATGGTGGTATGGTTGGGTCAGTGGTGCATGACCACATAATCGTAGCCGCGCCGCATCTGGCAGACGGTGCAGGTGTCCATGCTCCGGTCTGGGCTGGGTACAAGTGCGATCTTGAAAGCCTTTGCATCCACAAAGTGCCGCAGACAGGTCGCACAGAGGGGCGGATGGATTTGACCATTTCCGGGGTCAGCTCCATCTCCTCATAGATTTCCTGCTCGCGCACCGTGGGGTTCAACTCGTCCATAAAAGTGTCCTCCTGTGTATCAAAAGTGGATATTCGGATAAAGAATAAATAAGAATACGTAAAAACGGGAACTGCCGGATGCGCAAAAACGTACCCGGCAGTTCCCGGATCAATATGATTAAAGGTCTCGCATATTCGCCCTCGGCTCCCTGCGAGTGGGGCATGAACATCTGGCAGCGGACTTGTACCGCTTCATTGGCATTTCAGCCACCCCGTCTGCTTTGTGACCGGGCCGCGAATTACGGAAGTATCATTATCGGAGTACCAGATGACGGAACTATTCAGTTTTCAAGGTCCCTGAGGTCGGACGTTTCGCCCTGCGGCAGGTGCCGCTTGGGAAATTGTCCTCTCACTTGGTAGCCGACGAGAAAGGTCAATTCGTAGCATTGAAATTGAAGTTTTTCAAAAATTTAGTAATTCTCTTGATTTTGATACTAATAGTGGGCCGAGATACGCCGTAGACTTTAGAAATTTCAGTGATGTCGTATCCCTCGTAAGCGTACATGGTGATGATTTCCAAATCTTCGGTTTTCAAAGTTTCGAGTGCAGTAAGCAACTGCTCGTTCTCAATCTCACCAATCCATGCAAAACGGCTTTTAGTTTCGTGGTAAGTATCTGTCACGGTAATCGCATCCTGATAGCGTAGCATCAAAGGCGACGCTTCTTCCTCAGAGCTTTCATACGCAGGAGCGGTGAATTCCTGCGTCCGCTCGATAAAGGTACGCTCCGAATTGAATTGCTGACGGTCATAATCGTACATCTTCTGGATGGCCTCTTTCGTCATTCCCGCAGCTGCGTACTCGATGCGCAACTTTTCCCAGTGTGCTTCAAACTTCTTCAACTCATAGCCTTTATTAAAAGACATCGTAAACCTCCAAATTTTCGATAAGTCGTAAAAAGTCGAAAATTTGGAAGGCTACGGATATTTCGCCGCTTGGGGCATCCATGAAAAACGGACAAACATAAAGCCTGCTCCTTTTTACGGGAGCAGGCTACCTGAAGGCTAAAAAAATAGCCGGACAACCAACTAACAGAGCGGTTCTAAAGCAGAATCACTCTATCAGCTGTTGCCCGGCTATTTGGTGCGCGTTTCATACATTGCCTTGCGGCAATGGCCCGTTGCTCGGTGACGAACAGTCCATATTCAGGGTGCAATGCACCCGATTTTTGAAATTGTGGTTTGTCTAAAAAAGTCAGCGTCTGCGGTAGGCTAAGTCAACTGTTGCTATGTTACCGCACTTGAGGCACTTTATGCTGATAGAGCCTGAACAGCTCTCGGTTTTTTGGTAGAGCTTGTGTCCGCAAACCGGACAAAACCTCCAGCCAATGCTGAATTGTGCCTGCTGTATATTGTTCAGCGGTTTACTCTTAAAAGAGCGATTATTTGACCAAGTCATATTATTCTCCAAATCGAATGACGTCCAATGGATGGCAGTGGATGGGTTTTCCGTTGATGACCTGCATCTGCTGTAATCTGATCCTGATCGCAGACCACGATACCCCGATCCGTGCAGCCATCTCCAGAATTCTTTCATAGTTCGGGTCCGATGCGGATTTGTACAGGATTCCATTTGGCAGGCACAGCGCTGCACGTTCTATTTCGGCGTTGACCAGAAATGTTGGCATCAGCAGCTCCGCTGCAAGGGTATTCGCCTGCCATTCTTCCCATGAGGGCTGTCCGTTTCGTTCCCGATAGGCAATGTGCCCACGGCACTTGACTGCTTTTCCGTAGTCGTTCGGAAACAGGTCAGCCAGTATATGGTGCGCCGCTTCATGCGCTATCGTGAAATTCCGGCATCCGGTGCAGCTGTCTGACGCAAGGGCGGAATCGATTACAACGTCCTTCGGCATGAACACCTCCACAAGCTTTGTCCCGTCCCCCAAGGTTACGGTAAAACCGCATTTCTGGAAAACAGTCAGTCCTAGAATACTTCCATCGCTGCATAGCGGCAGCATTTTCACATTCAGCCCAAGAACAGAACTTGCGATCCGTTCAGGGTCAATGGGTTCTGGGTCATCTTTACTGATCCCGAAACGGGTATAGTACTGGTCGATATACTTACCCGCTATGTGCGAAAGATCTGCGCGGGATAAGTATCTTGCCATTACGAAGCACAGCTTTCCGGCACGGAGCAGTAGGCTTCCACGAACCACTTGCCCCGTTCAAGCCAAAGATTCCGCTTCTGACCGCAGATCAGGCAGGTGAAGCAGTGACCTTTTCCGCCTAGGCGTGATGTCCCATGTTTGACTGCCAAGACACGATCAATTCCATAAGTGTGAGCCTTGTCATAGTTTATGGCAAGAGGGCGGATCTTACCGTCAGGAGTAAAACGAACGTCCACTTCGACGTATCTTTTCTCACGGCGAAGGTTGTAATCACCACACATCAGAAATCATCCTTTTTGCAGATTTATCAGAATGCAGCGTGCATTACTTGCGAGTCATACTGCGTGCCACGAGCTGTTTTTCGTTTACCGGATCACAAAGGAGTGTTCTTGTTATGAAAAAGAAAACCACGCTCACCAAAATGCACATAGCCCCATCCACAGTGCGCTATGATGCAGTCGCTGCGAGGGATAGCAATGAGGTTGGTCAGATTCTCGCAGGCACACGAAAAAGGAATGGTTATTCACTTGTAACTTTCTCCGAACTTCTCCGCCACTATGGCGTCGATGTCAGTGACAAGGGAATCAGTAAATGGGAAAAAGGATACACCACTCCCAGCATCTACCAACTGGTTGCAATCTGCCACGCATTGAACATCAAGGAAGGACCTTCCTACTTTACAAAGACCTTTCAGAAACCCGCCCTTCTAAATGCCATCGGGCAAAAAAAGTCGCTGAGTACGAAATGGACTTGATTGCATCCCGGCGCTACCAGCCAGACGCAGAAGAGCCCGCGGAAATCGACTACATAATGATGCCTGTATCAGAGTTGCCAGTATCGGCAGGTCTAGGAGCTTTTCTTGAGGGTGAAATGTTCCAGCAGATACAAGTGCCTGCCAGTAGCGTTCCGGCTGGTGCCGAGTTCGGGATATACGTTAGCGGTGATAGTATGGAGCCACGTTATCATAGCGGACAGATCGTATGGGTAAAGCGCTGCGAAGAACTTGAATGCGGAGATATCGGGATATTCGTATATGATGACTGCGGATATCTGAAAAAATACGATGAACATACCCCAGATAAATCCCAAGCAGAGTTCTTTACCGACAGCTATGGCGTGGTGCACAACCAACCGGTTTTGGTCTCTCTTAACTCCAAATATTCGCCGATCCTTATATCTCCAGAGCAAAGATTCGAGATCGTTGGAAAAGTTTTGAACTAAAAAGATGGGAGGGAATTTCGTGGATACGATCAAGCGTGTTCAGGATTTGATGCAAGAGCGTGATATGAATCTGTGTGTGTTGGCAAAGAAATGCGGAATATCGTATTCCACGATTCAAACAACTGCCCGTCGGGGAGGTCAGCTAAGCGTAGAAACCATCGAAAGAATTTGTCTGGGCTTGGAAATCACCTTAAAAGACTTCTTTGATTCCTCATATTTGTAGTAAAAAGCCGCTCACCATGCTGGAAACCAGCACAGTGAGCGGCTTTAATCCTGCTTTTATTTTATCCTTGGGCCATCTCCAGATAAATGTTAAGCTGCATCTGTCTGGCGATCCTATTCGTGATCCTTGGAATCGGCATCAACCTGTGACAGTGCATTTCTCACATCCCTATTTGCTTCTTCCAAAGCCTGTCTGATGGGTTTGTTGTGGCTCCCCATCGCTGCAACAGTCCGCAGGCGGTTTTGAAAGATAGATCTCCTTCATTTTCTGCTTGACGGCAGCAATAAAAAAGACCCCCGCAGCGTATGATTTGACGCCGCGGGGTTTCTCAATTGTTCGGTTTGTATTGCAGCACCTTCTGGGAGAACGTCTGATCGAAGAACTGGATGAAGGGCCCAAGGCAGAACGCACAGATCAAGGTGCCAAGGCCCACAAGGCCACCCAGCGCCCAGCGCCGTGACCAGCACCGCCGCGATGACCCACGCCAACTGCACCGCCAGCGACGGCGCGTCGCCGAAGTGGGCGTGAATGGGGTCATAGAACGCCGTGACGATGTACCCGATGCAGATACCGTTGACGAAGGTGCCAAGGCCGATGTACTTGCGCCCGAACCAGAATTCCAGCAGGAAAAACAGGATGTTCGTGCACAGGTTCTGGGTGCCCAGCGAGATGCCGAGCAGCTCCGCCAGCCGCATGTTCAGGGCGCTGATGGAGTCGTTGCCGAGGTGGGACTGCTTAAAAAGCGCAATGCCAAGGGCGATGATGACGATGCCCGCCACCATGCCCACCACCCGCCGGGCAGTCGGTTTGCGCAATGCGGTGCCGTTCAGCTCCACCCAGCCGTTCTCGTCCTGTACGAAGCCTTTCGCCCGCAGCACATGGCCGCACGCGGGGTCGGTGAAGAGGGCCGGGATATTCTGTTCGAGCTGCTGGCACGAGAGGCCCAGCTCCAAAAAGTAGGCCGAACCAAAGGCCCTATGCGGTTGGCGTTACCCGCTTCTAATTATAGCAAAAGGAGGTTCTTTTTCTACCGTTTCAACGCTACGGCTCTATTCTTCCACAAGCATAGCTTGTGGTTTTCTATATGAAGAAAGCTGCTGGAGAAAAAAATTCTCCAGCAACTTTGTCTTTGATGAATAAAGGAAATTTTTTGTTTAACTATTCTCACTATTATTTGATTTAGTGATTTTTTTCTTCTTTGGAGAAACCAGTTTGTGACCGGAATAAATGGACATGCCCATACAAATCAATGAAGAATAGGCAAAGTATTTATGCGCAGTCATAGATTTTTTGATTCCAGAATAAATGCATCCCAACATACAGAAAAGTGCGCCTAAGGCCCAGTATTTATGTGATTTCATGATTTGATGCCTCCTTTGATTTAACTGATTCAATTATAACGTTTTTTTACGAAAATGCAAGCATTACCGGGAACGCTTTATGTGGATGCTGTGACTGCCGCTATGGTCATGATCGGTGGGCATTACGAACAAGGCTCACATGTAGCATTCGACTCCGAATATCAGCCGGCACACATATGAGGACGGAAAATGTAGCAGCTTTGAAAAAAATTGCTTTTTTCTGCTCAAAGTGCTACAATCGGAATATACCGAATACAAAGGGAGGAAAGCTCCCATGCGCAAGACCGCCACGGTGCCGTCAAATTTGTGGCGTACCACAGGTCGATACATTCTGTCCCAACGGGTGCGAGAATACCGAGCCGATCCTGCTGACGCTGGACGAATACGAGGTCATTCGGCTGGTT
>ENA-UERW01000316-UERW01000316.1-human-gut-metagenome-genome-assembly--contig:-NODE-316-length-46026-cov-39.688024_pt1 | contig 46026 bp, 39 predicted proteins | sample MGYA00242994_ERZ507995 | MGnify/ENA primary metagenome ERZ507995 (study PRJEB26167, sample SAMN06115492) | human gut metagenome | host: Homo sapiens | place: China:Chongqing | collected 2015-04-26...
CAGCGTCATCAGCTGGTGCAGGTTGCGGTAGGTGTCCCAGAGCGAGAAGACCGTATAGCGGTTGCCCTCGGCGGTGCGGATTTCGGCGCTCTCCATCGCGGGGTATTCACCGTTGACGTCGCTCAGCACGTTGGGATGGATCAGCGCATGATAGAGCCCCGTATAGAAGACCTTCTTCTGCGCGTCGGTGCCGCCCTCGACGCGGATGCGGCCCAGATCGTCGTTCCACGAGCGGCGCGCCGCGGCACGGATGTCGTCGAACGAACGCTCCTGCTGCTCGGCTTCGAGGTTCAGGCGCGCATTCTCGACCGACACGAACGAAACGCCCATGCGGACTTCGAGCTGCTCGCCCTCCGTCGTATCGTAGCTGAACCACACGCCCACATCGTCGCCCGCGAGTTCACGGCCGTAGTGCGTATAGAGTTTGTAATTGCCGGCATCCTTGTCCCACTCGGCTTCGACGCCGTATTTGGGGGGCTGTTTCTTCCAGAATCCCGTGGCGGAGGGGCGTTTCGAGACGCGCATCACGAAATAGATCGGGAACACCGCCTGCGGGTTGTAGCAGAACGTGCCGAGCAGTTTCATGCCCTCGACCTCGGTGTCGCTCACGCGGCGCACCCAAGCCCCCGATTCGTTGGTAAGGCCCTCGCCCAGATTGAGCAGGATATGGCTCTCGCCCGCCGGGAAGGTGTAGCGTTCGGCCGAGCTGCGCGGCGTGGCCGTCACTTCGGCAAGGACGCCGTACTTCGAAAGCCGGTTCGAATAGTAGCCCGGAGAAGCGGTTTCACCGGTGTACTTACTGCCGTAATTGCGGTAATCGACATCGAGCGCGCCCGTGGTCGGCATCACCAGCAGCGATCCCAGTTCGGGGCATCCCACACCGCTCAGCGTGACGTGCGCGAAACCCGTAAAGAACTTGTTGTGGAACTCATAGGGCGTGGACCACCAGCGGGCGTCCTTGTCGTAGACGTTCTCGTCGGAACCCATCACGTTGAAGGGAACCACGGACATCATGCCGTTGGGACACACCGCGCCGGGGTTGGTCGTGCCGAAGTTGGTCGTACCGACAAATGGATCGACCCAGTCGGCAGGTTCCTGCGCACGCAGCGGTGCGCAGAAAACGGCTGCGGCGAGCGCAGCAGTTAAGAGCGTTCGTCGCAGCATCGTCAGAGAATATTGTTTTCCTTGGTAAACTTGACGATTTCGGGGATATAACCGAAGGCAAGGCCCGTGACGGTATCGGCGCATCCGTAATAGACGGCGATCCGGCCCGTTTCGGGGTCATGGAGCGACGCGCAGGGGAACGTGACGTTCGGAACGTCGCCCGTCAGCTCGTAAATCTCGCGCGGCGAGATCAGGTACGGGCCGCTGCGGGCGATCGTCTTCCACGGCTGGTCGAGGTCGAGCAGCGCCGAACCGAACGCATAGACATAACCGTTGCACGAGCGCAGCACGCCGTGGTAGAGCAGCAGCCAGCCCTCGGAGGTTTCGATAGGCACGGGACCCGCACCGATCTTCATGCACTGCCATGCCGACACCTCGAAGGCCGCGGGCGACATCACATGACGGTGGCGGCCCCAGAACTCCATGTCGGGCGACTCCGAGTAGAAAATGTCGCCGAAAGCCGTATGGCCGTTGTCGCTCGGACGCGACAGCATGGCGAAACGGCCGTTGATCTTGCGGGGGAACAGCACGCCGTTGCGGTTGAAGGGGATAAAGGCGTTCTCCAACTGGTGGAACGTCTCGAAGTCGTCGGTCCACGCGATGCCGATCGTCGGGCCGTGGTAGCCGTTGCACCACGTCACATAATACTTATCCTCGATCTTGGCTACGCGGGGATCGTAACCGTAAACCCACTCGGCGATTTCGGGATCGGCGCCCACGAGTTTGAAATCCTCCTCGCAGATATCCCACTTGATGCCGTCCACCGAGAAAGCGGCGTGGATGCGCATGCGGCGGTTGGTGTCGTCGCAGCGGAAAACGCCCGCATAGTTATACTTACCTTTCTTGAAGGGAATGACCGCCGAGTTGAAAATGCTGTTCGACGTCGAAAGCGCGTCGCGCGGGATGATCGGATTGGCCGAATAGCGCCACATCACTTCCTTGGAGCCGGCGGGACGATCCTCCCACGGCATATCCGGCATGGCCGGGCCTACGATTTTCAGGTTGTTGTCCATAGTTTTACGTTATCTGTTTATTCGTTGATCAATTCTTTGTCGATCTCCTCGGCCGTCACCTCTTCGGTATCGGGATGGGTGAAGGGAATGCGCGCGGCGAGCAGGAAGGCGGGAACCGTCGCCAGCAGCGCCCACATGAAGAAATAGTGATAGCCGCCCAAGCTGTCACAAAGCCAGCCGCTGATCATACCCGGAAGCATCACGCCGAGGTTGGCAAGCGACGACCCGAAAGCGTAGTGCGCCATCTGGTGCGGGCCGGGCGCCACCTGCTGCATGATGAAGAGCGTGAGTCCCACGAAGCCGAAGCCGTAACTGAAATATTCGAACACGATGGCCGCGCAGATCAGCACGGGACTCGAAGGCTGAAACCACGCCAGCAGCGCGTAGACCACGAACGGAACGTTGAAGATGCAGACCAGCGGGAACAAGGCGCGCCGCAGTTTGAGCCACGAAATGAAATAGCCGCCCAGAATGGACCCCACGACGAAGGCGATCACGCCGAACGTACCGTAATAGAGTCCGATCTGCTGTTCGGTAAGGCCCATGCCCTGCTGATCGAGCGGAGCGTTGAGGAACAGCGGCACGATCTTAATGACCAGACCTTCGGCGAAGCGGTAGAAGAGGATGAAGGCGAAATAGATCCAGATGTATTTCTTCTTGAAGAACTCCAGAAAAATGCGCTTCGTTTCGCGCATGGCGCCGCCGAAACTGTCAGCATGGGCCGTCGCGGCGCCGCCCGAAGGCAGCATGCGGATGTGGTACAGCCCCAGCAGGAAGAGAATGCCGCCGCAAAGGCCCATCACGGTCATCCACGCCTGCACGATTCCGACATGGTCCTTGAGCGCGCCGGCCAGATAGACCAGTCCGCCCATGGCGAAGACCTTGGCGATGTTGTAAAAAGCGCCCTGCCAGCCGATGAACTTAGCCTGCAGGTCTTTGGAAAGTTCGGTGATATAGACGCCGTCGGTGGCGATGTCGTGCGTCGCGCCGCTGAAGGCCACGACGGCCATCAGGGCGATGGCGTAGGGGAAAAAGTTGGGAAGCGGAAGCGACAGGGCGACCAGCGCAAGTCCCAGACCCGAAACCAGCTGCGTGGCGACGACCCAGAATTTCTTGGTCCTGAACATCTCCATCAGAGGACTCCAGAAGGGTTTGAGCGACCACGGCAGGATAATCAGCGAGGTCCAGAGCGTAATGCGGGCATCGTCGATACCCAGCCCTCGGAACATCAGCGTCGCTACCATGTTTACGATGATGAACGGGAGCCCCATGGCAAAATAGACCGTGGGGACCCATGCCAGCGGCGATACTTTTCGGGAATTTGCAGACATCGGTTCTTTTCAGGTTAAGGTTAGAATTGATGCAAAGATAGTAAAACTTTTTGCAACCGCAGACGGTATTGCACCCCGTTCTGCGCCTTTGTTTCTATAAATAATACAATTTCACAAGACAGGTTACTAATCGAAATAACAAATTTTACATTCGAAACCGGGAAATCGGCCGAACAGGGCGCATGCACTCCGTCCGACCCGCCGGAAAGCACCGCCCGGACCGGAACACGCCCTAAGGCCCGGAAGAGCGGCGGACTCAGGAAAAACGGAAGACAGACTCAGGCAGGCAGAAGAAAAAAAGCTCCCTTGCGGGAGCTTTATATGAAAGGCCATACCGGAGATCACTTCGCCTTCGCCTCGCAGTAGGCGCAGCGGCACGAGCCGTCGGGCAGGCGGTGGAAAAGCCGGTCGACATCTTCGGTCGCCGAGATGCAACGCCGGTTGGAGCACTCCATCTCATTGACGACGTAGTCTTCGCTGAAAACGGGAGTCTTCTCGAAGGGCTTGTTTTCGTCGGCCCAGCGCAGCAGTGTAAGGATCAGCGCCATGCGTACGAACTTGCCGTTCTCGACCTGCCGGAAATAGGCTGCGCGGGGATCGTTGTCCACGGCGCGCGTGATTTCGTTCACGCGCGGCAGCGGGTGCAGGATAATCATATCCTCCTTGGCGGTTTCGAGCTTTCCGGGATCGAGCACGAAGCTGTTCTTCACGCGGTCGAACTCCTCCTCGTCGAGGAAACGTTCCTTCTGCACGCGCGTCATGTAGAGGATGTCCAGTTCGGGCATCACCTCCTCCATGGTCTCGACTTCGCGGAATTCGAGTTTCGAATTCTCGCTCATCTCGGCCAACATGTAGTCCGGAAGACGCAGCTCCTGCGGGGCGATCAGGATCACCTTGATCCCCGAATAGCGCGACAGCGCCTTGATGAGCGAATGGACCGTACGGCCGAATTTCAGGTCGCCGCAGAAGCCGATCGTCATGTTGTCGAAACGCCCCTTCTCGCGCTTGATCGTCAGAAGGTCCGTAAGGGTCTGCGTCGGGTGGCTGTGGCTGCCGTCGCCCGCATTGATGACCGGAATTCCGGCGTACTGTGAAGCTACGAGCGGCGCGCCCTCCTTGAAGTGGCGCATGGCGATAATGTCCGCGAAACAGCGGATCACACGTACGGTGTCCGCCACGGTTTCGCCTTTCGACACGGACGACGAATTAGCGTCCGAAAAGCCGATGACGCTGCCCCCCAGCTCCATCATGGCGGAGGTGAAACTCAGGCGGGTGCGGGTCGAAGGCTCGTAAAAGAGCGTCGCCAGCTTGCGCCCCTTGCACGCTTCGCTGTATTTGGCGCGGTTGGCGATGATATCTTCGGCCAGCGCCACGATTTGTTCGGTTTCGGCCACCGTCAGGTCGGTCGGGTCAATCAGGTGTCTCATAGGTTGTTTCATTTATCAAAATCGGGGTTTGCAGCCGGCCGGCGGCATGCTGCGGATTGCACGCGGCGCCGACCGGAGTGCGGAGGGAGTGCAAGCCGCATTTCCATGCCCCCAAGCGAGGTGCGGAAAAGCGTCGTGCGATCCCGGCAAACTATTTTTCCATCCAGCTTTCGTCCGACGGATTGTCGCGGAATTTCAGCAGACGAGCCTTGTCTTCGGGCTTGATGTATCCCTCCTCGGCGGCCACTTCCACCAGCGCGTCGAGATTCGAGAGACTGTAATTGACGACGTTCGCCTCTTTCATGCGGTCCAGTCCCTTCTTCATGCCGTAGGTGAAGATCGACGCCACGCCCAGCACCTCGGCGCCGGCTTCGCGCAGGGCGGTCACCACCTCGATGCACGAACCGCCGGTCGAGATCAGGTCCTCGATCACGACCACCTTCTGCCCCTTTTCGAGCTTGCCCTCGATCTGGTTGCCGCGGCCGTGATCCTTCGAACCGCTGCGCACATAGCCCATCGGCAGGTCGAGGATCGTCGCGGTGATGGCGGCGTGGGCGATGCCCGCGGTCGAAGTTCCCATCAGCACCTCGGCTTCGGGAAAGCGGGTGCGGACGATCTGCGCCAGCCCCTCTTCGACGTGTCCGCGCACGACAGGCGCCGTCAGCGTCAGGCGGTTGTCGCAGTAAATCGGGCTTTTGATGCCGCTGGCCCATGTAAACGGCTGTTCGGGGCGCAGGAACACCGCGCCGATCGAAAGCAGGTCTTTAGCAATTGATTTCTCCATGATATTCTGTAGTTGTTTATTCCAGCGCCGAACGCAAAATCTTCTCCACCTCCTCGGCATAAATGCCGCCCTCGTGGACCTTCACGCCGTCGACGTAAAACGTCGGCACATAGTAGTAATCGAACGTGTCGGCCAAGTCGGACTGCTCCGACTCCTCGATCATTTCGATCGCCACCGGCTGCAGTTCGGGGTGTGCGGCCTTGGCCTGCTCGATGTAACGCAGCGCCTTGCGGCAGAAGGGACAGTTTTTCAGGTAGAAAAGTTTTACCGGTTTCATAATCGACTGTTTTTAATCGTGTTTAATCGCAAAATTCGCTTACGCACCTGCGGTACGCGGCCACGGGGTCCGCTGCGGCGGTGATCGGACGGCCCACGACGATGAAGTCGGAGCCGATCTCCCGCGCACGGGCGGGCGTGGTGACGCGCACTTGGTCCGCAACGTCTCCGTCTGCAAAACGCACGCCGGGCGTGACGGTCAGGAACTCTTTTCCGCAGGCTTCGTGCACCATGCCCGCTTCGAGCGGCGAGCAAACCACACCGTCCAGCCCCGCGGCACGGGTGTTCTGCGCATATTTGACGATCGTGTCGTTGATCGAAGCGTTGATAAGCAGCTCCTGCCGCATGCGCTCCTCGCTGGTCGAGGTGAGCTGCGTCACGGCGATCAGCAGGGGCCGCGTGCCGTCTTCGCGGGTAAGCCCTTCGAGGGCGTATTTCATCATCTCGACCGTTCCGGCCGCATGGACGTTGCACATATCGACGTCCAGACGCGACAGCACGGCCATCGCCTTCCTCACGGTGTTGGGAATGTCGTGCAGTTTGAGGTCGAGGAAAATCCGGTGGCCCCGGCGCTTGATTTCACGCACGATGGCAGGGCCTTCGGCATAGAAAAGCTCCATGCCGATCTTGAGGAACGGTTTGCGCTCCTCGTCCCGAAACAGGTCGAGGAACTTGAAAGTGTCTTCCGCCGACTTGAAGTCGCAGGCGATAATTACGTCGTGTTGCATCATATCCGATTTTAACTTTATTCTACGATTCCTATAATGTCGCTCAGCCGCTCGATCCCCAGCCGCTCCATCTCGGCGGGCAGGGCTTCGACGATCTCCTTCGAGGCATAGGGATTCACCAGATTCGCGGCGCCGACCTGCACGGCCGTGGCTCCGGCCATCATCATTTCGATCACGTCGCGGGCCGTCGTCACGCCGCCGCATCCCATGACGGGAACGGAGCAGGCTTTGGCGACCTGATAAACCATCCGCACGGCCACGGGAAAGACCGCAGCGCCCGAAAAACCGCCCATCGTATTGGCGATCACCGCCTTGCGGCACCTCACGTCGATCCGCATTCCCAGCAGGGTGTTGATCAGGCAGATGCCGTCGGCACCAGCCTCTTCGCAGGCGCGGGCGATCGAGACGATGTCCGTCACGTTGGGCGACAGTTTGATATAGACCGGTTTGGTGGTCACGGCCTTCACCGCGCGCGTCACCTCGGCCGCACATTCGGGTGAAGTGCCGAACGACATGCCGCCGTGCCGCACGTTGGGGCACGAGACATTGACCTCGATGATGCCGACCTGCTCCTCGCGGTCGATCCGCTCGCAGCAATAGGCGTACTCCTCGATCGAGAAGCCGCTGATGTTGGCGATCACGGGTTTATGAAAGAAGCTCTTCAGGCGCGGCAGCTCCTCGGCGATCACGGCGTCGATGCCGGGATTCTGCAGCCCCACGGCGTTGATCATCCCCGCCTCACATTCGGCGATGCGGGGCGTGGGATTGCCGAAGCGCGGTTCGCGCGTGGTGCCCTTGAACGAGAACGAACCGAGGATGTTGATGTCGTAAAAATCCCGGAATTCGTTGCCGTATCCGAACGTACCGCTGGCCGGAACGACCGGGTTGTCCAGCTTCAGACCGCTCAGGGTGACGGACATATCCGCGGCAGGTTTTCCTGCCGGCCGGTTCTGTGCGATGAACTGCTCTCTTACCATATGATCTCCCCTTTCGTTAATACGGGTCCCTCCTTGCAGATGCGTTTGTTGCCGTATTTCGTTTTGCACGAACAGCCCATGCAGGCGCCGAAACCGCATCCCATACGCTCCTCGAACGACAGCTGGCCGTCCTGTGCGACCGAGTCGCACAACGCGCGCAGCATCGGCAGCGGACCGCAGGCATAGAAGTAGTCGAAGTCGATGCCCTGACCGGCGATGGCCGTCGTGACGAAGCCTTTCGTCCCGGCCGAACCGTCGGCCGTTGCGACATGCACGTCGCACCCCAGCGCCCGGAATTCGTCGGCGTAGAAGACCTCGTCCGCCGTGTTGAATCCCAGCACGACGCTCACCGGTTTGCCCTCCGCCAGCAGCGCTTTGGCCAGCTTGTAGAGCGGAGGCACGCCTACGCCGCCGCCCACCAGCAGGGGCCGCCGCGCATCGTTGGAGGTGTCGAAGCCGTTGCCGAGTCCCGTCAGCAGGTCCAGCTCCGCGCCCGCCGCCATGCGGCTCATCTGCTCCGTACCTCCGCCCACAACCTTATAGATGAGCGTGAGGGTCCGTGCATCGCAGTCGCACACCGAAATCGGACGGCGCAGGTAGCGGCCTTCGAGCGCGATATTGACGAACTGTCCCGGACGGACGATCCATTCGGTATCGCCCTCCAGCACCATGCGCCACACCGAGGCCGTCAGCGGCTCGTTCGCAAGAATCTTATAGATGCCTTTCTTATACATGTATTCCCTTTCGATTTTTGATCCGGAGAACAGCCCCCGCGCTTCGTTCGTTTCGCTCCGGACGGGACCGTATCCCGTTCGGAGCGAAAGAGGTGCGTACGGAAGGCGTCCTCACGCCGGAAATCACTTCGCGTCGATGGTCGAGACTCCGAAGGTGATCTCTTCGAGCACGTCCAGCAGCACCTGCACCGTTTCGAGCGCCGTGAAGATCGTCACGTTGTTCTCGACGGCCGTGCGGCGGATTTCGTATCCGTCGAGCCGGGTATTGTGCTGGTTGATGTCGATGGTATTGATCACGTAGCTCACATGGCCCTGACGGAGCGCGTCGATGATCTCCGAACTGCCCTCGCTCAGCTTGCGCCGCGTGCGGGTGCGGATGCCGTGTTCGCGCAGGAATTCGGCGGTCCCTGTCGTCGCCTCGACGTTGAAGCCGAGGTCGTAGAAACGCCGCACGAGGGGCAGCGCCTGCTCCTTGTCGTGGTCGGCGATGGTGACGAAGATCGTGCCGTAGTTGCAGACGTTCATGCCCGTCGCCTGCAGCGCCTTGTAAAGCGCGCGGGTGAGCTTGTCGTCGTAGCCGATGGCCTCGCCCGTGGATTTCATCTCAGGCGAGAGGTAGGAATCCATGCCGCGGATCTTGGCGAACGAGAAGGCCGGCGCCTTGACGTACCAGCGTTTCTTCTCCTTGCCGTATACTTCGGTGACGCCCAGTTCTTTCAGCGTCTTGCCCAGAATCACCTGCGTGGCGATATGGGCCATCGGGACGCCCGTCGATTTGGAGAGGAACGGCACCGTGCGCGACGAGCGGGGATTGACCTCGATGACGTAGACTTCGTCGTTGCCGTCGAGGATGAACTGGATATTGTAGAGACCGATGATGCCGATCCGCAGACCGAGTTTCACCGTGTAGTCGATGATCTTGTCCTTGGCCTTCTGGCTGACGCTGAAGGTCGGATAGACGCTGATCGAGTCGCCCGAATGGATACCCGTGCGCTCGACATGCTCCATGATGCCGGGGATAAAGACGTCCTTGCCGTCGCAGATGGCGTCCACCTCAAGCTCCTTGCCCATGATGTAGCGGTCTACCAGCACCGGCGAGTCGTCGTTGACCTCGACGGCCGTCTGCAGGTAGTGGCGCAGGCGCTCCTCGTTCGAAACGATCTGCATGGCGCGGCCGCCCAGCACGTAGCTCGGACGTACCAGCACCGGATAGCCGATGCGGGCGGCGGCCTTCACGCCCGACTCGATGTCGGTGACGGCTTCGGCTTCGGGCTGCGGGATGCGCAGCTCCTCCATGATCTTCTCGAAACAGCCGCGGTCCTCGGCGTTGCGGATGGCTTCGCAGTCGGTGCCGATGATGGGCACGCCCAGCCGGGAGAGCGGCTCGGCGAGGTTGATGGCGGTCTGTCCGCCGAGCGACACGACGATCGCCTTCGGTTTTTCGAGGTGGATGACGTTCATCACGTCCTCGACCATCAGCGGCTCGAAGTAGAGTTTGTCGCTGGTGGTATAGTCGGTCGAGACGGTTTCGGGGTTGTTGTTGATGATGATGGCTTCATAGCCCGCCTCGCGGATTGACCAGATGGCGTGTACGGTCGAATAGTCGAACTCGACGCCCTGACCGATGCGGATCGGACCGGAACCGAGCACCACGATCTTCTCCTTGTCGCTCACCAGCGACTCGTTCTCGTCTTCGTAGGTCGAGTAGAAATAAGGCACGTAGGAGCTGAACTCGCTGGCGCAGGTGTCGATCATCTTGTAGACCGGGAAGATGCCGTTCTTCTCGCGCAGCAGGTACATGTCGTGCTGCGAGACGCCCCACAGCTGGCCGATGAACTTGTCGCTGAAACCCATGCGCTTGGCTTCGCGCAGCACTTCGATATCCATCGGAGCGGCCTCGACGACGCGCTCGAATTCGACGATATTCTTGAATTTTTCGAGGAAGAACATGTCGATTTTCGTGCGGTTGTAGATCAGCACCAGATCGACGCCGCCGCGGATCAGCTGCGCGATGGCATACAGTCGGTCGTCGGTAGGCTCGGCGATGTATTCCAGCAGCCGGTCGTTCGTCCAGTCGTCGAACTTCTTGTGGTAGATATGGCAGACGCCGGTTTCGAGCGAACGCATCGCCTTCAGCAGGCTCTCCTCCATCGTGCGGCCGATCGACATCACCTCGCCCGTGGCTTTCATCTGCGTACCGAGCTTGTTCGACGCGTCGCTGAACTTGTCGAACGGGAAGCGGGCTACTTTGGTCACGACGTAGTCGAGCGTCGGCTCGAAGCTGGCGGGCGTATTGGCCAGCATGATCTCGTCGAGGGTGAGACCCACGGCCACCTTGGCCGTAACGCGCGCGATCGGATAACCGCTGGCCTTCGATGCGAGGGCCGAGGAGCGCGACACACGGGGATTCACCTCGATCAGGTAATATTTGAATGACAGGGGGTCGAGTGCGAACTGCACGTTGCAGCCGCCTTCGATCTTCAGCTCGCGGATGATCTTCAGGGCGCTGTCGCGCAGCATCTGAAACTCCTTGTTGGTGAGCGTCTGGCACGGCGCCACGACGATCGAGTCGCCCGTATGGACGCCCACGGGGTCGATGTTCTCCATGCAGCAGATGCTGATGGCCGTGTCGTTGTGATCGCGCATCACCTCGAACTCGATCTCCTTGTATCCCTTGATGCTCTTCTCGACGAGCACCTGATGTACGGGCGAAAGGAACAGGGCGTGGCGCATCATCTCGCGCAGCTGCTCCTCGTTGTCGGCGAAGCCGCCGCCCGTGCCGCCCAGCGTATAGGCGGGACGCAGCACGACGGGATAGCCGATCTCGGCGGCGACCTCAACGGCCTCCTCGACCGACATGGCGATCTTCGACTCGATCACCGGCTCGCCCAGCGATTCGCACAGCTCCTTGAAAAGCTCGCGGTCCTCGGCACGTTCGATCGACTCGAACGAGGTGCCCAGAATCTCGACCTGACACTCTTTCAGAATGCCCTTCTTGGCGAGCTGCACCGCGAGGTTCAGACCCGTCTGCCCGCCCAGTCCCGGCACGATGGCGTCGGGGCGTTCGAAGCGGATGATCTTGGCGACGTATTCGAGCGTCAGCGGCTCCATGTATACCTTGTCCGCAATATGCGTGTCGGTCATGATCGTGGCGGGGTTCGAATTCACGAGAATCACCTCGTAGCCCTCTTCCTTGAGTGCGAGGCAGGCCTGCGTGCCCGCATAGTCGAATTCGGCGGCCTGTCCGATGACGATCGGACCCGAACCGATAACCATTACCTTCTTTATATCTCTTCTCTTAGGCATTTTTACGCTCCTCCATTATTTTGGTAAACTTTCTGAACAAATAGCCGCTGTCCTGCGGACCCGAAGCGCTCTCCGGGTGATACTGCATCGAGAAAACAGCGTCGCCGACACACTCCACGCCCTCGGCCGTGCCGTCGAGCAGGTTTACGTGGGTCAGCTCCAGCCCCGTACCGGCCAGCGAATCGACGTCCACGGCGTAGCTATGGTTCTGGCTCGTGATCTCGATCTTGCCGGTGGACAGATTCTTCACGGGATGGTTGCCGCCGCGGTGGCCGAACTTCATCTTCACGGTCTTGGCGCCGTAAGCCAGCGAAATGAGCTGATGGCCCATGCAGATGCCGAAGATCGGCAGTTTGCCGCGCAGCTGCCTGACCAGCTCGATCACGGGCGTCACGTCCTGCGGGTTGCCGGGACCGTTCGACAGCACGACGCCGTCGGGACGGAAGGCCATGATCTCCTCCAGCGTCGAGTCGAACGGCACGACCGTCACGTTGCAGCCCACGCGGTTCAGCTGGCGGATGATGTTGTACTTGATGCCGCAGTCGACCGCCACCACGTCGTATTTGTGGTTGGGGACGCGCGACATCCAGCGTTTCTTGCAGCTCACGCGCGAAACCATGTCGTGGGGAAGGGCGTACTCGCGCACTTTGCGGAGCGCCTCTTCGAGGGGCGTATCCGCGCCGGTGATAATCACCTTCTGGGTGCCTTCGTTACGGATGATGCGCGTCAGGGTGCGGGTGTCCACGCCCCAGATCGCGGGAATGTCATGCTCCTCGAAGACCTCGTTCAGGGTCTTCGTGTAGCGGAAGTTGCTCGGCGAGTCGTTGTACTCGCGCACGATCATGCCGCCGATGGTCGGAGTCTTCGTTTCGTAATCCTCGTCGGCCATACCGTAATTACCGATCAGCGGATAGGTCATCACGACCATCTGGTCCGTGTAGGAGGGGTCGGACATAATCTCCTGATACCCCACCATCGAGGTATTGAAGACGATCTCGTTAATGACCTCGCGGTCGGCGCCGAAGCCGTAGCCGTAAAACTCACGGCCGTTCTCCAAGACAATTTTCTTCGTAAATGGTTTCATATTTATTTTCGGTACGGGCTTTTCGCATCGCCCCTTTTTATGGATTTGTTTCGTTCTGTCGATCCGGATTCCGCTCCATATGAAACCCGGCATATCTATAATCCCGCTAAATCTCCCTTTGAGAAGGGAGACTTCACAACTGCAATCCATCATCCCGGTATGCCTCCCGGCCCCCGACGACCGTCAGCACGGCGCGGCCCTGCACCGGCCAGCCGGCGAAAGGCGTGGCGCGGCCCTTCGAGAGGAACGCCGCAGGGTCTACCTCGTACTGCGCGTCGAGGTCGAGCACCGTGAAGTCGGCTTCATCGCCGACGTTCAGGCCGCCGCCCAGACCGAATATCCGGCGGGGATTGTCAGACATCAGCGCGACAAGCTTTTCGAGCGTGAGCGTTCCCGGCAACACCATATATTTATACATCAGCGGGAAAGCGCACTCCAAGCCCACGATTCCCATGGCGCTTCCGGCCAGTCCGCGCGACTTCTCTTCGGCGGTATGGGGCGCATGGTCGGTGGCGATCACCTCGATCGTACCGTCCGCGACGCCCGCGATCAGCGCGGCGCGGTCTTCGCGGCTGCGCAGCGGCGGATTCATCTTGAAGCGTCCGTCCTCCTGCAAATCCTCATCGCAGAGCAGCAGATAATGCGGCGCCGTTTCGCAGCTCACGCGCACGCCGCGGACCTTCGCACGCCGCACCAGCTCGACGCTCTCCTTGGTCGAGACGTGGCAGACGTGATACTGACAACCGGTCTTTTCGGCCAGCGCAATGTCGCGTTCCACCTGCTTCCACTCGCTCTCGGAGCAGATGCCCTTGTGCCCGTGCACACGGCAGTATTCGCCGTCGTGGATATAGCCGCCCCGCAGCAGGTCGTCCACCTCGCAGTGGGCCACGATCGGCCGGCCGGCTTTTGCCGCCCGGCGCATCGCCTCCTCCATCAGTTCGTCGGACTGCACGCCGCGGCCGTCGTCTGAGAAGCCGACAACATCGGGCGCGAGGGCCGCGAAATCGACCAGCTCGCCGGCACCCCGCTGTCCCATCGTGATACAGCCGTAAGGCACGACCCGCACCACGGCGTCGCGGCGGATGATGTCGGTCTGCGCGCGGAGCGTATCGGGCGCATCGGGCGCAGGGTTCAGGTTCGGCATCGAACAGACCGTCGTGTATCCGCCCCGTGCGGCCGCGGCCGTTCCGGAGGCGATGGTCTCCTTCTGCGAGAATCCCGGTTCGCGCAGGTGGACGTGCACATCCACGAGTCCCGGAATCACATGCCGGCCGCCGAGGTCCACGGTCCGGTCGGGCGCCGCGCCCGCGACGGGCACGATGCGGCCTCCCTCGACGGCGAACTCTCCGGCCGCAAAACGGCCGCCGGCATAGATCGCGGCATTGGTATAAAGTGTCTTCATCCGTACGAGCGTAAAAAAATAGGGCAACCGAAACAGTTACCCTAATAAAACAAAATTACCGAAAACCGGGGATACGTCGCCCGACCAATAGTCCTGCTGCCAGAATGCCTGCGCTGACGATATGAGGGGGTTACAATTCATAGGTATTCGGAATCGCTGTAATTGAGGACAAAGGTAGGACATTTTTACGGGGCGTGCAAAACTTTGCCGGAAAAAATTTTCAACAATCCGTACACACCGGGCCGATCCGCGGGCGGAACCGTACGAACCGCGGCGGCGTCACCGGCAAAAATTCTCCGTTCCTTTCGGTTTCGGGAGACTCGGCATGCAATTTCGGACAAGAAAAAACAAGAAAGACGGGCGGGTTCCAAAAATTTTCATTACATTTGAGATGAATCTTCATGTCAAACTAATCCCATTCACTATGAAACAGCTATGCACTCTGCTATGCCTGCTGCTACTGGGCGGCGCATGCTCGGACAACGACACCCCGAATCCGGCGGTCAAATTCAGTTCGCCCGATTCGGATGTCAAAATTTCACAAGACAGAACCTCTGCCGCGATAACCGCGACACACCATGCAGGCCAGTTCGTCCTCACCATGGAAAAGAACTTCGAAGCCGTGCCGGAATCCGACCGGTCGTGGTGCACGGCCGTCCTGTCCGGGGATCGGCTGACGGTCGAAATCGAAGAGAACGCCGAGGAGCTGCGCAATGCCGCAATCTCCATCATGAACGGAGAAAGCGTCATCGGCAAAATCACGGTCGAACAAGGCGCTGCGCCGACCCTGAGTCTGGGAAGCAGTACGGCGGAATTCACCAACGAGGGGGGGGGAATTGACCCCATCACGGTAACCACGAATCAGGAGCGGTGGGACGCCGCCTGCGACGCAGGATGGATAACGATCTCCAAGGAGGGCGACAAACTCCGCCTCACGGCGTCGCCCAATCCCGACAGCGGAAACCGGCCGGCCGTGGTGACGGTCACCACCGGCTGCAAAGACAACCCCACCGAGGTGTCGGCCGCCATCAATGTCACCCAAGGTCCTCCGTCGCTCATCCTCGAATACACCGTCCCGGCAGGCGGCAAGATCATACTGCCGCTCTCCGGCGCCATCGACTGCACGGTCGATTACGGCGACGGATACAGCGAGAAACTCGCCCTCAACCTCAACCCCGCGACGGGCAGCCTGATAAATTACGAATATGCGGAAGCGGGCGTCTACGAAGTGTCCGTATCCGGTTCGGTGGAACAGCTCTACAGCCTGCAGGGACACTCCGAGACCTCCCGCAGCTACCTGACGGCCGTCAAACAATGGGGCAACGTAAACCTGACCTCGATGTACTATGCGTTCTACCTCTGCTCCAACCTGAAAACGCTCCCCGAAAACACGACCGACTCGTTCGCCGAGGTAACCACGTTCAAATACGCATTCGAAGGCTGCAGCGGTCTGCAAACCATTCCGGCTTCGTTGTTCAGCGGCTGCGACAAGGTCACCGACGTATTGGGATGTTTCACCAAATGCGCCTCGCTCACGTCGGTTCCCGAAAATCTGCTCGCCCCGCTCAAAAACGTCACGTCGCTGCAAAGCTTCCTCGCCCACTGCACCCAGCTCAAAACCGTTCCGGCCGGATTTTTCGCCCGAAGCCCTCAGATCACGACGCTGAAATACACCTTCTCCGGAAATACGGCTTTCGAAACGCTGCCTGCGGGCCTGTTCAAGGGGCTTGCCAACGCCACGAACTTCGAGGAGACTTTCTACGGCTGCACCGCACTCAAAGAGATTCCCGACGAATTTTTCGCAGGATGCACGTCGGCCGACATTTTCCGAAGCTGTTTCTTCGGCAACAAAGCCCTGACGAAAGTGGGCAGAAACGTATTCAAAGGGTGTACCAACGTCACATCCTACAAATGGCTTCTGGCAAACTGCACCGAACTTGTGAGCGTTCCCGCCGACATGTTCGACGACAGCCGTAAGGTCACCGACTTCAGCGGCACATTCCGCGATGCGGCCAAACTCGCCGTCGAATCGCCCTACACGACCATCGACGGCGTGAAAGTACACATCTACGAACGTTCGCTCCACCCCGACGCATTCACCGCGCCGAAGAGTTTCGGCACCTGCTTCCGCGGATGCACGGCGCTGACCGACTGGGACGCGATCGGCAGCGGCTACGCCGCATGGACCAAATAACCCTCCTGCCTTCCGACAAAGTAGAGGCGGCTCCGAAATTTCGGAACCGCCTCTGTTTCTCGCACGCAGGGCGCGCCTGTCATTTTTCCGGTTGGCGACAGCCCTACTTGACGATAATCAGGTCCACGCCCGCCTCCTCGACGATGGCGACCATCTGTTCGGAAATCCGGTCGTCGGTAATAATGACGTCTATGTCCTCCAGCGCGCAGATGCGTCCGAAGCCGCGCTGTCCAAATTTCGAAGAGTCGGCCAGCACGATATTCTGCGACGACGCCTTCATCATCTTGCGCGTGAGCTTCGCCTCGTCGATCGTGGAGGTCGTGATGCCGTGTTCGAGGTCGATGCCGTCCACGCCGAAGAAGAGTTTCGAACAGATGCAGTCGTCGAGCGAACGCGCAGCCTCCTCGCCCAGCACCGACAGCGACTTCTTGTGCACCGTGCCGCCCAGCTGCACGACATTGACATTCTCCGCCTCGTTGAGCAGCACACCCAGCCGCAGGAAGGGCGTAACGATGTTCAGGTGATGCCACTGGCGCGCCTTGATCTCCTCGGCAAAGGCATAGATCGTCGAGCCGGAAGCGACGATGATCGAATCGTTATCCTCCAGCAGTTCGAGGGCGCGCTGGGCGATAAGCCGCTTGGAGTCGCGGTTGATGTTGTCCTTGACATGCACGTCCATATCGGCCACATGGGGGTTGGCGGGACGGGCGCTGCCGTGCACTTTGTAAAGCAACCCTTTGCTTTCCAGTATCTTGACATCCTTGCGGATCGTCACCTTCGTAACCCCCAGTTCGTTGGCGACGTCGGTAATACGCACGAACCCGTATTTGTTCAGGTTATCGAGGATGTATTTGTGTCGTTCGGCAATACTCAGCATATTACTCTGTCTTTTAGCAGTTAACTGAACAAAGGTAACAATTTTTTTCTCAGATTTCAAAATAAAGTGTCCGAAACCGCAACCGGCTCCGGACACTTTCGGACCCGAAAGTCCATATCGTTTTTCCGTCAGCGGACGAACATGCTTAATTCCGCTCCGGTCCGGCATCGTAACCGTCGGCACGGGCGCCCCACATCAGCAGGAAAACCAGCATGCCCACCACCGCCATGCCGAGAATGCCGACATAGGCCCAGTTCCAGCCGTAATGCTGCGCCACATAGCCCAGTCCGACACCCGAAACGACGGTGCTCGCGTAACCGAACAGACCCGTAAGGCCGTTGGCCGTCGCGGCGGCGTTCTTCGTAGCCTGATTCGCCGCGGCGATGCCGATCAGCGCCTGCGGACCGTAGATGCAGAAACCGGCGGCGCAGAGGGTCGTGAAGAGCAGCCAGACGGGAGCGTCACCGGGCAGCTGCCAGAAGAGGAAGACGAAAATCGCGGCTCCCGCCATGCAGAATACGCAGGTGCGGTGGGCACGGCCTTTCAGCCACCTGTCCGTCGCCCAGCCGGCGACCAGCATGCCGACGATGCCCGCAATCTCGAACATCGCCACGAGCCAGCCGGCATGCTCCATGCTGACGCCCTTCGACTGGCTCAGCAGCGAAGGCCCCCAGTCGAGGACCGAAAAGCGGACGACATAAACGAAGAAATTGGCAAAACCCAGAATCCAGATCAGCGGGTTCTTGAAGACATGCTTCATCAGGAACGCACGGTGCTCGGCACCTTTGGCGGCTTTCTTCTCCTTCCTGACCTCGGTGCCCTCCAATTCGGGAAGCCCCACCGACGAGGGCGTGTCGCGCAGGAAGACTACAAGCCCGACAGCCCCTGCGAACGAAATGGCGGAGGGAATCCAGAAACACCATTTCCACGCCCCGGCATGCGCGGCGGCCGCCATGACGCGCTCCATACCCGCGGCGTCACCGGGCTGTACGCCCAGATTGGCGGCCATGGCCGCCACGGCGTCGGGATCGGCCGAGACGTTCATGCCCAGCGTACCCATGATATACCCGCAGAGGATCACGACCAGACCGGCCCCGATCGAGTGCGAGGTATTCCACACCGACATCTTCGTCGCCAGCTGCGTGGGCGGAATCCAGTGGGTCAGCAGACGGGCGCAGGGCGGAAATCCCGTTCCCTGCAGCAGGCCGTTTATCACCCACATGATACCCATGAAGAGGATCATCGTATTGGTGAACTGCGAACCGTCGTGCTGGCCCGTGATCCAGTAGGAGACGTCTTCGCCGAATCCGAAGGCGAAGTTGGCCAATGCGCAGAGCGCAAGTCCGACAGCCATGTACCAGCGGGCGTTCATCCGGTCGGCCAGAATGCCGTTCACGAAACGCGAAAGTCCGTAGACCACGCCGTTCAGGGTCAGGAAAATTCCCAGACTGGTTTTCGAGATCCCCAGATCGGCCTCAAGACCGGGCATGGCCAGCGAAAAGTTTTTACGCACGAAGTAAAAGAGCGCGTAACCGATCATCGTGGCGACGATCGTACGGGTCTGCCAGTACTTGAAGCGCTTGGTTTGTTCAGGAGTCATTTCGGAATGAAAGTTTAGTAGTTTCAGAAAGCAAATATACTACTTTATTTCCCAAATGCTACTTTATTTCCCAAATTCCGCCTTTTCCGAAGAGTTTGTCGAGCCATTCCTCCATCCATCCGCAGCGGAACGCGATATCGATCACCGTAAAGCGGCTGCGCATGTAGGGTATCTTTTCGAAGCTGGCGCGGAACTTGGCGCGCGAAACGCCGATATGCTCCGGCTCGTAAGGCGCACCGACCAGTTCGAGACGGCGGCGGACCTCGCCGAAGGGAATGATCTGCCGGCGGATATGACCGCTCAGCGCGGGCCACGCCTTCTGCAGACGCTGCAGCTGGCGGCGCAGCCCCTCCTTATCGACATACTTGCCTTTGGTCTCGACCAGACCGCGGGCCACGAACTCAGGATCGTTGTCGAAAATCCGGTAGATATCCTTTTCGGTCTCCTCCCACGATTTCCATGCGGCGACGCATTTTTCGACGTCGAGCGTCTCGACCGGCGTATCGAGCAGCATCTCGATAAAAGCCGTCGAAGCCAGCGTGCCGATACCGACCTTGAAACCGTGCGAGACGGATGCGCCGTTGTATTTGAGGTGCTCCATGTCCCAAAGGTGGCTGAACTGGTGTTCGGCGCCCGACGCGGGGCGGCTCGACTGCGTAGCCTGCATCGCGAAACCGCTCAGCAGCAAACCTTCGGCCAGCTGCTCGACCTTGGCCACATTGCCGGCACGCACGCCTGCGGGGTCGCAGAGGGCGTCCTTCAGTCCGTCCTGCACCACCGAAAAGGCGAATTCGTCGAGCAGTTCGGAGCCGACCGCATCGGCGAGCATCCAATCGGCCCCGGCCGGAATCTTCGCAATCAGGTCGGCATATCCCGACGCCGACATTTTCGCAGGCGCGGCGGCGGCGATCGTCGGATCGAGCACCATGCCCAGCGGAGCTGGACAGTCGAAGGTCTGCTTATTGCCGTCCTTGGTGATCGAGGCTCCGTAGGCCGTATAGCCGTCCATCGACGCCGCGGTTCCCACGACCATATAGCGGCGCCCGTTGTGGTGCGAGCAGAGTTTGGTCAGGTCGTTGATAACGCCCGATCCCACTGCGACGGGAATGGCGTCGGTGCGGGACAGCACCCCGTCCAGCTGTTCGACGAACATCCACTCGGCATAAAGCTTCGGATCGGTGAAAACATGCGGCTCGTCCTGCGCAACACCCGCCTGAGCCAGAATCCGGTGAACATCGCCGCCGGCCGCCCGCCACGTATTGGCATCGGCGACGACAAGCGCACGCCTGCCGGGAAAGAGTTCCTTGAACATATCCGCGATCCGCGGAAGGGTTTCGATTCCGATCACCAGAGCTTTGGTATCGGTCGTGCGCGACAGAGCGCTTTCTACTTTATTCATTACTATTGATGATTGAATTAATTCACATAGGAGCGACAAAAGGGCATCCAAAGCAAAGGCAAATATATATAATTATTTGTTTTCACACAACAAATAGCACTATATTTTTTCCTTTTTTATTTCTTTACAACAAAACCACAACACAAAAACAGCAAAAAAGATTTCTTTTTCAGGATTATTCCCTTTAGAACAGAAGCCCGGCTTCTCCGCAGCAAGCGACCGCCCGAACCGACAACCGCCCATATCGGTTCTGTCCCACCGCCGGGCAACCCCTCCGGCAATAAAAGCGAAATAAATGCAAAATCTATTCGGTTTCGTTTTGGAACCTGAGGGATTTTACCTATTTTTGTAAATCAGAAGCACAACAGAAAGAAACAATATGAAAAATACACTATTTCTATTAATTTGCTTTTTAGCATCATTACCCGCAAGTCCGGCATTTTCACAACCGTCGGCACGCATCGCCGGAGGTCCCTACCTCCAGAACGTGACCGAGGACGGATTCACCGTAATCTGGACGACAACGACGGACGCGGCAGCGTGGGTCGAAACGGCCCCCGATGACGGAACGCACTTCTATGCCGTCGAACGCCCCAAATACTACGACTCACACCTCGGACGGCGGCGTCTGGGCAAACTGCACCGGGTGCGCGTCGGCGGACTCGAACCGGGCAAAACCTACCGCTACCGCATCATGCAGCAGGCCGTGCTCAGCGACGAAGGCAACAAACGGGTCGTATTGGGCGAGGGCTACGGCAGCGACATACTCAAACACGCGCCCTATCCCGTCACCACGCCCAGCGCGGACCGGAACGAGTTGGAATTCTGGATGGTGAACGACATCCACGGCCGCGATTCCGTCTTCCGGCTGCTTATCGGGGACGCCCCGAAACAGAAGCCCGACTTCGTATGTCTGAACGGCGACCTGCTGAATTCGATCGAATCGGAGGAAGCGCTTTTCACAGGATTCCTCGCATCGGCGTCGGAGCTGCTCACCCCGGCGGGCATTCCGCTCGTCGTGACGCGCGGCAACCACGACGGACGCGGCAAGTTCGCCCGGCACTGGCTCGACTACTTCCCCACGCCGACCGGCGAAAGTTACTATACGTTCCGCCGCGGTCCCGTCTTCTTCGTCGTACTCGACGGCTGCGAGGACAAACCCGACAGCGACATCCGCTATTACGGGCTTTCGACCGCCGACGCTTACCGCGAACAGCAGGCGCAGTGGCTCAGGGGCGTAGTCGCCGGCGAAGAGTTCCGGTCGGCGCCCTACCGCATCGTCCTGATCCACATGCCGCCCAACAAGGGACGCGGCTGGCACGGCGAGCTGGAGATCGAACGGCTGTTTCTCCCGATACTCGACGGAAGCGGCATAGACCTGATGCTCTGCGGCCACTACCACCGTTACCAATGGATCGACGACCTAAGCCGCGGCGCCGACTTTCCGATCCTTATCAACTCCAACAGCGACAAAACGGTCGTCACGGCCGGCTCGAAGGGCATCGACATCCGGGTAGTCGACACGGCAGGCGATGTGGTGAAAGAACACAAGATTCCGAAAAACAACCGATAAAAACCACCCATGAAAACTTTCAGACTACTGACAGCCCTTACGCTGGGCACCCTGCTGTGGGGATGCACCGAAAGCGGCAAAAAGGCCGAAGGACCTTTTTATATCGACATCGAAAGCCGCGCCCAGCTGCACGACTGGTTCCGGTACGCACCGGAGCGTCCGATCGTCGTCAGCGGCCACCGCGGCGGCATGGTGACGGGCTATCCCGAAAACTGCATCGAATCGTTCGAGAAGACCCTCTCGATGATGCCTTCGTTCTTCGAAATCGACCCGCGCCTGACCAAGGACAGCGTGATCGTGCTGATGCACGACGCCACGATCGACCGCACGACCACCGGCACGGGCAAAGTGTCGGACTACACCTGCGAGGAGCTGCAGCAGTTCTTCCTCAAGGACCGCGAAGGCAACGTCACGCCCTACCGGATTCCGACGCTCGAAGAGTGCATCGTCTGGAGCCGGGGCAAAACCATCCTCAACCTCGACATCAAGGACGTGCCGCTGGAGGTGATGTCGGACTTCATCAACCGGCTGGCGCCCGCCAACGTAATGTACACCGTGCGCAACGCCCGGCAGGCCCGCACCTACTTGGACCGCGACCCGCAGGCGATGTTCTCGTGCTGGTGCAAGAACATGAAGGAGTTCGGCGAGTACGCCGAAGAGCGCATTCCGTGGTCACAGATGATGGCCTACGTCGGCACGATGATGCTCCCCGACCAGCAGGAGCTTTATGGCAAGCTGCACGAGAAGGGCGTGATGTGCATGATTTCGCTCGCCCCGACCCACGACCGGCGGGCAACCGACGCCGAGAAAATCAAAGGTTACGAACTCGAAATCCCCACGGGATGCGACGTGATCGAAACCGACTATCCCTACCTGTTCCAGCATCTCAATCTAACACGAAAATAATGGCAACATTCGACAAATTCCGCTCGGTTTACACACACGACGAACTGATGGAGCGGCTGCGCGGCATCAGACACGTGGCGCTCGACATGGACGGCACGATCTACATGGGCATGTCGCTCTTCCCCTACACCAAACCCTTCCTCGAAGGGCTGAAAGAGCTGGGAATCGGCTATTCGTTCCTGACCAACAACCCCTCCAAATCCATCGCCGACTACCTGCACAAACTCGAAACGCTGGGCATCCGCGCCACACGCGAGGAGATGTATACGACGGCGCTGGCGACCATCGACTACATCAAGGAGCACTACCCCGCGGCCAAACGGCTCTTCCTGCTCGGCACGCCGAGCATGATCTCGGAATTCGAAGCCGCCGGGTTCGAATCGGCGGCGGATTCGGCCGACGACGTGCCCGACGTAATCGTCGCGGCGTTCGACATGACGCTGCAGTACGACCGGCTCTGCCGCGCGGCGTGGTGGGTGTCGCAGGGCGTGCCCTACATCGCCACCAATCCCGACCGCGTATGCCCCACCGACCAGCCGACGGTGCTGGTGGACTGCGGCTCGATCTGCGCCTGCATCGGGCATGCCACGGGACGGCATCCCGACATCACGCTCGGCAAGCCCGATCCCAACATGCTTTCGGGCATTCTTTCGCGCCACGGCCTCAAGCCCGACCAGATCGCCATGGTCGGCGACCGCATCTACACCGACGTGGCGATGGCCCACAACGCCAAAGCGATGGGCGTGCTGGTGCTTTCGGGCGAAACGACGCTCGACGTAGCCGACAAAGCCGATCCGCAGCCGCACATCACCGCAGACAGCATCGAAGTGCTGGGCCGGCTGATCCGCGAGGCGCACGGCAAATAGGCAGGCCCGTCTCCGCACCGGGGGCATATCAGGCAAAACGGAGCGGGAAAGCCATGTTCGGACCAACGGAGCGAAAAAACCCGCCCAGACCAAAGGACGGGAACAGGCGCGCACGAACCAAAGGACGGGAACAACCGCACACGGACCGGCAAGCCGGAACGACCTGCACCGACAAAGGGGCCGGAACAGCCGCGCACGGGCAAACAGACCGGAACAACCGCGCACAAATAAAACAGGCTGCAATTATGCCGGCATCAGAAAAACCGAATCCAAATGGATTCGGTTTTTCCGTCTCTTTCGCCGGAAAAGCACTATATTTGCGAAGTCAACGACAAACCGCATATCAATATGGAGCACAATATCCTCATCCCGCTGCTGCTGACGCTCGGAGCCGGTCTGGCCACCGGCATCGGCAGCGCGATCGCCTTTTTCGCCCGCCGCACCAACAAGCGGCTGCTGTCGTTCTCGCTCGGACTGTCGGGCGGCGTGATGATCTACGTCTCGTTCGTCGAGTTGTTCCAGCAGGCGCAGATAACTCTTTCGGAGGAGTGGGGCGCGCATACGGGGATAATCGTCACCGTGGTCAGCTTCTTCGCGGGCATCCTGCTCATCGGCGTCATCGACCGGCTGGTTCCCTCGTTCGAGAACCCCCACGAGGCCCACATGGTCGAGGAGATGGACAAACAGCCCCGCAACCCCAAACTGATGCGCATGGGCATGATGACGGCGCTGGCCATCGGCATCCACAACTTCCCGGAAGGTATCGCCACCTTCACGTCGGCCGTGGACAACATGGCGCTGGGCGTGGCAATCGCCGTGGCGATCGCCATCCACAACATTCCCGAAGGCATTGCGGTCTCGATTCCGATCTTCTACGCCACGGGCGACCGCAAAAAGGCGTTCAAACTCTCGCTGCTGTCGGGACTCGCCGAGCCGGTCGGCGCACTGCTGGCCTATCTGGTGCTGATGCCCTTCATGTCGCCGACGCTGATGGGCTGCATACTGGCCGGAGTCGCGGGCATCATGGTCTTCATCTCGATCGACGAACTGCTGCCCGCAGCCCGCGAATACGGCGAAGCTCACATTTCGATTTACGGCGTGGTGGCCGGCATGGCGCTCATGGCCGTCAGCCTGATTCTGCTTGCATAGATTATGGACATTCTGCTGCTGATCGTCGGACTGGGACTGATTCTCGCCGGCGCAAATTTCCTGACGGACGGCTCGGCCGCCGTCGCGCAACGCTTCCGGGTTCCGGAATTCATCATCGGCCTGACGATCGTCGCCGTAGGCACCTCGACGCCCGAACTGGTCGTCTCGGTACTCTCGGCCGCGGCGGGCAACAGCGACGTGGCGATCGGAAACGTCGTCGGCTCGAACCTCTTCAACGTCTTTCTGATCCTCGGCGTCTGCGCCCTGATCCGGCCGCTGCCCCTCACCCGGAGCAACATCCGGCGCGACATTCCCTTCGGCATGGCCGCGTCGCTGATCCTGCTGGCCGTCACTTCGGACCGCCTGATATGTGCGGGGGCGGCGGACAGAATCGGCCGCATCGACGGCATCGTCATGGTGGCGCTCTACATTGCGCTGATGTGGTTCACGATCCGCACCACGAAACGGCCCGAAGCGGCGCCCGCCGATGCCGGCGCCAAAAAGCCGGCGGCCCTCTGGCTGGCGGTCGTCATGATCGCCGGAGGACTCGCCGGGCTGATTTTCGGCGGCGACATGTTCCTGAAAAGCGCCACGGAGATCGCCCGCAGGCTGGGCATCAGCGAATCGGTTATCGCCATTACGCTCGTCGCAGGCGGCACGTCACTGCCCGAACTGGCCTCGTCGGTCGTATCTCTGCTCAAAGGAAAGTCCGAAATGGCGCTGGGCAACGTCATCGGGTCCAACATCGCCAATATACTGCTGATCCTCGGCGTGAGCGCGACGATCCGCCCGCTGACGATGGGCGGCATCACGACGACCGACATTCTGATGGTGGTGCTAAGCTCCCTGCTGTTGTTGCTGACAGCGTTCACCTTCCGCAGGAAGCAGATCGACCGCTGGGAGGGCGCGATCTTCCTGATGATATACGTCGCCTATATCTGGTATCTGATACGCTGACGGAACAGATACACGCACAAAACACGCCCCCGGCGGCGTTTGCACACAAGACGAATCCCTGCCTCGGCAGGGATTTTTCACGGCTGCCGGTCCAGATAGCGGTCGATCAGCCGCGGCACGGCATAGTCGCCCAGCGTGGCGGTCGGCACGGAGGGGAAATCCACCGGGAAAGAGATCTCGATGCGGTGGAACACGGCATGCAGCGTCTGGTGCGAGAGCTGGTGTTTCGGCATTGCGACGCTCCGCAGCAGACGCCATTCGACGCCGCCCAACACGGTTCGGAACTCTTCCGAAGCGGTTAGTTCCGAAAAATCCGCCGCACGGTCCGTCTCGATCATCGGAAACTCGTACAGCCCCTGCCAGATGTCGCCTTCCCCGCGCCGCCGCAACAAGGTCCGGTCGCCGCATGTGACGTGCAGGTAGTTGAACCAACGGTCGCGCACCTTGGTTTTCGACTGCTTGACGGGACGCTCCGCAACCGTTCCTGCGGCCAGAGCCAGACAGCGCGACGCAAGCGGACAGTCGGCGCATCCGGGCTGCGCCGGAGTGCATTGCAGCGCCCCGAAATCCATGACGGCCTGATTGTAACGCCCCGGACAGCGCTTGTCGAGCTGCATCTGCGCCAGTTCGGCGAACGTGCGCTTTCCGGCCGTGGAGTCGATCGGAAGGTCGATATCGAAAAGCCGCGCCAGCACCCGGAAAACATTGCCGTCGAGCACGGCGCAGGGAGCGTCGTAAGCGGCCGAGCAGACGGCCGCGGCGGTATAGTCGCCGACGCCCCGCAGCGAGCGGACCTCGTCGTAAGACCGGGGAAACACGCCTCCGAACCGCTCCGCGACCTGCCGCGCCGCGGCGTGCAGGTTGCGCGCACGGCTGTAATAGCCGAGTCCCTGCCACAACTTGAGCACCTCGTCCTCCGGAGCGGCGGCCAGCGACCCGACGTCGGGAAAGCGCTCCGTGAAGCGCAGGTAATAGTCCATGCCCTGCGCGACGCGGGTCTGCTGGAGGATAACTTCGGAAAGCCAGATGCGGTAAGGATCGCGGGTGCGTCTCCAAGGCAGATCGCGGCCGTGTCGGGCGTACCAGTCCAGCAATATATCGGAAATGTTGTCCATATTCTGTCTGCAAAAGTAGCAATTTTCCCGTTTAGGCTCTATATTTGAAGAAACAAAGCCGACATCTAAAACTCAGGATTATGGAAAAGAAACACGAACTGATCGACAACGCTGCGGAAAAGCGATACGAATTCGACCTCGGCGGGGATCTCGCCATGATCGAATACATCAAGGCGCAGGGATTCATCGTCCTGACGCACACCGAGGTTCCCGAAAAATACGAAGGACAGGGCATCGGCTCGGAGCTGACGCGCGCCGTATTGGAGGATCTCCGCGCCAAGAAACTGCCGATGATCCCCCAGTGCCCCTTCGTCGCACAATACATCTACCGCCATCCCGAATGGGCGGACGTGGTACTGAAGGAAGTACCCGCCAAATAACGCAGGAACCGGCCGGACAAGCGGTCTCAGACGATTTCACCCCTGCGCAGCGAAGTGCGGCAGGGGTGAATTTCATTTTTCAGGGCCGGGTCCTGCAATTCCGACGGTCAGCAAACTCAGAAATCGTCCGTACGGAAAGGAACGACCGGCAGTTCGCGGGTATCGGCCAGATTGCCCGGCTGGAAATCGCGGAAACAGTAGCGCACGGCCACGGGTTCCGGCACTTTCTCCGACGAAACGACCAGAGCGAACTGGTTTTCGACGACCGCATCGGCCGGATAAAAAACCTTGTCGGCGCCGCAGATCTCGAATCCGCGGATGTCGGCCATCCGGTTGAAACCCTGATCCATATATTTGAACCTGATGCGGGCTTTGCCGTCGCGGATCTCCATCGACTCGTACTGCGGGCTTTGGCAGGCGATCTCCTTCATCCCGTAGGTCTTGTTCAGCGCCATGAAGGCCAGCCGGTAGCCCACGTCCCGCTTGTTCTTCGGGTGGACATTGCAAAACTCGTAAGGCTCCACCAGATCGTTGGTGCAAATCATGCCGCTGTTGGGAATCAGCTCCTGCGCCCGGCACTGCGCTTCGCGCAGGTAGGGCGACTTCCCGTTGCCGTACTCGAAGGGAGCGATCTCGACGTAATAGAACGGCAGGTCGTCCCGCCCCCACAATCCGCGCCACAACGAGACCATATCGGCCAGCCGCGCAGCGTAATCCATGTAGCGGCCGACGTTCGATTCGCCCTGATACCAGAGGAATCCGCGGACGGTATAGCCCGCCACGGGACGGAGCATGGCATTATACATGACCATCGGACGCAGGTGCTGCGCGACGCGGGAGATTCCCTCTTCGGTCAGGTCGATGTCCGAATAACCGCTCAGCACTTCGCGGCTCATCCAGCTTTCGACGCGGCTTCCGCCCCACGAGCAGTCGATGATGCCGACCGGAACGCCGAGCACGTCGTTGAGCATTTCGGCGAAGAAGTAACCCGCAGCGGTGAATTTCGCCGCAGTAGCGGTCGTGCAGGGGGTCCAGCTTCCGGCCGTCCGGTCCTGCGGCGTATAGGCGGCGGCATGCGGAATCTTCACATAATGGAGTTTCCCGCTTTTGGCGCCCGCGCGGGCGATGATCTCGTTCGCATCCGTAACCGGACACTGCCAGAAACCGCCGAGCGGCATCTCCATATTGCTCTGCCCTCCGGCGAACCACACTTCGCCGATCAGCACGCGGTCGAACGTCACGCGGTCGCCGCTGGCGAAGGTAATCCGCTGCGGCTCGTAACTTCCGGCCGGCGTCCGGACCGATACGGCCCAGCGACCGTCGGCGTCGCTTTTCACAGCGGCTCCGGCGCCCCACGAGGTCTCGACTTTCACCGCGGCATGCGGCTCGGCCCAGCCCCACAACCGGACCTCGGCATTCTGTTGAAGCACCATGTCGTTGCCGATGATTTCGGGCAGCCGGATTTTAGCCGCGGCGCCCCATGCGGCCGCAAGGGCGATAAAAAGCAGGAGGATTCTTTTCATAACGGATCAGTATCGAATTTCCGCAAAAATACGATTTTTCGGCGGATGAAAAACAGTGGGAAGCGGAAAATTTCCCCGCAATTAATATAGGTATCTGTTTTTTCCATAAAAATCCCGCCGGAAAATTTGGTTTATTATATAAACTACTTTATATTCGCAATATATTTACGACACGACAAAAGAATCTTAAAAACCGAACAGCATGGAACTCACGAACACCTCCCCGGACAAACGCCGCCTTTTCGGCCGCTGGTTCACCCGCCGCATCACCACCTACCTCGTAGTCTGCGCATTCCTCGCCTTCGTCAACTGGCAGACCTCGCCCCATTACTGGTGGGTGGCATGGGTCGCAGCAGGATGGGGGCTGAATCTGGTGCTGTCGCTGGTCTGGTATCTCACCGACTGCGACGACGAAAACAATTACCGCTAAAACCTCCGCAACCATGAAAGCATGGAAACTCGTCCTGACCGTCGTTTTTGCGCTGGCATCCGTTGCCGCCGCGGCCAAAACCCTTGAAATCACCGCAGCGGACATCCGCAGCGACAAAGGCAGTATTCTGGCGATGGCGAAAGTCGCCGGACAGAAACAGCCCGTTTACGGCATGTCGCCCGCCAAGAGGGGCGAAGTCGTGGTAACGCTCGAAGGCATCGACGCCGATGCGGCCGAGGTATCGCTCCTCCACGACGAGGACGGCGACTACAAAATGAAGACGGGCGAACGCGGCCCGGCCGAAGGCTATGCCGCGAAAAAGTGCACCCTGCCCGCAGAGCGGAACGCCGTGACGATACGCCTCCGCTACCCTGCCGCGGAATAGACCGCCGCCCCGCGTACGGCTGAAACGCCGCAGAAGACGCACAGACATCCGGTGAAAAGCGAGGAACACCCGGAATAAATTCGTAACTTTAACCCCGAAATCCGACAGACATGGAAGACAGAAAGCTGGACGCCGCCGAGAGTTTGGCGCTCATCGGGCGGATGATCGAAAATACCCGCAGCCGCATGGTCCGCAACGCCGGACGGCCGTTTCTGGCGTGGGGCTATGCGACCGCCGCGACATTAATCGCCGTATGGGCCGCAGTGTCCTGCACCGGCGACGTACGCTGGAACTACCTTTGGTTCATGCTGCCCCTCTTGGGCAGCGCGCTGATGTACTTCACGCGCCCCAAGGCGGCCGAAGGCTCGGTGCACACCTACGTGGACCGCGTACTCGACCTCATCTGGAGCGTAATAGGCCCCGCCACCCTGCTGATAAGCACGCTGGCGATCTGTTTCGTCGTCCGGTTTCCGGTCGCATTCACCGTATTGCTGATGATCGGTCTGGGCACGACCATCAACAACCTGATCATCGGCTTCAAGCCCGGCGTGGCGGGCGGCATCGCCGGAATCGTGCTGGCGTCGGTCTCGCTCGTCGTCACCGGAAACTGGCACGCCGGACTGTTTCTGGCAGCCTTCGTCCTGATGACGATTATTCCGGGACATATCCTCAATTACCGGTACAGACACTCCCGCAGCGACGTGAAACAAGCGGCCGGACCGCGGCCCGGCAAGGCGACGAAAGACGGCGCAGCAGAGGAAGACGGCAGTACGGAGGAAGACGGCGCAGCGACCGAAAACGGCACTGCGGAGGGCGGCGCGGCAACGGACAGCACTGCGGCAGATGGCGCGGCAACGGGCAGCGCAGCGGCGGACAGGCCGCTGAACGCCGCCGAAAACATCGCACTCGTCGGCCGCATGATCGACAACACCCGCAGCCGCATGGTCCGCAACGCCGGGCGGCCGTTCCTGATATGGGGCTATGCGACCGTCGTCACGACACTCGCCGTATGGGCCGCCTACGCACTCTTTCCGGGTCGGAACTGGTACTACTTATGGCTGCTGCTGCCCGTGTTCGGAACCGCGCTGAGTCTGCTGACGATGCCCAAGGCGGACGACGGCAGGGTCTACACCTTCATCGACCGCGTAATCGGTCAGGTGTGGCTGGTAATGGGTCTCACGGCATGGTTCGTCAGCCTGCTCTCGGTATTCGGCGACATGCCGGTCCCGATCCTCTTCGTCATCCTGCTGATGATGGGCATGGGAACAGCCATCACGGGGCTTGTCATCCGCTTCGTCCCGGCCGCCGTCGGCGGGGCCGCGGCAATCGTCCTCGCCCCCGTATCGCTCGCCGCGACCGGTTATTGGGTGCCGGCGCTCTTTATCGCCGGATTCGTCGCAATGATGATCGTGCCGGGGCATATCCTCAACTACAAGTCGAATCATCCGAAACAATAGCCGTATGGAAGAACGGAAAATGTCCGAAAAAGAGGCGATGGAGCTGATCGCCCGCTCGCTCGAAGCGCAGCGACGCAAACTGAGTTTCGTGCGGAGCACGCTTTTCTTCGGCGCAGGAGCGCTGGCGCTGGCCGTCACAACGGCGGATTACGTCGTCCGGCGGACGACGGGCCGGAATTTGACGCTGCTGCTGGTCCTCGCCGGAACGGTCGCCGGGCTGGCCGCCCTCTATTTCCATTACAGAAGTCACCGCACGGTCACGGCCAACGACCGGACACTGATGAACGTCTGGGCCTATGCGCTCGGCGTATGTCTCTACACTGCGGGATATGTCGCCACGGGCGACGGACTGCAGCTGCCCGTCATGGGACTGCTGACCATGGGCGCAGCCATTGCGGCGGGCGTCACGGGCGAACTGTTCCGCCGCAGCGAAGCCAACCGGTCAAACCAGAGCGGATCGCTGGCCGGACTGCTTTTCATCAGCATTTCGGGGGCATTTCTCGCCGCATGGATCTTCCGGGCCGCAGCAGCAGGAGAGACCGTCTCCCAATTCATACTCACCCTTGCGGCAGCCGTCATCCTCTTCTTCGGAACAGGAATCGTGCTGCGCTACAACGAACGCCGGAACCGTGTTTAAAGAACTCAACCCCCTGCTGCATTCCGAACTGCGTCTGGCCGTGATGTCGATCCTCATCGGGGTCGAAAGTGCCGATTTCGTCTTTATCCGGCAGCAGACCGGAGCCACGGCGGGCAACCTTTCGGTACAGCTGGACAAGCTGGCGAAAGCGAATTACATCGAAATCGAAAAGACCTTCCGGGGCAAGATGCCCTGCACCGTCTGCCGCATCACCGACACGGGACGCGACGCCTTCGCCGAATACGTCGCGGCGTTGCAGACCTATATCCGGAAATAAAGCGCCCGCAGGCAACAAGAGGCCCGCAAAGACAAGAGGTCCCCGGCCGAAACCGGAATTACCGCACGCACGGACTCCCGGACTCGGCAGCAGCCCCGCAGTCCGATTCCCCGCACGTCCGGACTCGGACCGGATTCGACCTTATCTCCCTGCTCCGGCGGGGATTTTTATTGCGGCCAACAATTACAGCGTACAGAAAAACGTCACCAGAAACGGAACGCTGAAATCGAGCGTGCAGCCGTGGAAAATCGAAACCACGGCATAGGGTTTTCCGGCCGCCTGCGTGATGACGGGGAGCGTGGTGTCGAAGGTGGTCGCACCGCCGATCGAGACGGCCGCCAGCGGTCCGCACCAACGGGCGACCAGCGGAGCGGCCAGCAGCGTGAAGATCTCGCGCATGACATTGCATAGCAGAGCGACGGTTCCCAGCTCCGCGCCCCGGAAATCGGCGATAAAGATGCTCGACAGCGAATAATAGCCGAAACCCGAACCGACGGCCAGCGTATCGGTCACGGCCAGCGGCGGCAGAAGCGGCGTCGCAAGAGCCGCGCCCGCCAGCGTTCCGACGGCAGTCATCACGGGCAGCAGCGCCAGCCGCGGATCGAGCCGCCGGACACGTCCCGCAAGGGTTTCATCATGGCCCAGCGTCACGCCGACACAAAACATCAGCGCATAGAGAACATACGTGCTGACACGCGCCCCGGCGACATCGAACGGCACAAGAGCGAAAAGTCCCGCAACGCATCCGGCGACGAAGAAGGCGACGATCACCAGACTCCCTTTCAGAGCACCCCACATCGACAGCGGTTTTTCCGGCTCGGAGGCCGGAGAAGCAGGCGCGGGCGTCGGCTCGCACGTCGCCGAAGAAGATTGGGGAGAACACGGCGCGCAAAACAATGCCGGCTCCGAAGGTTCGGGCGAACATGACGCCCCACTCATCGCTGAATCCGAAGATTCGGGCGAACATGACGCGCCACACGCCGCCGGATTCGGGAGCGCTTCGGAAGATTGATCCGCAACACTCCCGGAAAAGCCATTCGCACCGCAGCCCCCGCCTCCGGCCCCAAATCCGCGGCCCGCAACAGAGCCGGCAGATGCCGGATTTGCCGCGGCGCCCTCCGTCCCGGAAGCACTGCGGCCCCGGATACGCCGCCACAACAGCCACGAAGCCCCGATGCTCCCCGCGACCGAGAAGACGAAGATCACGAAGGCGGTACGCCCCAGCGTCGCCATGCCGCCCACGACGGCGGGATCGGAACCGACTTCCAGTCCGAGCAGGAACAACAACGCCCAGATGATGACGGCGATCAGCCGGGAGACGAACGCGAGGCGCCGGCTTTGCAGCAGGCGCCCCGTGACGATTCCTCCGAGAATGACGGCGAAAAGAACAAGCATTCCCTACTCCTGCTTCGCCGTGAGTTTTTCGATCTGTCTTTCAGCTTCGGCGCTGAGTTTGTCGGCCTGCTTCTTGGCCTCTTCGACCAGCTTGTCGCCCGCTTTCTCGGCCGCCAGCTTCGCCAAAGCGCCCTTCTCCTTGGCGCCGTCCACAAGTTTCGTGCGCTGCGCTTCGGCGGCTTCGACCAGCTTGTCGCCGGCACGTTTGGCCTCCTTGCGCAGGTTGTCGGCCTGCTTCTGAATCTCCTCGCCGAGCGATTCGCTGCCCGTAAGCTTCTGAATCTGCTGGTCGATGACGTTCTTCACGGCCTGCTCGGCCGCTTCCTTCACGCCGAGCGTAATCTTGGGCGAGGTGAACGTACCGCCTATGCCGACATTGACCGACTCCAAGATCCCGCCCGCAGAACCCGCAGGCAGGGCCACCTTGGCCGTATAGTCGATGGTCTGGTCGAGTCCCGTCGAACCGGACATGTTGATCTTTATGTCGCCCATCTTCAGGTCGAAGGGCTGGGTCGTAATCCGGCCGTCCCTGATCGAGAAACGGACGGCGACGTCCTTGGCTTCGATTTTCCGCAGTTTGTCGTTGTCGAGCGCCTTGGCCAGCGCATCGAACGCTTCGAGGTTCTGGATACGGATGTTCGCCGACTTGATTTCGCCCGTGGCGTCAAGCGACTGCAGGTCGGGTTCCATATTCGGATCGAGCGCGGTCGTCATGTCGAGCGACAACGAATAATCGCCGCCCGTTTTGGCGAACAGCGGCACGAGTTTCTGCACCATCTCCAGCTCGTCGAACGTCTTGGAGAACGAAGCGCCCGCAAGTCCCAGCGCCAGCTTCAGCGCCGGACGCTGCGGATCGGCCGCCGTCGAATAGCTGCCCGAAGCGGTCGCCGAACCGCCGAAGAGCTGCATGCGCAGCCGTTCGAGCGAAAGGGCGCCGCCGGCTACGCGCATCTCGCCCGATATGCCGGAGACGGTCATTTTCTGGAAGAGCACCTTCTGCAGTTCGGTATTGAGCGAGAGGTTCAGGTTGCGCGGCACTTCGAGCGCCTGCGCCGGTTCGGCGGAAGTCCCGGCCGACGACGTCTCCGGGGTCTCTTCCGGTGCGGAATCGGGCATGACGTTCATCATTTCGTTCAGGTCCAGCAGGTCGGACTTCACATAGAGACGTCCCGAAAGCATGTCGCCCCGCAGCAGGTAGCCGATGTAGCCTGACAGCTGGCCGTTGGCCGCCAGATCGCTCCGGCCTATCGTAAGGCCGAGTTCGCCGAGCGTCATGGCCGCGGGCGTAATGGTCGCTGCGGCACGGCGGATATAGACCGCAGGCAGTTCGGGCATGGTCAGGCCCAGCCGCTCGACGACGAACGTTCCCGACGCGCCGATCCGCTCGTAGCGGCTCTTTTCGATGTCGGACATACGGCCCGAAACCTTCACGTCGGCGGTAATCAGACCGCTCAGCTCCATCCCCTTTTCGAGCGGATACACCTCTCTGACGGCCCCCAGATCGACACGGCCGTCCACCGCGGCACGGAACGTCGGGTCGCTGACCAGATTGGTCGCATAGGCCGACGCCGAAAGCGAATTCCCGGCCATCCGGAGCGTGAATTTCGAGAGGTCGAGTTCGGTCTTATCCGCCACGCCGCCGGGATTGGCGATCCGGACGTCGATGTTGATGCCGTCCACCGCCTTGGGCAGCGACGAGTATTGGAAACTGCCGTTGCGCACCTCCGTCCTGAGCTCGAACGCCGGAAGCGCCGCGCCGCGCATTTCGCCGCGCGCCCAGAGCGCCATCGAAAGTTCGCCGCCGGCCGCAAGATTGCGGAAGTCGCGGGTATAGAAGGCCGGAACGAGCGAAAGCACGTCCTTGAACTGCACCTTGTCGCAGCCGGCCGTGACATCCATGGCCACGGCGTCGTCTTTCAGCTCCACCCAGCCGTCGAGACCTACCTCGATGGCGTTCAGGCGCAGTTTGTTCTGCGAGAAGGTAAAGCGGCTGTTCGCCAGATCGGCCGCAATCACCGCATCCAGCTCTGCTTCGGCGCCGCTGAGCATCGGAATGCCGCCCGAAACCAGCCGCATGCCCTTGGCCGTCAGCCGCAGGTCGAGGTCGGTCTGGTCGGCCGACATGTCGCCCCGCAGGCGAAGTGACAGAGGTGCGGTCGAGAAGCGCATGCCCGTCGAATCGTCCTCGTAACGGATCGACGCGTCGCTGATCCTGAAGTCGCAGACCGAAAGGCGGAACGACGAAGGTTCCGCATCGGCGGGGGTCTCCTCTTCGCCCTGAGCCTCTTCCGAAGCCTTCACAACGTCCCAGTTCACCCTGCCGTCGGCGAGTTTGTGCGCATGAAGCGCAGGCTCCGAAAGGATGATCTTCGTCACCTCAAACCCCTCGTCGCCGAAAAGCGACATCACATTCACGACCACCGAAATCCGCTGCGCGGCGACGATCGTATCGCCCGTAAAAGGCTCCTCGCCCACCAGCGTCAGTCCCTTCAGATCGAGCGAAGCACGGGGAAAATGGCGCAACAGGCTGATGTCCAGCTTCTCGAAATCGAGCCGCGCATCGAGCATCGCATTGGCCTCACGCTTCACAATCTCGGCGATCTTGCCCCGCAGCACCATCGGCGCCACCAGAGCGATCACCAGCACGACGGCCACCACGATGGCCGCAATCTTCACGAATTTTTTCATCACTTATCTGTTTTAAAGGCGAAAACCGTGGTTTCCACCTCTTCGAATCCGACTTTGCGATAAAGCGCCCTAGCGGCTTCGCGCGCCGGGTTCGACGTCAGCATCACCTTCCCGGCGCCGATGCGGGCCGCATGCGCCACGGCAGCGCGCACCAGCGCATCGCCCGCGCCGCAGCCGCGTGCCGCGCCGTCCACCACGACGTCCTCGATCCATGCCTTGCGCCCCGAAGGCGCATCGTACCACACCAGCGTCAGCACCCCGACGATCCGTTCCCCGGCCACGGCGGCCAGCAACGCCCCGGTTTCGCTTCCGGCCACACGCCGCAACACCTCGCGGGAGGGCGCGCCCAGCCGCGGCGAAAGCTGCGGCATCAGCCGCGCGAACGCCTCTTCGAGCGCATCCGAGACTTGGGTTATCCGTCGTATCTCAACCGTCATAACATCCGATTTTCGGGCAAAGTTAATCTTTTTTTCACAACAGCTCCGCCGATCACCCTCGCCGGAGTCCGCAGAGCCGCAATTTACTCAACAAAGTTAATATTTTCGTCCGAATCTTTGGGGCATGTCTCGAAAAAAGATTACTTTTGCGTCGCATCGGTTCCCGAAACGCCCCGGAAGGGCGCGGGGATTAAAAGGGAATGCCGTGAAATCCGGCAACAGTTCCCGCTGCTGTAAGTTACGCAACATGTTCCGGCACTCTTTGGCCACTGTCCTCCGGGACGGGAAGGCGCCGGAACGGTAACGAGTCAGAAGACCTGCCGCATGCCGTTCAACCAATATGCACCCTGCGGAGAATGGGGCGCAGCAGACCGTCGCCGACACCGGCATCCGACACGTCAGCCCGTACCAACCGCAGTCATTTGAAAGCCGATGAAACGCGTTTTACGACATATGGCGGTTTTATGCGCCGGCGCAGGATTCTGCTGCGCCTGCATGGACTACGGACCGCTGCATGAAGAGCCGTTCGCGCAGTCGCAGCGCGGCGTGTTCATCACGTGCGAGGGCAACTTCGGCTGGGACAACGCTTCGCTGTCATTCTACGATCCGGCGGCACGGAGCGTCGAAAACGAAATCTTCATCCGCGCGAACGGCATGAAACTGGGCGACGTCGCCCAGTCGATGACCCTCCACAAAGGACGCGGATACGTCGTGGTGAACAATTCGGGCGCGGTCTATGTCATCGACCCGGCGACTTTCCGCGTCACGGGAGTGATCGAAGGGGTCGTCTCGCCGCGTTACATCCACTTCCCCAACGACACGACGGCCTATATCACCGACCTTTACGATCCGCGCATCACGGTCGTGGATTCCCGCAGCAACCGTATCCGCGGCCGGATTCCGATGAACGGCCACAAATCGACCGAACAGATGGTGCAGTGGGGCGACGAAGTGTTCGTAAACTGCTGGTCGTACGACGACAAGATTCTGGTCGTGGACGCCGCACGCGAAACGCTGGTGGACTCGATCGAGGTCGGGCCGCAGCCTTCGTCGCTGGTCCTCGACCGCTTCGGCAAACTCTGGACCGTCACCGACGGACGCACCGCAGGCATTCCGGCGGCGCTCTACCGCATCGACGCCGCCACGCGCCGCGTCGAGCAGACCTATACGTTCGCCGCGGGCGACCATCCCTCGTCGGTCACCCTCAACGGCACGCGCGACACGCTCTACTTCATCAACCGCGACGTCTGGCGCATGCGGGTCGACGCCGAGGAGCTGCCCGTCACGCCGTTCCTGCCCTATACGCAGACCACCTATTACGAAGTGGCGGTCGATCCGCTGACCTCGGAGGTCTACGTGGCCGACGCCATCGACTACGTCCAGCACGGCGTGGTCTACCGCTTCACGGCGCGGGGCGCGGCCGTCGACACGATACGCGTCGGCATCACCCCCGGATCGTTCTGTTTCAAACCGTAAAAAACATTCGAAGAAGATGAAAAAATACGCATTTCCTCTGGCGGCTCTTCTGCTGGCCGCCTGCAACTCCGGCGAAGAGATCACGACCACGCAGACGGACGAACCCGTGGCCCGGATTCTCGAATACACTCCCGCACCGGGACAGTTCATCAACGAAGAGGCGCGCTCCGGCGGCGCGTTCGACAACGTGGATACGCCGGAGAAAGCCTGCCGGTACGCTGCCGCGCGTTTCGCCGAGAACAACTGGGTTTCGCTCGGCGGATGGGGCGGATACCTCGTCGCGGCATTCGCCGAGCCGGTACCCAACACGGGCGGTTACGACCTTTACGTCAAGGGCAACGCCATGAACACCTCGTCCGAGCCGGGCGTCGTCTGGGTCATGCAGGACGCCAACGGCAACGGAATGCCCGACGACACGTGGTACGAGCTGAAAGGCAGCGAGTACGACAACGCCGCGACGATCCGGGGGTATGCGGTCACCTACACGCCGCTCGCCGACGGCTCCGCCGCATGGACCGACGACCGGGGCGGCAGCGGCACGATCGACCGGATGGACGAACATACGCAGGCCTCCTACTGCCCGGCATGGATCGAGCCTGCCGACCTGAAATTCACGGGCACGCGGCTGCGCGACAATGTCGAACAGGCCGACGGACAGTGGAGACCTCAGGCGTTCGCATGGGGCTACGCCGACAACTTTTCGACGGTGGACCGGATCGGCACGACCAACCGCCTGCGCATCAGCGACGCCGTAACGGCCGACGGTTCGCCCGCCAACCTGCAGCAGATCGACTTCATCAAGGTGCAGACGGGCGTGAACGCCAAAGCCCCGCTGATCGGCGAGATTTCGACCGAAGTGTGCGGCATCGGCTGCTACCGGACCGTAACCAAACGCAACTGACCGCGTGCTGCGCACCGCGACGATACTCCTCTGCCTGACCTGCGCCCTGCCCGCCGCGGCGCAGCGTGACTCGACGGCCCGCACCATCGCCATCGAGTCGGTCGATATTTCGGGACGCCGCCCGATGAAGGAGATCGGCGTGCAGCGCACCGAGCTGGACACGCTCGTCCTGCGCGAAAACATCACCGCATCGCTGGCCGACGCGCTGGCGACGGGCTCGACCATCTTCATCAAATCCTACGGCCGCGCAACGCTCGCGACCGCCTCGTTCCGCGGCACGGCGCCCTCGCACACGCAGGTGACGTGGAACGACATGAAGGTCAATTCGCCGATGCTCGGACAGGTCGATTTTTCGCTGATACCCGCCTATTTCATCGACGACGCGACGATCTATCACGGAGCCAGCTCGGTGGGCGTCACCGGCGGCGGGCTGGGCGGCGCGGTGACGCTGGCGACCAAAGCCCCTGCGGAGCAGGGATTGGGGCTGCGTTACGTGCAGGGCATCGGGTCGTTCGCCACGTTCGACGAATTCCTGCACCTGACCTACGGCGGCGCGCGGTGGAGCAGTTCGACGCGCGTGCTCTACAGTACCTCGGACAATGATTTCCGCTTCCGCAACTACAATTCGAAAGAGTTCGTCACCGACGACAACGGCCAAATCGTCGGCGAATATTACCCCCTGCAGCGCAACCGCAACGGCGGATTCCGCGACCTGCACGTCATGCAGGAGCTTTATTACACCACGCGCGGCGGCGACCGTTTCTCGCTGGCGGCATGGTACCTCGACTCGCACCGCGGACTGGCGATGCTCACGTCCGACCGCAACAAAAGCAAACAGAAGAAGAATACGCAGGACGAACGCACGCTGCGGGCCGTGGCAGGCTGGGAGCGGCTGCGCAACGGACTGAAACTCGGCGCACGCGCGGGTTACACCTACACCGATCTGCGCTACCTGCTCAAGCAGGACCCCGAAGGCAAAGGGCGGTTCGTCGTCAATACCGACGCCCGGAGCCGCATCCACACGCTCTTCGCCAAGGCCGAAGCCGAATATGCGCTCGGCGAGAAGTGGCTCTTCTCGGCCAACGCCGCCCTCCACCAGCACCGGGTGCGCAGCGGCGACCTCTCGGTGATCGGCAACAACGGCCTGCGGGCCGATACGCTCTACCGGCAGGAGCGGTTCGAACTTTCGGCGTTCGCCGCCGTGAAATGGCGTCCCGTACCGCGGCTGGGCGTCGCCGCCGACCTGCGGTGGGAGTTATACGGAGACCGTACGACGCCCGTCATCCCGGCGCTGTTCGCGGATTACGTGCTCTCGAAACGCGGCAGCGTGGTCGTCCGGGCTTCGGCCGCCCGCAACTACCGCTACCCTACGCTCAACGACCTCTACTTCCGCCCCGGCGGCAACAAGAACCTCAAACCCGAACGGGGCTGGACGTTCGACGCGGGCTTGGAAACGACGCTCAAAGGCGACGCCCGTTCGCTGCGCGCGTCGGCCACGGTGTTCGATTCGCGCATCGACGACTGGATACTCTGGATAGGCAGTCCCAAACTGGGCATCTATACCCCGATCAACATCCGCCGCGTCCACAGTTACGGCGTCGAAACCAAACTCTCGGCCGAAGCCGAGACTTCGGGCCGCTGGCGACTGCTCCTCGACGGCAATTTCGCATGGACCCGTTCGATCAACCGGGGCGATCCGTTCAGCCCGGCCGACGAATCGGTCGGCAAACAGCTCGTCTACATTCCCGTCTATTCGGCGGCCCTCACGGCGCGCGTCGAGTGGCGGCGGTGGGAGCTGACCTACAAATGGAACTGGTACAGCGAACGTTACACCATGTCGAGCAACGATCTCGGCGTCTTGGGCCGCGTGAAACCCTACTTCATGAGCGACCTCTCACTCGAAAAGGGACTCGACTGCAAATGGGCGTCGTTCTCGCTCAAAGGCTGCATCCACAACCTGCTCAACGAGGAGTACGAATCGGTGCTTTCGCGCCCCATGCCGCGGCTCAACGTCTCCTTTTTCATCGGCATAACCCCCAAATTCGGCAAACGATGACGCTGCGTGAACAACTGCTCGAACTCACCGAGCCTAAATACATGAAATTCACCTCGGCGCTGATACCGGGCGTCGAAAACGTGCTGGGCATACGCCTGCCCGTATTGCGCAGCATCGCCAAGGAGATCGCCGCCGGAGACTGGCGCGCATATCTGGCCGAAGCCGAGGATTTCTACTTCGAAGAGCGGATGCTGCAGGGGCTGGTGATCGGCTATGCCCGGTGCGAACCCGCCGAAAAACTCGCACACGTGGCCCGCTTCGTACCCAAGATCGACAACTGGGCCGTCTGCGACTGCTTCTGCTGGCGGCTCCGCGCCGCCGAGCGGCAGCCGATGTGGGAGTTCATACAACCCTATTTTCACGCGCAGGCCGAATACGACGTGCGTTTCGCCGTAGTCATGGGATTGGGCAATTTCGTCGATGAACAGCACCTCGAAGCGTTTCTGCGGCAGCTCGACGGCATCCGCCACGAAGCCTACTACGCCCGCATGGCCGTGGCATGGGCGGTGTCGGTCTGCTACGTCAAATTTCCGCAGCGCACACACGCTTGGCTGGGAAGCTGCTCGCTGGACGACTGGACCTACAACAAATCGCTGCAGAAAATCATCGAGTCCTACCGCGTGAGCGACGCCGCGAAGCAGGAAATCCGGGCGATGAAACGCCGCCGGTAAAAAGCGTGCGCGGCTCCCGCGCAAAGCGCCGGAAATATCCGCCGTCCCCGCAGAAAAAGAGCCGGGGCGGCGCGTTTTTGCAAAATAATGCTACCTTTGTATAGAAAATCCGAAAACAAGGCCCTATGCGCAAACTGGTAATCATTCCGACCTACAACGAGAAGGAAAACATCTCGGCGATGATCGACAAGGTCTTTTCGCTGCCCGAACCTTTCGAACTGCTCGTCATCGACGACGGTTCGCCCGACGGGACGGCCGAAATCGTCAGGCAACGCCGGAAAGAGTTCCCCGAAACGCTTCATCTGCTGGAGCGCAGCGGCAAACAGGGGCTGGGAACGGCCTATCTGACGGGATTCCGCTGGGGACTGGACAACGGATTCGACTACATCTGCGAAATGGACTGCGACTTCTCGCACAATCCCGACGATCTGGTGCGGCTGTACGAAGCCGCCGCCGAGGGCAACGACGTGGTGGTCGGCTCGCGCTATGTGCAGGGCGTAAACGTCGTCAACTGGCCGATGTCGCGTCTGCTGATGTCCTACTTCGCCTCGATGTACGTGCGCATCGTGACGCGCATGCCCCTGCGCGACGCGACGGCGGGATTCGTCTGCTACTCGCGCCATGCGCTGGAGACGCTCGACCTCGACGCCGTAAGGATGAAGGGATACGGCTTTCAGATCGAGATGAAGTACTCGGCGTGGCGGCTGGGGCTGAAACTCAAGGAGGTGTCGATCATCTTCGTCGAACGCCGCGAGGGCACCTCCAAGATGAGCGGCGGCATCTTCCGCGAAGCGTTCTTCGGCGTGCTGGGACTCCCGCTGCGCAAAATCAGGGCCGCGAAAAAAGCATAGAATATGAAAAATAGAATTTAAATCCGATCCTAACCAAAAGCAAAAAGTTTTGTCGGGATCGGATCATGCAATTTCTTCGTCTATTTTATGAGATACTATTTTTTGTATCTCTGCGCCCGGCGCCGCTCCCGCTCTTCCAAAAATTCTTTGCGAGACGGAAATTTCCTTTCTCCGGATAGTACCTTTTTATCCCAACGTCGCTGCATGAAATAGCCGGATATCTCTGGCCCCCAGACGATTGTGACCCAGACAGCGGCCTGTCCGGCGCAATAACAAGCGATTTGCACCCACGGCGTCAAATTCGCACCCTCGGTAATAAGCACTTTATAGGTCAATAACGGCTCGAAAACGGCAAGGAACATAAGTATGGCTTGCGCCTGCCTGTCGCTCCGCGTAACGCCGAGATATTTCCAACCTACCGCAACGATCAGCAAATTCGCAAAGAAGATGAACAGCATCAGCATTGGCCACGGAGCGATAAGGGTTACGTCCGATTTTATCCATAAAAACACCAACCCGAAAATAGCGGGCAACATCCCCTGAATCAGGGTTATGACAACGATCCGCAGCATACGGTTATTCGACGGACAAATTCAGTTCAGGATTTTGGCGTGCAATCTCCCTGCAAAGCATATTTTTCACCTCTTCCACTGTGAACATTTGATTTCCTATCCGATAATATCCCATGCCGTCAGCGCTGGCATGGAAAATTATTTCATAAAAAACCAAATAACGAATCGCAGCGTATGCACTGCCGGAAGCACCTGCTGCAAGCATAGCTTTCCAGAATACGAGAGCATATATTTTTGCTTTCCAACAAGCCCATGCTGTTGCTTTAACATCTGCAATAACCAGTTTCTTGAGGAACGACTTAATCGTACGGGTAGATTTCAATCCAATCTCCCACGCTCTACCATTGTCCGTCCAATATTCCCAAGAGCCCAAAAAGACATTATACGAATCTGCGATCAACTTTCGATCATCGTCATCATCAGCCGCACGATACCACGTCAGATATGCTTTCTGCATTTTAGATTTAAATACAGCATCAGAATCATTTGCAGTTTCAAGACGCTCCACTTCCTCCATATAACCTTTCACGGCAGCAGTCAAAGGGGCGTCCCGATTCATTTCGGGCACAATGGAAAAACCTTTCGTCGTCAGGGAGGATTCAACGGCAGCAATAATTGCCGGATCAACCGAAACATCCACACAATTTCGCACAAAGGCATTTATCTGTGCAGTGGACATATTTCTGAAATTCTGATTTTTCAATGCAGCCGTCTGCACACTTGCCATCTGTTTGATAAAATCCTCTGCAGTCCCTGAAGCACGCGTCATAACATCAGGATTCTCACCAAAATAATTAAGGATCTCTTGCAGATAAAGATTATGTTCCGCACCCGCTTGCAATGGCGTTTCAGAAGGAAAATTCGTGGCGGATTCGCTTTCCTGAGTTTGACACGACATTGCGAAGATCGCAAAACCGATCACAATCAATGCAATACGTTTCATAAAATTGAAAAGTTAGTGACACAAGATTTGAATTCGAGAGTACAAGTGGATATCCAAAACCTAAAATACTATAAAATAGTAAATATCACCATATATATTTATAAAATATTTCATAATATATTTTGATGAATATTGAATTTTCATCAAACCTTGGATTTTATAACACATACAAAGGTTGCGGACCGCAATAATGACAATTGCATCGTAAAATACGACGGCAATTCCGGCAGCAATCCGATATCGCTACGCCCGCTCCGGCAAAGAGGTCAGAACGTAAAGAAATAGTTCATGAAGAAGTTCCAGAAGGTGACCACGCCGATGGCGAAAAGCTTGGCCAGATAGAAATTCAGGCGGAAACGGCCGTGCAGCAGCCAGATCGTCAGGTTGTTGATGACAAGCCCCACGGCGGCAATGCCCAGAAAACGGAGGTACTGTCCCGTAATGTCGGGATTCTCGTTGTGGAAAGTCCAGATCCGGTTCAGGATGTAATTCGTCGTCGAGGCGCAGAGAAAGCCGAGCGAATTGGCGACGTACTTGTTGAGCCTCAGCCACTCCTTGCAGAGGTAGGTGATTCCGAAATCGACGAAGACGCCCGAACCGCCCACGATGCAGAATTTGAGAAACTGCTCGATCATCGCGCAACCTCCGTGCGGAGGGGTTTTCCGTTAAACCAATTCGTATACCCTTCCCGGCGCAGGGCGAAGCCGGCGTCGAAATCGGTCCCGGCCAGCTGTCGGGGCACGACGAACACCACCTCGCGCCGGATCTCCTCCTCGGCGGGAATCCGGAAACGTTCCCCGGTGTCGAACTCCTCGACGCGGAAACGGCCGTGTTTCCAGAGCATGACGAGCGACATGTCGCCGCCCAAGTCGATGTTATAAGGATAGGGATTTTCGATTCGCAGCGAAAGCCGCAGCGTATCGCCCGCGGCGACACGTTCGGGAAGCCCCGTAAAGGAGATGTCCACAAGGCGGGTCGGATGGAAATGCGTATCGACGAACCACGTGAAACGCTTGCCGTTGGGCAGTACGACGCTCCGAACGCGGCCCGTCGTGTCGGCTTCGTCATAAGGCGTCTCGACCAGCACTTCGCGGCCGACAAAGCGCGTATCGTCGTCACGGAACTGCCATTGGTGGGTCCGGTAGCGGATATTGGGCTGGCAGTAGGCCTCTCCGCCGGTATAGAAGGCGTATTTGGCCGCGACGGCGTAACCGTGGCGGAAAACGACGGGACGGCCGTGGGCAATTTCGGCAATCTCCCCGTAACTGGTGCGGTTGTCGAACACTTCGTAACGGATGCCCAGCGGATTGAAGATCATCACCAGCCGCGTCAGGGCGATCAGGGCGAGCGTCACCCACCCCATGCGCATCAGGTAGCGGCGCGTCCGGGGATGACGCCGGGCGTGGGTAAAGAGCGTATAGAGCAGTCCGAACACGGCGACGATCACCCACTGGGGCTGGACGTATCCGCGCAGCGTCGAAAGCAGAAAAAAGACGATAAACGCCGCCGGAATGAATTTCAGCGAGCGTTCGACGGCGTTCTGCGGCTTCACGGCGATCCACGACCGGACATAGAGCGGCACGAAGAACGGGTTGAAGACGACCAGCAGGTTGAGCAGGTATTCGGCGACGTAACCGGGCCGGAAGACCGAGTTACGCCCCGCCAGATGATAGGCCAGCGACGCCCAGTCGTGCTCGTACTGCCACACGAAATGCGGCACGAGCAGCAACAGCGCCACTGCGCCGCTGAGATATAAGGTCGGACGCAGGAACACGCGGGGGGGGGTCGCCGCAAGCGCGAAGAGCACCACCAGCGCCCCGTGGTACTTGCTGTAGGCCATCAGCGCCATGGCCACACCCATCCAGAGCCACGCCGCGCGCCGCCCTTCGGTGAACCATTTGAAGGTGAGCAGGAACAACGCCGCGGTCATCATCAGCGGACCGTCGGGCACGGCGATAAAACCGTACAACTGCAGCATGAGCGTCGCGGCCGAGAGCATGACGAAAAGCCCCGCATCGCGGCGGTCGGCATCGGAGGGCCGGATGATGCGCCAGAAGACAAAGAGGTAAAGCGGCTGCAGCAGGG
>ENA-UERW01000336-UERW01000336.1-human-gut-metagenome-genome-assembly--contig:-NODE-336-length-44503-cov-11.849795_pt1 | contig 44503 bp, 39 predicted proteins | sample MGYA00242994_ERZ507995 | MGnify/ENA primary metagenome ERZ507995 (study PRJEB26167, sample SAMN06115492) | human gut metagenome | host: Homo sapiens | place: China:Chongqing | collected 2015-04-26...
CACTTCATCATGGCGCGGGTGTTCAAAATCCGCGTCGAGAAATTCTACATCTTCTTCGACCCGTGGTTCTCGCTGTTCAAATTCAAACGCGGAAACACCGAGTACGGTCTGGGATGGCTGCCGCTGGGCGGATATGTCAAGATCGCCGGCATGATAGACGAGTCGATGGACACGGAACAGATGAAACAGCCCGTCAAACAGGACGAGTTCCGCGCCAAACCCGCCTGGCAGCGTTTTCTGGTGATGATCGCCGGCGTGGTGATGAACGTCGTGCTGGCCGTGGCCATCTACATCGGCATCTGCTACACGTGGGGCGACACCTATTTCTCGAACGCCGACGCCAAGTGGGGCTACAACTTCAACGAGGCCGGGCACAAACTCGGATTCCACGACGGAGACCGGCTGGTGAGCATCGACGGCGAAGAGGCGGACGACATCAACAAGGTCGTAAACTCGCTGATCATCACCGAAAGCGACCGCAGCGTCGTGGTCGAACGCAACGGACGGCAGGTGGAACTGATCCTCCCGCTCGACGAGCTGATCTCGATGCGCCAGCAGAAGGGATACGAAAATTTCCTCCTGCCCCGCATCCCCTTTCTGATCGACAGCGTCGTAAACCCGACCGTCGCACAGTTGCGGAAGGGAGACGAGATCGTAGCCATCGACAACGTTTCGGGTCTCGACTTTGCGGGCTACGGCCAATACCTGAAGGCGCACGCCGGAGATTCGGTGCTGCTGACAGTCCTGCGGGAAGGGGACATGCTCTTTGAATTCAAAGCGCCCGTCTCGGAGAACGGCACGCTCGGAGTCATCCGCAAGGGCCTCGCGCTGCGCACGCAGAAATATACGTTTCTGGAGGCGATTCCGGCCGGTATTCAAAGGACGGGCAAGGTGATCTCCTCCTACTGGGACCAGCTGAAGATGATCGTGCAGCCCAAAACCAAGATGTACGAGGAGCTGGGCGGATTCATCTCCATCGGCAGCATCTTCCCCTCCACGTGGGACTGGCAGGACTTCTGGATGAAGACCGCCTTCCTGTCGATCATCCTCGCGGTGATGAACATTCTGCCGATCCCGGGACTCGACGGCGGGCACGCGATCTTCACTTTCTGGGAGATGATCTCGGACCGCAAGGTGAGCGACAAGGTGCTCGAAGCGGCGCAGTATGTCGGACTGATCATCATTCTGTTCCTGCTGCTCTACGCCAACGGCAACGACATTTACCGGTTCTTTATCAAATAAATGCGGAGCCGATGACAAACCGAACTGCGGAAAAAACGGAAGCCTGCGCCGCGGCGCTGCGGAGACACCGTTTCGAGGCCGAGGTAGTGAAGGACGCCGAAGCGGCCTTCGCCCTGATGAAGGCCGTCGTGGAGGCCGAAAACCCGCAACTCGTGTCGTTCGGCGACTCCATGACGATGCGCGGAACGGGCATCGTCGAGTGGCTGCGGAGCAACGGGCGGCTGACGCTGCTCGACGGGTTCGACGCCTCGAAGCCCTACGAGGAGCGGCTGGAAATCCGCCGCCGCGCGCTGTTGTCGGACCTTTTCATCACGGGCGTGAACGCCGTGACGGAGCAGGGAACACTGCACTGGCTGGACAAGGTGGGCAACCGCATCGCACCGGTGGCATTCGGTCCCCGAAAGGTGATCATCGTGGCGGGACGCAACAAGATCGTGGCCGACCGCGACGAGGCCGAGGAGCGCATCCGCCGGATCGCCGCCCCGCAGAACGTAGCGCGACACCCCGGATTCCGCACCCCCTGCGCCAAAACGGGCGTCTGCGCGGACTGCAACTCGCAGGACCGCATCTGCAACACCCGGATGGAAATGCTGCGATGCTGGCCCGACAAACGGGTGTTGGTAATACTGATCGACGAAGATTCCGGATTATGATGAAACAACTGAAATACGGCACGACCTGCCTGCTGTTGCTGGCAGCCGCCTGCGGAGACGATTCCGACGCATTTTACACGGCGGTTTATCCCGTCGTGCGCGTCGAGGCCGAAATCACCCTTCCGGACCCCGAACCGGGCCCAACCGATCCCACCGACCCCACTGATCCCACCGATCCCACCGATCCCACCGATCCAACAGACCCAACAGACCCAACAGACCCAACAGACCCAACAGACCCAACAGACCCAACAGACCCAACAGACCCAACAGACCCCACGAACCCCACCGATCCCACGGAACCGGAGACGAAGGCTGGGGAAAACGAAACGGACCCCGTGGTCGAACGGATCAGGGAGGAGATCGAAGCGGCGGCTCCCGTGAAGGCGGGCGGAAGCTACGTGCTGGAATTCACCAAATACAACGGCGGGCGCCTCCGGATCAGACAGACGGCGGAGGCGGACCGGGTGCGGGGCGTCTTCTTCAAGGACCCGGGCGCAACCGACATCCTCGTCTACTGTCCGGAACCGGCGATGAAGTACACCTGCGTCGTCTCGGCCTACAAGGCCGAGGACGGCACGAGCAAGACCCTCCTGACGGTCGACCTGACCGAAGAGTACCAAGCTCTCTACCCCGAGGCCGGAATCACGAAGGCCGTGCGCCGGGAGTACACCTCGGCAAACGCAAAATAGGAGGACGTATGGCAAAGGTCAAAAAGGCATTTTTCTGCAAAAACTGCGGGTTCGAAGCCCCGAAATGGCTGGGACGCTGCCCCTCGTGCGGCGAATGGAACACGTTCGCCGAGGAGATCATCGCCCGCGAGAGCGGTTCGGTCCCGGCGGTCGCGGCGGGTCCCCTGCCCACGGCGAAGCCTCAGCGCGTGAGGGACATCCGCGAAAGCGAGCACGTCCGCCTCGATCTGGGAAACGCCGAGGTAAACCGCGTGTTGGGCGGCGGGATGGTCCCGGGGTCGCTGGTCCTCGTGGGCGGCGAGCCGGGAATCGGCAAATCGACCCTCTCGCTGCAAATCGCGCTGGCGGCGAACGGACTGAAAACCCTCTACGTCTCGGGCGAGGAGTCGGCCGAGCAGATCAAGATGCGCGCCGCGCGCATCGGCATCGGCAACGACGAGTGCCTGATCTATCCCGAAACGCTGCTGGAAAACATCGTGGCGCAGATCGCCGAGCACCGTCCCGACCTGGTGGTGATCGACTCGATACAGACGATTTACACCGACCTCCTGGACTCGTCGGCGGGAAGCGTGTCGCAGATCCGCGAATGCGCGGCGACGCTTCTGAAATACGCCAAATCGACCGGAACGTCGATCTTCATCATCGGCCACATCACCAAGGACGGCTCGATAGCCGGTCCCAAGATACTCGAACACATCGTCGACGTGGTGTTGCAGTTCGAGGGCGACAGCAACAACATCTACCGCATCCTGCGGGGCATCAAGAACCGGTTCGGAGCGACGTTCGAAATCGGGGTCTTCGAGATGCTCGACGCCGGACTGCGGGGGGTTGACAATCCGTCGGAAATCCTGCTGACGCACTATGAGGAGCCGTTGAGCGGCATCGCCGTGGGGGCGTCGGCCGACGGCGTGAGGCCCTACCTGATCGAGGTGCAGGCGCTGGTGAGCGGTGCGGCGTACGGCACGCCCCAGCGTTCGACGACCGGATACGACGCACGGCGCATGAACATGCTGCTGGCCGTGCTGGAGAAGCGCGTGGGGATGAAGATGTTCCAGAAAGACGTTTTCCTGAATTTCGCGGGCGGATTCAAGGTCGCGGACCCGGGGCTGGACCTCGCGGTCGTGGCGGCGGTGATCTCGTCCTACTACGACCGTCCCGTGGCCGAGGGGGTCTGCTGCGCCGGCGAAATAGGCCTGTCGGGCGAAGTGCGCCCCGCGCCCCGCACCGAACAGCGCATCAGCGAGGCCGCAAGGCTCGGATTCAGGCGCATCATCGTGTCGGGCTATCTGGCCAAAGGCGGCAAGCGTCCCAAAGGCATCGAGGTAGTCCCGATAAACAGCGTCGACCAGCTCCCGAAGGCGCTTTTCACAGAATAGGCCGACATCAAAAACAACAGATAAGGAAAGGAGCGGCTTCTGGCAGTCGCGGCCGGAAGATTTTCGATTCGCCTCGGGTGAATCGGCAGGCCGCAGCTCCGCCCTGCGGAGGCCTGCTCGTAACTGTCCTTCGAGCGGACCACCGCGAGCTGCCGCCTGAAAACGCGACAGAAGTTCCGGAGAGCGAATCTTCCGACCTCGCATGGGCTTCCGGCCGGATTGCCGCCGGTATGGAATGGATTTTGCTTTTTCCCCGGTAAAAGGGAAGAAAATGCAAAAGAGAATAGTCGTACTGGGCGGCGTGGGATTCATCGGCTCCCACCTGTGCCTGCGTCTGTTGAACGACGGGCACGAAGTCTTCTGCGTGGACATACGCGACACCGCCGATTCGCCGCTGCTGCGCGACATGCCGCCGCACCCGGAATTCCGGTACGTCCGCCACAACATCGTCAACGCATTCGGCATCCGCTGCGACGAGATTTACAACCTCGCGGCGCCCTCGCGCGTGCGCTACAACAAGGCGCTGCCCGTCGAGTCGCTCAAGGTCAGCATACTGGGGTCGATAAACGCCCTCGACACGGCCCGTTCGGAGCACGCACGCATCCTCTACGCATCCACCGGAGACATCTACGGCACGGGATACCGCGACACCTCGGTCGAGGCGGCGGACGGTTGTCCGACACACCGCACCCTCGCCGAAGGCAAACGGGCCGGGGAGGCCCTGCACCGCGCCTACCAGTATGAATTCGGGGTCGACGCACGCATCGCGCGCATCTTCAACACCTACGGCAGCGGCGCCGACCTGATGGACCAGCGCGTGGTGATGAAGATGATCGTGGCGGCGTTGCAGAACCGCGACATTCCGATCAACGGCAGCGGCGAGCAGCTGCGGACCTTCTGCTGGGTGGAAGACGTGGTCGACGGACTGGTGCGGCTGATGGAGGCCCCGCCGGCCGAGACGACGCGCACGGCCAATTTCGGCAGCAGTCACGAGGTGACGATCCGCTCGCTGGCCGAGAAGATCATCGCCCTGACGGGCAGCAGCTCGCACATCGTCCACGCCGAAGCGCGCATCGACGACATACGCCGCCGCACGCCCGACATCTCGGCGACACGGCGCGAACTGGACTGGGCGCCCCGCACACCGCTCATCGAAGGCCTGCGGCGCACGATCAGCTACGTCGAAAAGGAACTTGCGGAGAAGAACTATGCGGGAATATCGTGGGTGGAAATAAACTGATCGGAAGATATGACCATGACGGACTTTGACAAGATCATCTGGCGGGACGCGCTGACGTTCGTAGACTTCTTCGCCACCTGGTGCGGGCCGTGCCGGATGATGATGCCGGCCATCGACAAGTTTCGGGAGCGGATGAACGGCCGCGTCGACGTCTACAAAGCGGACATCGACGACCCCTCGATGCGTGAAATCATACGGCGCTACAACATCATGTCGGTCCCGACACTGATGTTTTTCTGCCGCGGAGAGGTATTGTGGCGCGAGAGCGGCCGCGTGGGGTACGAACACCTGATCAACGTGCTGAACGAACTCGAAAAGCGCGAACAGGTGATGCAGCCCTAAACCTCCAGTCGCCAGGCCAGCTCCTCGTGGACGCAGGCTTCGGCAGGGAGCTGACCCAGAGAGCCGGCCGCGCGGAGAACCGCCTGCCGGTTCTCTTCGTTTCGCGTCCCGAGGGCCGTGAACAGCGCCACGGCGCCATGAGCCAGCAGGTGCGCTTCCGGGATGCTGGCCGCAGCGGCCCCGTGCACGACGGCCGCAGCCGGAACGGCCCACGCCGGAGAAGGATGCGGAACGCGGGCCGCGGCCATCAGGGCCGCATACTGCCGCAGCCACCCGGCATCGGGCGCAATCCACGCCGCGAACAGTTCGGGGAACGCCCCGATGCGGCTCAACAGCGCGAAGGCGGCCTCCGCGGCGATTTCGGAATTGAGAAGCCCGTCGCCCCAGAAGGCGAACTCCCCGGGCGTAAGGCGCGCCGGATCGGCGATGTGCAGCGCGGCAAGGCGCAGGCAGCGGACATCCTGCCGCCAGAGGTATTTGGCGAAATCGTGATCGGCGGCCTCGGCACGCGCCAGCGTGCGGAGCGTCGGCAGGCTCACGCCGTAATTCAGGCCGCAGGGTGCGCCGTAGAAGCGCATCGAATCGGCAACAGCGCCGTTGCGCTCGCGGCGGAATGCCCCGAGCAGCACCGCCATGCGGGAGGTGAAATCCATCGGAAGATTATTTGCGGCGCGGCAGGGCGACGTTGATCGTACGGCCGAATTCGAAAACAGGAAGCACGGCGCGGGCATACTCGCGGCCTCCCGAGACGACGATGCAGGTCGAGGGATCGGCCACGCGGCACGCCACGACCTGCGTCTCCTTCGGACCGGCCTCGAGGTCACTCTTCGCAGCGCCCGAAGGTTCGATCTGCAACAGCACGATGTCGCCCGAAAGGTCCGTGTCGGGAAGCAGTCCGGCCGCCGGGCTGAAGCGGCAGACGATATACTGTTTCTTGTCGGCCTGCGGGCAGACCACGTAGCGGCGGGTCTCGGTCGAGACGATCCGCTTGCCGAGGAACAACTCCAGATAGCTCTGCTCCAGACGGTCGATCTCCTCCAGCGCGGCCTTCAGGCCCTCGCCGAAGACGTTCTCGCCCGCTTCGCCCGTGACCAGCTCGATGCGGTGGCGGCGCAGCGAGAAGATTTGCGCGGCGGCGGTGCGCGCGGCGTCCTCCAGCGCGGGCGTCGTCATGTCGGTCTTGTCCGGCTGCAAGCGCGCGAACTCGTTTTCGGAGGCGGTGTGCGACAGCACGCGGGTCGAGGCCGGAGCCGGAGCCGCGGCATTGAGGTAGGTGTCGCCGTCGAGCAGGGCGATCTGCGCCCCGGTGACGCTCCACACGGTCTTGTCGGTGAGCGGAGCGCGCACCCCGAGGTATTTCTGCGCATAACGCGCATAGGGTCCGCTCAAGGTGACGTCGTGTTCGACGGTGACGTCGACGGCAAGGATCGTGCGCGGCTGGGCGACGGTAAGGCCGCCGGCGGTTTCGTTCGCGCCCTGAAGGGAGATGTATGGGTTCTGGGCCGAGACGCCGCCCGAAAGCAGCAGGGCAAATGCCAAAAGTCTGAATTTCATGGTCCGAAAATTTTATTGCGGTTTCACAAATGTAGCTTATTTTCGCGTGCCGTCAAAATTTCAGGTAAAAATCACGGGTCAGGGCGCGGTATTCGGGCGTGTAGCATTCGTGCTCTCCCGTGCCGACGACCAGTTCCGAGACCTCGGGCACGGCGGCGGAACAATCGGCGGGAGGGTCGGCGGGGCGGTCGGCGGAACAATCGGCAGGAGGGGCGGCGGGGCGGTCGGCGCGGACGAACTCCATCAGCGCCCGTTTGGCCGGGCGGCGGGGCGTGGTGCGCACGTCGGTGCGGCGCACGAGGGCCAGTCGCCCGGCACAGACCGCGAGGAAACGCTCCGCTTCGGCCGTGGGAAGGATGACGGCAAACCGGCCTCCGGGAGCCAGCAGGCGGAGGACGGCGTCGCGCAGGTCGCCGAACGGCAGGTGCACGGCATGGCGGGCCGCGGTGCGTCCCCCGTCGGGGCAGGTGAGCGAGTCGACGAAAAACGGCGGGTTGGAGACGATCAGATCGAACGGCTCCGGGGTCTCGAACTCCTGCACGGGGCATTGAGCGAACGCCACCCTGCCGCTCCAGGGCGAAGCGGCGGCGTTCTCGCGGGCCTGCCCGACATCGTCGATGTCGACGCCCGTGACATGCGCCTCCAGGGCGCGCTGGGCCAGCATCAGGGCGATCAGCCCCGTGCCCGTGCCGATGTCGAGCATCCGCCGGTCCTGCGGCCGCACCGCGGCCCATGCACCCAGCAGAACGCCGTCGGTCCCGACCTTCATCGGGCAGCGGTCCTGACGGACCGTGAATTGTTTAAACCGAAACCCGCTTAAGAAGCGGGATTTATGAGTATTATTCATTGTTCATTCAAATAGCCGTCCATGCCTGCGCCGAACAGCGAGAAATCGTACCGCGCAGGATCCTCCGCATCGAATGCGCGCAGGGCGTCCGTCAACTCCTCGACGGCCCGCCAGTCGTTCTGGCGGCGGCCAAGCAGTCCCAGCGCACGCGCCGTCTCGCCGACATGGACGTCCAGCGGCAGGTAGAGGGCCGACATCGGGATACGCCGCCACAGACCGAAATCGACACCCCGGTCGTCGCGGCGCACCATCCACCGCAGATACATGCACAGCCGCTTGCAGGCCGCGCCGCGCTCGACGGACGAAACATGCTTCTCGCAGCGCGGAGCGTGCTCCCCGGCGAAAAACTCGCGCCGGAAGTCGGCCAGCACGGCGGGCATGCTCTGCGCGGCCTCATAGCGCGTCTCGAAGAAATTCCCGATGCCGCCATGGCGCTCCTCCATACGCCGCAGGGCCAGCACGAAATCGCGCAGGTCCCCGCCGTTGAACGTGCGGTGGACGTAGGACGAAAGCAGCGCCAGTTCGCGCTGCGAGGCGTTGCGCACGAAATCCGCCGGAGCGTCGTCCATGAAGTGCATCATGCGGTGGCCACTGCGGACAATGGCCTTACGGTTGCCCCAGGCGATGGTCGCGGAGAAAAATCCCGCGATCTCGCGGTCGGCGCGGTCCGTATAGCGGTGCGGTACCGAAATCGGATCGTCGGCGATGAAGTCGGGGCTGTTGTATTTGTCGTGGAGCGCGTCGAGCAGCTCCTTCAGATCGGTGTTCGTCATGGCGTGCGGAGCATTCGGAGCAAGACATCGGTTTGCGGGATGCCGTAACCCAGTTCGCAGCCGGGAGCTGCGGCCCGCGTGCCGGAAGCGTGCAGCAGTCCGATGAGTTCGCCGCGTTCCATAGGACGGTATTCGAGCAGGCAGGCGCAAAGCCCCGCGATAACCGGCGTCGAAAACGAAGTTCCCAACGGCGAGGCTCCGGCGACGAAATCGGGCTTCACATAGCCGACATCTTCGCGTCCGACACCACTGGAGCGGGAGCGGGAAACACCGTCGGAATCGCACGAACCGACCGTGATGACCTGCCGGACATCGGCCGGAAAGGAGACATTGCGCCACGCCTTGTCGCCCTCGTTGCCGGCGCTCTGCACGAAAACGAGTCCGGGGCGCGCCGTGAGCAGGCTGTCGAGGTAGCGCGAGAGCGTCGAGGTGCAGCCGTCGAGCATCGCGGGCGTATAGCCGCTGAAATCGTCGAACGTCGTATAGCCCAACGACGAGGAGATCACGTCGACGTCATGCGCCAGGAGCCACTCGATGCCGCGGATCAGCTGCCGCTCCTCGGCGCGAGGCTCCACTTCGGCACGGTCGGTTTTCGCAAGATAATACTCCGCACCCCATGCCAGCCCGCGGATCGTATCGCCCGAACGGCCTCCGAGGTTGGTGCAGACCCTTGTGCCGTGGTCTGTGGCGTCGTCGAAGAATGCCGTCTCGTCGCCGCCCGTGAAATCGCGCCAGGCGGCGACGTGCAGCCCCCGCGTCCAGCGGTCGGTGCGGAAGCCCCCGAAACCCGCGTCCAGCACCCCGATGCGGACGCCCCGTCCGGAAAGGTTCAGCGAATCGAACGCCCGGGACATCGTCTGCCCCACGGCGCGCGAATAGGTCCGGGAGTAGTCCGAGGTCCACGCCCCGCGCACCTCGCGCACGAGGTCCCACGCACCGTAGGCGGCAAGAGCCGGAAGAAGCAGCCAAAGCAGTTTTTTCATGTTACCGGACCGTTTCGCAGCCGAGGATCAGACCGTCGGACATGGTGATCTTCCGGTCGGCCATTGCGGCGAGGTTTTCGTCGTGGGTGACGATCACGACGGTCTGGCCGAGCCGTTCGCGCAGGTCGAAGAACAGGCGATGGATCTCGTCGCGGTTGTGCGAGTCGAGGTTGCCCGAGGGTTCGTCGGCCAGCAACACGGCGGGCGAATTGACCAGCGCACGGGCGATGGCCACGCGCTGCTGCTCGCCGCCCGAAAGCTGTCCGGGCTTGTGGTCGCGCCGCGCCGCGAGGCCCATCATGTCGAGCAGTTCGGCGGCACGGCGTTCGACATCGACGCGCGGACGCCGGCCGATCAGCCCCGGAATGCAGACGTTCTCGAAAGCCGTGAACTCCGCAAGCAGGTGGTGGAACTGGAACACGAAGCCGATGCGCTCGTTGCGGAACTGCGACAAGGCCCGATCGCCCAAGGCCGAGACATCGCGGCCGTCGATCTCCACGCGCCCGCCGTCGGGACGCGACAGCGTGCCGATGATCTGCAAAAGCGTGGTCTTGCCAGCGCCGCTGGCCCCCACGATGGAGACCACCTCGCCCTGCGCCACGTCGAGCGAAACGCCTTTCAGCACCTCCAGCGTGCCGAAGCTCTTGTGTATGTCGGTAACCCTGATCATTCGAAACGGTATTTATCGTTTATGGCGGCGATGGTTTTTTCAACGCCGGCGATGTCGCTCCGAAGATAGTCCGGATAGCCGACATAATAGGCCGACATACCGATAAAACTGTTACATACCGGATCGTGGAGCAACGCCCGCCACAGTTTACGCGATTCCATGTGAAAATCGGCAAGGAGGCCGCCGGCGGAAAAATGGTTTATCGCATTTATCTTACTCTGATTGTACGAATCGACCCGGGCTTTGAAAGTGGCCAGTTGCCGATAACAGCCCAGCACCTTCATCAGCAACTCCTTATCTCCGACAAATTGAATCGCGCCCGAACTTTTCAGCACTTCGAAAGCATCGTTCTGAATATCGACGCCGCGCATCGTACCCAACAACGACACGTAACGATCGAGCGAATCTGTCGGTATGAGGTCTACATTCCGTCCGTAATGGTCGAACATCAGCATCCCGTCCTGATCGAAACGCAGTTTCTCGCAGCAGTTGTCACGCAGGCCGAGATTGGTTTTCAACTCTTCATAAACCAACAGCATGGTTGTGCGGACCTGCCGCGCTCGCTGCCAGCGTTCGATCAGGCCGCTGCCGGCAAAAGTAACCACGATGCCGATGACAACCACCGAAAGTTGCAGCGCATAGTCCCGCCAAGTCCAGCGCAATCCGGATTTTGCGACAGGTGCGCCTGCCGCAGGACGGCCCGAACGCCCCGACCGATGCCGGGAACGGTGCGCGGGTTTGCCGCCCGCCTTGTCAGCGGCACCCGCCGCCTGATGTTCGTTTGCCATAACTATCTGCTGTTATGTTCGTATGCCTTGAAAATCCGCACCGTGTCGGCGGCCTCCCGCACGTCGTGGACACGGAGGATCGCCGCACCCTGACGCAGGCACTCCCAGCCCAGCGCGACGGTTCCGGCGAGCGATTCGGCGGGAGTGGCGTCGAGGACCTTATAGATCATCGACTTGCGCGAAAGCCCCGCCAGCACCGGGTAACCCAGCGCGCAGAGGCGGTGCAGACCCGCGAGCAATTCGTAGTTCTGCTCCGTGGTCTTGGCGAAACCGAAGCCGGGGTCGAGGATGATGTTTTCACGCCGGATGCCCGCGGCGAGCATCTCGTCGGTGCGGCGGCGGAAATAGCCGACGACCTCGGTGACGATGTCGCGCCGGTAGTCGGTCTGCGACTGCATGGTTTTCGGATCGCCCTTCATGTGCATGGCGATGTAGGGTACGCCGCAGTCCGCAACGACGGAGAGCATCGCAGGGTCGAGTTCCCCGGCCGAAATGTCGTTGACGACGAGCGGCCCGAACGTTTCGACAGCCTTCGCCGCGACTTCGCTGCGGAACGTGTCGACCGAGACGGTCATGCCGGGCGCCAGCCGACGCACGGTCCCGACGCCCAGCCGGACGCGACGCCACTCCTCGTCAGCGGGGACTTCGTCGGCCCCGGGACGCGAGGAGTAGCCCCCGACGTCGATCAGCTGCGCCCCTTCGGACACGGCTTCGCGGACGCGGCGCTCGACGGATTCGGCCTCCGGAGTGCGGCTGCCGGCATAGAAAGAATCGGGGGTGACGTTAAGAATCGCCATCACCTGCGGCGAGGAAAAATCAATGTTCATGGGCTTCATGGCTGAAAATTCGGTGCAACTCCGCGACAGCGGGTTCAAGGTCGGATTCGAGGATGTTGACAAGGGTGTAGTCGGCCTTCGCGCTCAACGTATCGTCGTCCGTCTGGGCGGCGATGCGGAGGCGGACCTCCCCGGGTGTGCGCCCGTCGCGGCGGCAGGTGCGTTCGATGCGCAGCGCCTCGGGGGCGAGGACGGCAACCGTGCGGTCGACGCAGGCATCGAACCCCGCATCGAAAAGAAGGGCGCTTTCGAGGATCACGTAGTCGCCCTCCTGCTGTTCGGCCCACGCCGCGAAATCGGCCCGGACGGCCGGGTGGACGATGGCGTTCAGGTCGGCGAGGGCCTGCGCCTCGGAGAAGACCCGCCCGGCAAGGTAGGTACGGTTCAAGGTCCCGTCCGCATAGGCTTCGGCCCCGAAACGGTCCGTGATGCGCCGGCGCAGCTCCGCATCCTCCGTCATCAGCCGTTTGGCCCCGGCATCGGAGTCATAGACCGCGACGCCCAAACGCGCGAAAAGACGGCAAACGGTGCTTTTGCCGCTGCCGATGCCGCCTGTGATTCCGACCTTCATCATGGGTTACGGGGAACGTCGATTTCGGGAATGTCCCCGATGGAAATGATCTTGATGTCGCTGAACCGCGGCGCAAGGGCGTTTTGCAGCGACTGGGGGTCGATGATGAGTTTACCCTCGTGCCCCTCCTCATACGAACGCTTCGTCTTGAGTTCCGCAAGCGGAATGCGCAGCGTCTTGTTCATGTAGACCCGGTAGCCGAAAAGGTTCGTACCGACGCCCTCGACCACGCAGGTAACCTCGAAAGGCTGTCCGTCGACACTCACCCTCACGGTCTGCTCGGTGGTGTACGTATAGCTCAATTTCGCGATATACCAAAGGATGAACGACGCGACGAGCAGCGCCAGAAAAACCGGCGACACGTAGCGGTGCATCCATTTCAACCAATTTTCCATCATGGGAACCTATAATATCCGTATGACAAAGATAGTGCAAGGCGGGGCAATATCAAATTTATTTTGCACATTGCCGAGCCGCAGCCTGCCCAAGCGGGCGTCTGCTTGCCCGCAAAGATAGTGCAAGCCGGCCGCAATGCCAAATTTATTTGAAAAAACGGACCGCACCTCTCGGTGCGGTCCGTTTTTGTCGGATCGGGAGTCTATCCATTACTTCTCCACGTCGGTCTTGGCGCGCTTCGTCATCAGATCGTAAGCGATCGGCGTCGCGAGGAAGATCGTGGCGGCCGTACCTACGACCACGCCGATGATCAGCGCGAAAATGAAGCCGCGGATCGTCTCGCCGCCGAAGAAGAAGATGGCCAGCAGCGTCACGAGCGTCGTGCCCGAGGTGTTGATCGTACGCGACAGCGTCGAGTTGATGGCGTTGTTCACGGTCTCCTTCAGGTTGCGCTTCGGGTAGAGACCCAGGTACTCGCGGATTCGGTCGAAGACGACCACCGTGTCGTTGATGGCATAGCCGATGATCGTCAGGATCGCGGCGATGAACGCCTGGTTGACCTCGAGGTTGAAGGGCAGCAGACCGTAGAACATCGAGAAGATGCCGATGATCAGCAGGGCGTTGAAGGCCAGGGCCGCCGTGGCGCCCGAAGCCCACTGCCAGCGCTTGAAGCGGAACGTAATATAGAGACCGATGGCGATGAGCGAGAAGAGCACCGAATAGATGGCGTTCCACGTCATGTCCTTGGCGATCGAGGGACCGATCTTGTCGGCCGTCAGGATACCGTTGGCGTCGGTCTGCGTATTGCGGAACTGCTCGAAGGTGATGTCATACGAGTAGAGCGGTTTCAGAGCGTCGTAGATGATCTGCTCGACCTCCGAGGTAGCCTCGTCCGACGTGTCGTCGTAGCGATACTGGGTCACGATGCGCATCTGGTTCTCCTTGCCGTACTGCTTCACCTCGGAACTGATCGACGAAGCGTCGGCATCGGCGAACTGCGAGAAAGCCTTCTCCACATTCTGACGAACCTCTTCAGCCGAAACGGGCTTGTCGAAACGGATCACGTAAGCGCGGCCGCCCGTGAACTCGGCGCCGAGGTTCAGACCGCGGGCGAAGAACGAAACGCACGACAGAACCATCAGGGCAACGGCGATGCCGTAAGCCAGTTTGCGCTTGGCGATGAAGTCGACGCGCGTGTTATTGAGGAAGTTCTCCGACCAGCGGCGCGAGAAGGTGATGTGACCCCATTTGCCGACGATCCACTCGATCAGCAGGCGCGTGATGAAGATGGCGCAGAAGAACGAGGTGATGATACCGATGATCAGCGTCGTGGCGAAGCCCTGAACCGGACCGTTGCCGAAGATGAACAGCACGATACCCGTGATGATCGTCGTCAGGTTACCGTCGATGATGGCCGAATAGGCCTTCGAGAAACCGTCCTTGATGGCCAGCGAAAGACCCTTGCCGCCGCGAAGCTCCTCCTTGATACGTTCGTAGATGATCACGTTCGCATCGACGGCCATACCCATCGTCAGCACGATACCCGCGATACCCGGAAGGGTCAGCACGGCGCCGAACGACACCAAAACGCCCATCAGCAGGAAGACGTTCGTGAGCAGCGCGACGTCGGACATCCAGCCCGCCGTCTTGTAGAACAGACCCATGTAGAGCAGCACGAGGATGAAGGCGATCACGAACGAGATCATACCGGCGTTGATCGACTCCTGGCCCAGCGAAGGACCTACGACCGTATCCTGGATGATCTTGGCCGGAGCGGGAACCTTACCCGAATTGAGCACGTTGGCCAGGTCCTTGGCCTCCTGGATGGTGAAATCGCCGGTGATCTGCGACTGTCCCTTGTCGATCTTCGAGTTGACGCGGGGAGCCGAATAGACGTAGCCGTCGAGAACGATGGCGATGCACTTGCCGATATTTTCGCCCGTCATGCGCGACCACTCCTGCGTACCTTCGGCGTTCATGGTCATCGAAACCTCGGCCGTAGCGCCGCGCTGGGCGTACTGCTCGGTGGCTTCCGTAACGACCGAACCGTCGAGCGGTGCCTTGCCGTCGGGCGTAGAAACCTTGATGGCGTAGAGGTAGAAACGACCGTCGATCTTGTCGTCGCCCTTGACGCCCCACTTGAACATGATGTCGGCGGGGAACAGCTCGCGGACGGCCGGCTGGGCGAGGTACTCGTTGACGGCTGCCATGTCGGCCTTGTAAGCGGCTCCGATGGAGGCGCCGCCTGCGAAGCGGGGATTGAGGACTGCAAAGAGCGGGTTCTGCGAGTGGTCGAAGTTGCCTTCCTGAACGGCGGTCTCGGCCGTGGCGGTCGAATCGGCGGCGCCGACCTCGGCGATCAGGCCCTCGGCCTCGGCGGCGGGAGTCCCGGCGGCAGCGGTCTCGGGCGCAGCGGCGGGAGCCTGCGCCAGTTCGGCCTTGATGAGCTTGTCGGCAGCGGAAAGCGCGGGGAAAATCTCATTGGCGTCGTAGGTGGTCCAGAACTCCAGCGAAGCGGTTCCCTGCAACAGGTCGCGGACGCGCTGCGGCTCCTTCACGCCCGGAAGCTCGACCAGAATGCGGTGCGAGTTCGGGAGGCGCAGGATGTTGGGCTGCGTAACGCCGAAGTGGTCGATACGGCTGCGCAGCACGTTGAACGATGCGCCGATGGCAGCCTCGGTCTCCTTCTTGAGGATCTTCTCGACGTCGGCGTCCGAGCTTTCGAGCGTGATGTCCTTGCGGTCGGGGCTTACGAAAAGCTCGGCGATGGGACGGCCGTTCGAAAGGCGCGAATACGCCTTCACGAAATCGGAGATATAGTCGGTCGAAGAGCCTTGCTTCATCGCCTCGTTGGCCACGCCGATCGCCTCGATGAAGGCCGGGTCGTTCTGGCTGTCGCCGGCCAAAGCCTTCACGACATCCTCGACCTGCACCTCCAGCATGACGTTCATACCGCCCTTGAGGTCCAGACCCAGATTCAGCTCCTTCTCCTTACACTCCTTGTAGGTGAACTTGCGGAAGCCCAGGTTGTAAACCGGCAGGTTCTGCACCGAATCGAGGTAATGCTGTTCGGCCTCGCCCTGCTGGTCGAGGGGGAACTGCGCGGCATAAGCGGCCGCCTGCTTCTCTACGCCACGCGTCTTGAACGTAAACGAGAGCTGATAAACACACGCGAGAGCCAGCAGGACCGCAATGAGTTTAATAAAACCTTTACTTTGCATTTGAGTGAAAAATAGTTATTGTTATTTGTTGTAATTATTGTCATTACGCACAATAGCACGCAAAGATAGAAAAATAAAGTGAAAAGTGAAAGGTGAAAGGTGAAAAGTAGTGCGCCGGCGCAAAAAAATCCGTATTTTTGGGGCCGTATGATAAAATATACGGAATACAAATACCACCTCGCGGCGTTGTTCACGGTGACCGTATGGGGCGCGACGTTCGTTTCGACGAAGGTCCTGATCGCCAACTCGCTGACTCCGGCGGAAATTTTCCTGCTCCGGTTCGCTATGGCATACGTCTGCATCCTGCCCTTCGCCCGCGGACGCATGTGGGCCGCGAACCTGCGCGACGAACTGCTGCTGGCGGCCGCGGGGCTGAGCGGAGGGTCGCTCTATTTCCTTACCGAAAACATGGCTCTGGAGTACGCCCCGGCCTCGAACGTTTCGCTGATCGTCTGCACGGCGCCCGTGTGGACCGCCGTGGTGATGAGCCTCTTCTATCGCGGCGAGCGGATGTCGTGGCGGCAGATCGCAGGCTCGGCGCTGGCATTCGCGGGGATGGTGCTCGTGGTGCTCAACGGGCATTTCGTGCTCCGCCTCTCGCCGCGGGGCGACATGCTGGCGCTCTCGGCGGCAATGCTATGGATGGTTTATTCGCTGGTGATCAAACGCCTCGGAGGCCGCTACCCCGCTATCTTCATCACCCGGAAAGTCTTTTTCTACGGACTCGTGACGATCCTCCCGGTCTTTGCGTTCCGGCCTTTCGGCGCGGACTGGGAGGTGCTGTCGCGGCCCGTCGTGTGGGGCAACCTGCTCTTTCTGGGCGTCGTGGCCTCGATGCTCTGCTACGTGCTCTGGAACGCCGCGATGCATCGTCTGGGAGCCGTCAGGACAACCAACTACATCTATTTCAACCCGCTGGTGACGATCGTCGCGGCGGCACTCTGCATCGGCGAGCGGATCACCCTCGCCGCTTTGGCCGGAGCGGCGCTGATCCTCTACGGAATGTGGCGGGCGGAGCGGGCCTAATGCACCATCTTCAGGCCGACGATGCCGACGAAGACCAGCGACAGGAAGAACATCCGCCAGAAGGTCACGGCGTCGTGGAAGAAAACGATGCCGAGGACCACGGTTCCCACGCCCCCGATACCGGTCCAGATCATGTAGGCCGTACCCATCGGGATCGTCCTCTGGGCCACGTAGAGCAGCCAGCCGCTCACGCCCATAGACACGACCGAAAGGGCCAGAAAAAGAAAAAGGTAACGCGGGCAGAGGTTCGCAAGTTTGAACCCCAGCGGCCACCCCATCTCGAAAAGTCCTGCCAGAATCAGATACAGCCAAGCCATCGGAAACGATTTTTACGGACGAAGATAGCAAATTTTACATCCCGGGCAAAATAAAGAGCGCGACTCCCGCAGGAATCGCGCTCTTTCGCGTCGAATTAATTCTTAATTTTTAATTGGCGAAGCCCTACTTCACCTCTTCGAACTCCACATCCTCGGGCTGCCCGTCGCCGCCGCCCTGCTGGCCGCCGGCGTTCGACTGCGACTGCTGGCCGGCATCGGCTCCGGGCTGTGCGCCCTGCTGTGCCTGCTGCTGCGCGTAGATGTCCTGCGAAGCGGCCTGCCATGCGGCGTTAAGCTCGGCCATCGCCGTGTCGATGGCGGCCACGTCGGCGTTCTTGTGCGCCTCCTTCAGCTTGCCGAGCGCCGTCTCGATGGCGGCCTTCTTGTCGGCGGGAAGTTTCTCGCCGTACTCCTTGAGCTGCTTCTCGGTGGTGAAGATGTTCGAGTCGGCGGCGTTGATCTTGTCGATGCGCTCCTTCTCGGCCTTGTCCTTCTCCTCGTTGGCCTTGGCCTCGTCGCGCATGCGCTGGATCTCCTGCTCGGTAAGGCCCGAGGAGGCCTCGATGCGGATCTTCTGCTCCTTGCCCGTGCCCTTGTCCTTGGCCGAAACGTTCAGGATGCCGTTGGCGTCGATGTCGAACGTAACCTCGATCTGCGGAACGCCGCGCGGTGCGGCGGGAATGCCGTCGAGGTGGAAGCGGCCGATCGACTTGTTGTCGCGGGCCAGCGGACGCTCGCCCTGGCAGACGTTGATCTCCACCGAAGGCTGGTTGTCGGCAGCCGTCGAGAAGGTCTCCGACTTGCGCGTCGGGATCGTCGTGTTGGCGTCGATGAGTTTGGTCATCACACCGCCCAGGGTCTCGATACCCAGCGACAGCGGCGTAACGTCGAGCAGCAGCACGTCCTTCACCTCGCCCGTGAGCACACCGCCCTGAATGGCGGCGCCGATGGCCACGACCTCGTCGGGGTTGACCGAACGGTTCGGGGTCTTGCCGAAGAACTCCTCGACGATCTTCTGGATCGCGGGAATACGCGTCGAACCGCCCACGAGGATCACCTCGTTGATCTGCGAGGCGTCCAGACCCGCGTCACGAAGCGCCAGCTTGCAAGGCTCGATGGTCTTGCGGATCAGGTGGTCGCACAGCTGCTCGAACTTGGAGCGCGTGAGCGTCATCACCAGGTGCTGCGGAATGCCGTTGACGGGCATGATATACGGCAGGTTGATCTCCGTGGTGGTCGAGGACGACAGTTCGATCTTCGCCTTCTCGGCGGCCTCCTTCAGACGCTGCAAGGCCATCGGGTCCTGACGCAGGTCGATCTGGTGCTCGGCCTTGAACGACTCGGCCATGTAGTCGATCAGCACGTGGTCGAAGTCATCGCCTCCGAGGTGCGTATCGCCGTTGGTGGACTTCACCTCGAAAACGCCGTCGCCCAGTTCGAGGATCGAAATATCGAACGTTCCGCCGCCCAGGTCGTACACGGCGATCTTCTGGTCGCTGGACTTCTTGTCGAGACCGTAGGCCAATGCGGCGGCCGTCGGCTCGTTGATGATGCGGCGGACCTTCAGACCGGCGATCTCGCCCGCCTCCTTCGTAGCCTGACGCTGCGAGTCGGAGAAGTAGGCCGGCACCGTGATCACGGCCTCCGAAACCTCCTGGCCCAGATAATCCTCGGCTGTCTTCTTCATCTTCTGGAGGATGATGGCCGAAATCTCCTGCGGGGTGTACTGACGTCCGTCGATGTCCACGCGCGGGGTGTTGTTGTCGCCCTTGACGATGGCATAGGGAGCGCGCGCGATGTCGGCCGAAACCTTGTCGTAGGTCTCACCCATGAAACGCTTGATCGAGAAGACCGTGCGCTTGGGGTTGGTGATCGCCTGACGCTTCGCGGGGTCGCCGACCTTACGCTCGCCGTCGGCCGTGAAAGCCACGACCGAAGGGGTCGTGCGGTGTCCCTCGGAGTTGGGGATTACAACAGGCTCGTTGCCCTCCATCACTGCCACGCAGGAGTTCGTGGTTCCTAAATCAATACCGATAATCTTTGCCATAATAGTAATATGTTTTAATTGTTTATTTTTCGGTTTCGTATCCGCCGGTCCGGGCTTTTTCCGACTCCGGCCGCCGGTTACGCCCTCGAACCGAACAAAGGTCGTGCCGATCGGCAATCCCTGCCAAATTGTCAGCCCGATGGCAGAAAAATGCCGTGCAACGTCATGGCGCACGGCATTTTGTCACCCGCCTGAAAAGCGGTTTTCGAGGGGCGCGGCACACTCGGGGGTGTTCGCAGTCCGGCGACTTGCGTTTTTTGCCGCTTTCTGATCGGCAACTAACCGCGACTTTCGCCCGCGGGGTTCTATGTACTTTTTGACCGCAAAAAGTACCAAAAACTCCCCGGCAGATGCCTCCGCCTACTTCGTCCCGTCTAACGTTCGAAACGGGCGCCTATTCGCGGGGGCGCACGCGCCCCGGCCCCGTTTCTTGCCACTTTTAGCCGGGACTTCGTTTCACGGCTACGGCATCGGGCCGGAGTCGTTCGCCGCGAAACGCGGCGGGAAGGATGCGTCCGGGACAAGCAGAATGCACAGAAGCCTACGATCGCCCCCAAGGGGGGGGGCTGGGGAGAACGAAACGGCAGCAAAAGACCCGCAGGTTGCCGGGCTGCAAACACCCCGCGCCGCTCAAACCCCGCCGCTCAAGCGGACGCTCCCAAGGGCTGGGGCGAACGAAAAGACTAAAAGGACCCGCCGTCGCCGGACTGCGAAGATCTTTGCCACCAAAAGACAGCGATACCCCGCGGGCGAGGACCGCGGAATGTTTCATGTACTCTCGGTGACAAAAGTACAAACAAAAAGGCCTGCAAAACGCAGGCCCTTCTTCCGGCGGATGCCGGACAAATCGCTATAACTCCGTTACTGCTCGCTCAAGATGCGCATTGCAACATCGAGAATCGTCGTATCGTCCAACGTAACGACACCCCCGTCCGGTCCCGGTTCGAAGTGCACGCCGACGCACTCCTTCGATTCGTGCTTGCCGCCGAAGTAATTGCGGACAGTGTCTACGTCGATTCCTAACTCATCTGCAATGCGCTGCGAGCTGCCGCTGGGCAACCGGTCCTTGATACGGCGCAACTCGTTAAATGTGATAATCATATCCGTTGAATTTTTGGTTGATGGTTCTACACAACTAAATTAATACAATTTTACGGAACTGCAAAATTTCTGCCTGAAAAAGTGTAATAAAAATGCAACGCGAAAGAAAAGAAGCGAAAGTCCCCTGTTCCAAAACAAAAGCCCCCGCCGAAGCGGGGACTTTTCAGATTTCACGGTGCATTCCACACCGCCGGAAAAGCGGATCATTTGCCGTCAGGCTCGATGTAGATCTGGAAAATCAGCGGCGAGAAGGACGGAATGTCGGTATAGACCTTGGTCGTGGTCGTCGTCTCGCCCGAATCGTAATTGCCGCCGTAGCCCCCGTAATAACCGCCGTAATAGCCGTAGTTGCCCAGACCGCCGTAGCCGTAGTAATCGTTGTAATAACCGCCGTAATAGCCGTTATTGCCGTAATACATCTGCGAATAGTTCAGGTAGTTCAGGTAATCGTAATAGCTCGACGTGTAGCCGTTCGAGGAGGTCGACGTACTCGAACCGCCGCTCTTGCCCGTCGTGCCGTAGGCATTGGTCGACGTGGTGACCAGCGTCGCCCACTGCCCGTATTTCAGATGCGGGACGATGTAATAGAACGCGGTTATCAGATCGGGATTCTGCACGTCGTACGAGTGCGCCGAACCGGTTTTGCGCACCTCGCCGTAGATGATCTGCTTCACCTCGTCGATGTTCGTGTCGAAGATGAACCCGTCGAGGAAACGGCCGATATACCAGATCTTGGCCGTGCCTTCCATGCCGACCGAATCGGCATCGAGGTCCGCAACGCCCTTGTAGGCTTCGTAGTCATCGCCCTCGCCGTGGAAACGCTTCACGAGCGCCTCGGCGATCTTCTTCTCCAGATCGGAGCCGTTGTAGGGTTCGAACCCGACGTTATACGGCTCGTTGCGTTCGCTGCCGACGGGAAACGAGAAGGTGAACCTGTCGCCGGCAAGTTCCTTGGCCGGGTCGTAGCGCACGTCGACATAGAGCTGCGCTACGGTATCGCAGGCGCTCACCCACCGCTCCGCACGGTTGTAGGGATGTTTCGCATCCTCGGGATCGGTCGGGCGTTTCTCCGAATCGTCCTCGCCATCCTTGGTGAACATCACCATTCCGCCGTTGGCCTCGCAGAAGGCGTCCACCAAGGAGCCTTCGGCCTCCAGCGGGTTCTTCACCGTATCGCAGATCTCCATATCGACGATGAGCGGACGCTTGGCGCTCAAGTCGAACTGCCCCTCGTAGCCGCCGTCGCCCTCCACGCCGTTGCCGACGATGCGCGAGGGAAGGTAGAGCCGCACCCTGGAGCCTTCGCGCAGCAGGAACTCGGGATCGACTCCCTTGCCGGCGGCATAGTCCGGATCGAGGTGCAGCGTATTGCGCATGGCCAGGAAAGTGCCCTCCATCAGGCTCGTATTCTCCGTGCCGCAGTAGCGGTAGAAGGGAACGTAGTGGGTGTATTTGGTGAACGTGCCGAGCTGGCGGGCTTCATTGGCACGGCGCGTAAGCACGATGTTGCCGCTCAAATCGCGGCCCGAGAAGTCGAACTTCACCCAGCAGGCAGTGTCGTTCACCGGCTTGGCGTCGGGATTCCCGGCAGCGAGGATTTCGACGTAATAGCCGCCTTCGGGCTGGTAATTTTTCAGCAGCTCCCGGCGGTTCTGCGTCATCCACGCCTCAAGGGCCTGGTTCTCGAATTTGTCATACGACTCGGTCTGCTCCTTGGCGCAGGATGTCAGCAGCATGATGCCGGCTGCCGAGAGGTAGAGAAAACGGGTGATCAACTTCATATCTTGTTATACAATTCTATAAATTCGGTGTTCTGTCTATTCGTCGTACTCCACGCTTTCGACCGTGAAAAACCACGCGACGGGGCTTTCTCTCGGAATCGTGCTCACATATTTGTCCCCGTAAGCCATATTGTAGGTCATGTAGGCTTCGACGACGTCGCCTTCGCGACAACCAAGTAACGCATGCCGCAGCCCGTTTAGTATGTCGCCGCGCATATCGAGCGTCAGCGGTTCGAACGACCACGCTCCGGGCGTCAGCCCCATGTCCTCGTAGGCCTGCTGCAAGGCGGGATCGTTCGAGTAGAACGGAAAGGTCGAATCGGTGATGTTCGAGAAGGCGAAGACGTAGGCCCGGAAGGTGATGGTCGCTTTCGCGGCGGCGGTGATCTCCGGAAGCTCGTTCCGCCCGTCCCGGTAGAAATTGTCGATATACCGGTAAACCGTACTGCCCGACATGGAGTAGAACCGCTGCTGACTCCCAGCCTCGACCTGCGACTCCGGGATCAGCGCCGGGGAGTGCGTCCTCTCAAGATACGAGACGATCTTCTGGCGCTGTTCGGGAAGGATGTCCTCCTCCTCCGAGCAACCGCAGAACAGCAGGGGCAGGGCGAAAATCAATGTGGCGAATATTCGTTTCATCGGCATATAATCGTGCAAATTTACAAAAACAATCCGATTTACGAACAAGAAACGTAAAAAATCGCCCGCTTTGCATGCGGGCGTACTTGAAAAGATCAGAAAAACCGGCTATCCCTTTTTCCGGTAATAGTCCTTGTGCGGGTCCTTAAGCCGCTGCAACCTGCGCTGCTTCCACACGATAACGATGGCTGTCAGCACAATAGCCGCGACAAAGAAGCCGAACAGAATCAAAATGAATCCAAGCGGAATGTCTTCCATAGAGGCGAATTAAAATGAGGCGTTTTGTTAGGCGATGTAAATATAAGACAAAAATAGATCCAAAACAAAATGCCGGGAGACTTTCAGACCTATTTTCCAAAAGTTTACGGTTTCCGACCACACATGCGGCATATCCGCACTTCCGGAATGGCGGATTCAGAGTTTTTTCAACGCCATTCGGATCAGCTCCTCGACCGGAGCCGCGGGAGATTCGCGCAGAACGCCCCGCAGAACCTTCTCGGCCGGGGCGCGGGCGAAGCCCAGCATGGACAGCGCCGCAAGGGCCTCGTCGAAGCTCCCGCCCGCCCCGGGCTGCGCCCCTCCGTCGTCGGCGCCCGGCGCCATGAGCTTGCCGCTCAACTCGACGATGATCTTCTGCGCCGTCTTGAGGCCCAGCCCCTTGACGTTTTTCAGCAGCACGGCGTTGCCCGCCGTGATGATTCCCTGCAACTCGCGCGGCGAATAAGTCGAAAGGATCATCCGCGCCGTGTTGCCGCCCACGCCCGAAACGCTGATCAGCAGGCGGAACAACTCGCGCTCGGCCTTGGTCGAGAAGCCGTAGAGCAGCTGCGCATCCTCGCGCACGACGTAATGGACGTAGAGCCGGGTCTCGGTCTCGTGTTCGATCGCGGAGTAGGTTTCGAGCGAAATATGGAGGTAGTAGCCCACCCCGCCGACGTCGATAACTGCGTAAGCGGGAGCCACTTCGGCGACTGTGCCCTTGATGTATTCGTACATGTGTTTCAAATTTTGCTGCGGGTTGGGCAAAAGTAAAGATTTTTTTTTACCTTTGTGTCTCAAATGCTGAATAATTAACTAAACAAACCAAAAAACGATATGAAAAAAACTCTCTTTCCGGCGCTGGCTGCGGCTCTCGTCCTCGCGGCCTGCGGCACGAAGACCACCGGGCAGGCCGAAGTTGCGGCCGAGGCGGCGGCGCAGCAGGTTGTTTCGAGCGACATCGCATACGTTCAGGTCGAAGCTGTGCTGGCCCAGTGCGACCTCTACAAGAACGAAGGCGTAGCGCTTCAGGAGAAGACCGAGAAGGCGCAGAAGAGCTGGGCGCAGCGCGAACAGAACCTCCAGGCCGAAGCCGCCCAGTTGCAGCAGAAGTACGAAAAGGGACTGATCACCTCGCGCGACGCGCAGGCACAGCAGGAGAGCATCCAGAAGAAGGTGGCCTCCTACCAGAGCAACGCCCAGAAGGAGGCCCAGACGCTCGACGAGGAGAACTACGTGTTCACCAACCGCGCCCAGGACCTGCTGCACCGCGCCGTGCAGGAGATCAACAGCGGCAAGAAGTACAAACTGATCCTCAACGCCTCGGCGCTGATCGACGCGGACACGACGCTCAACATCACCCCCGCCGTGCTGGCGAAGGTCAACGAGCTGTATGCCGCCGACAAAAAGGCCGAGAAGAAGTAGCCCCGCCCGCGAAAAACAAAAAAACCGGCTTCCCCGCACGGCGGAAGTCGGTATTTTTTATATCTTGGGCGTCGTAACGACACTGTCGGAAAGTCGCGGCGTTTTGCCGAATCGCATGCGGTCCGGTTTTGCAGCGGCCCAACTTTTTCGTATCTTTGTGCGATAACTGAAACCTGATAAATTTTCTGATACACGATGGGATTCGTTCCGTTCACATTCGTCGACCTGATAGACATCATTCTGGTGGCCGTGATCATGTACTGGATTTACCGCATGACCAAGGGAACCAATGCGCCGTACATTCTCTCGGGAATCATTGCCGTCTACCTGCTGTGGGTGGTCGTCCGGGCGCTGAACATGGAGCTGCTGTCGACGATCCTCGGACAGCTGATCTCGGTGGGAGCCATCGCGCTGATCATCGTCTTCCAGCCCGAACTGCGGCGCTTCCTGCAGATGATCGGCATGCGCCAGAAACATTTCAACTTCATCACCCGCATCTTCTCGACGGGCGAGGACACCGTGCAGACCAACGTCGTGCCGATCGTCACGGCCTGCCGCGAGATGTCCGAGACGAAGACCGGGGCGCTCATCGTCATCGGTCAGCAGAGTGACCTGCGGCTGATCGCCGAAGGCGGCATCGCCCTCGACGCCAAGGTGTCGACGTCGCTGATCAAGAACATCTTCTTCAAGAACGCCCCGCTGCACGACGGCGCGGCGCTGATCGAGGGCGACCGGATCGTGGCGGCCAAGTGCATCCTCCCGGTGACGCAGAGCGACGTGCCCAAGTCGTTCGGCACGCGGCACCGCGCGGCGATCGGCATGAGCGAGATTTCGGACGCCATCATCGTCGTCGTCTCGGAGGAGACGGGCGACATCTCGATCGCACAGGGCGGCGAAATCCGCCTGAACATCGACCCCGTGCGGTTGCAGCAGACCCTGCAACGCTACCTGACGATCAACACGCGCAAACGCTCGAAAAAGGAGGTCGCCGAATAAGCGGCGCCGGCGCAAGACGCCGGATTCAGGGGCGGCAGAAGGTTTCCGGACCGGCCATTCCGTTCCGCGCTTCCGCGACACTCCCCGAACACCCAAAACAAGCAAGTATGCTTTACCCGTCCCGAACGGCCCGCCTCGCACTGCGCGCATGGCGGGAGGAAGACCAGCCGGCTTTCGCCGCCATGAACGCCGACGAGCGGGTCATGGAGTATTTCCCCGCGACGCTCACCGCCGAAGAGTCGGCCGACCTGCTCGACCGCATCCGCGACGAGTTTTCGACCGAAGGATTCGGTCCGTATGCCGTCGAACGTCTTTCGGACGGAGAGCTGCTGGGATTCACCGGACTGCACCGCGTGACGTTCTCCGGCGGGCTGGAGGGCCAGGTCGAGATACTCTGGCGGCTGCGGCACGACGCCTGGGGCCAGGGTTACGCCACCGAGGCGGCCCGGGCATGCATCGCACACGCCGCGAAACTCGGCATTCCGGAACTGGTCGCCTTCACGTTCGTCGGAAACGGGCGTTCCCGGCGCGTGATGCAGAAGCTCGGCATGACGTGCGTCGGAGAGTTCGACCACCCCGCCCTGCCCGAGGGGCATCCCCTGCGCAGGCACGCCCTCTATCGCATCCGGACCGAACAATGAAAAAGTCCGCGACCTGTCAGAGGTCGCGGACTTCTCCTTTCCGGCTGCGGAATCATTTCAACTCGAATTCCACCGTGCCGCGAATATCGTCCGACGCGGCGCCCACATAGGCCGTGAACGCGCCCGGCTCGGCCACCCACGCACCCTTTGCGTCGTCGTAGTACTGCAACATCCCGGGGGTGATCTCGAAAGTCACGGTCCGCGTCTGCCCGGGATTCAGCGAAACTTTCTGAAAACCTTTCAGCTCCTTCACGGGACGCGGCAGCGACGACTGCTCGTCGCCGATGTAAAGCTGCACGACCTCGGCGCCCGCACGGTCGCCCGTGTTGGTCACGTCGGCCGAAATACGGATGCTGCCGTTCGGGGCGAGCGTCGTACGGTCGGCCTTCACGTTACCGACGGCGAAGGCGGTGTAGCTCAACCCGTGGCCGAAGGCGAACAGCGGCTTGAGCTGCTCCTTGTCGTGCCAGCGGTAACCGACGAAGATGCTCTCGTTATACTTCACCTTGTCCGCGCCCGGGTATTCGCCCAGCGCATGCGCGCCGTTGTCCTCCAGCCGCACGGGGAACGTGAAGGGCAGCTTGCCCGAAGGGTTCACCGCACCGAACACCACGTCGGCAAGCGCATTGCCCGCCTCGGAACCCGAGAACCACGCCTCCAGCACCGCCGGAACACGGTCGATCCACGGCATCGCCACGGCGTTGCCCGAGACGATCACCACCGCCAGATTGGGATTGGCTTCGGCCAGCGCCCCGATCACTTTGTCCTGCGCATACGGCAGGCCGTATTGCAGGCGGTCGTCGCCTTCGCAGTCCTGGTGGTTGCTCTTGTTCAGCCCCCCGACGAAGATCACCGCGTCGGCCTTGCGGGCCGCGGCCGCGGCATCGGCGATCAGCTGCGCCTCGGAACGGCTCTCGCTCAAATCCTGCCCGGTCTTCACCCCGTTGTAGTCGCCCGTCACGTCGCCGACGTAGCCGCGTTCGTAGATCACCTCGGCTTTGCCGGCCGCAGCGGCGCGGATGCCTTCGAGCGGCGTATATTCGTGCCGCACCTTGAGCGACGAGGAGCCGCCGCCCACGGTCATCATCTTGATCGCATTCTCGCCCACGACGGCGATGGTCTTCGCACGCCCGAGGTCGATGGGCAGCACCCCGCCCTCGTTTTTCAGCAGCACCATGCCCTCGCCGGCGATACGGCGCGCAGCGGCCAGATGTTCGGGCGAATTGAGCGACCCGAACGGTTTGCGGGTGTTCATCGCCGTGCGGAAAATCAGCCGCAGCACCCGGCGCGCCTTGTCGTCGAGCGTCGCCGTCGAAGCCTCGCCCTTGCGGAGCATATCGAGGTAGGGGGCGGCGAGGTAATAGTTGTCGTAGGCGTTGCTGGCACCCCAGCTCAAACCGTCGGTCCACGAACCGAACTCCATGTCGAGACCGTTCTCGGCGGCCTGCTTCGTGTCGTGCGTGCCGCCCCAGTCGGAGACGACCACGCCGTCGAAGGCCCAGTCGCGTTTCAGAATGTCGTTCAGCAGGTAGCGGTTGTGGCAGCAATGCTCTCCCTTGTATTTATTGTAGGCGCCCATGACGGCCCATGCGCCGCCCTCCTGAACGGCGGCTTTAAACGCCGGGAGGTAGATCTCGTTCAACGCACGGTCGTCGACCTCGACGTCGATGCCGTGACGGTGGGCCTCCTGGTTATTGAGTGCGAAATGTTTCACGCAGGCGGCAACGCCGTTCTTCTGCACCTCCTCGATGTAGGGAACGACCATCCGCGAGGAGAGGTAGGGATCCTCGCCCATGTACTCGAAATTGCGGCCGTTGAGCGGCGTGCGGTAGATGTTCACGCCGGGTCCCAGCAGGATGTCCTTCTCGCGGTAGCGCGCCTCCTCGCCGATGGATTTGCCATACAGCGCCGACATTTCGGGATTCCACGTCGCGGCAAGGCACGTCAGCGCCGGGAAAGCCGTGCAGGAGTCGTTCGTCCAGCCGGCCTGGTCCCATTCGTCCCACAGAACCTCGGGGCGGATGCCGTGAGGGCCGTCGGTGCACCACACCTCGGGAATGCCCAGGCGCGGAACGCCCGCCGACGAGAATTTCGACTGCGCATGCAGGATGGCGACCTTCTCTTCGAGGGTCATGCGCGAAAGGGCGTCTTCGACCCGCTTTTCGATCGGCTGCGACTCGTCGAGGTAGACGGCGACGCTGCCCTGCGGCCCCGGCCCGCCTCCGCAGGCGACCGCCGCCAGGGCGCACAGCCCGGCGAGACTCTTCAACAGAATTTTATTTTTCATGTCTGGAATGGATTAGTGCATATTCACAAACGGAGTGCACAGTCGAGAGGCCGCGCACTCCGTTTGCAAAATTAACGATTATTTCTTAACCAGCGACAAAACGGGGTTGTCTTTTCCCGCCGTCACGTCGAGTGTCAGACGATAGGTTGCGCCCTCCTCAAGGGTGACTCCCGAGGCGATCTCGATGTTGCCGTCCCCGGCGATCGAGAAGAACGCCTCGGCGCCCGGCGCCAGCGTGAAGGCTCCCAGACCGTCCCAGCCGCGGTTCCGGAAGAACTTGCCGCTCCAGCCGCTCACGCGGAAACGCTGTCCGAGGGTCGTGCTGCCTTCCAGACCCGCCTGGGCCGTCATCGTGTAGATGCCGGGAGCGGATTCGGGCACGCAGACGCCCTTTTCGGTGGTCCAGCCCGGTTCGTTCACGGCCGCGGGCGAACCGATGCCGTAGCCGATGAAATAGACCGCCCCGTGGCCGTCGTCGCTCAACGTGGCAAGCCCCGAGCCGTCGGCGTTGAGCACCAGCGCATCAATCACCCGGGTCGCCAGATTGGCCGTGATGCGGTATTTGCCCGTGACGGGGACCAGCTTGACGCTCGTCGCGGAGGCCGCCTCGAAGAAGTCGGGATTGATCCACGCCGGCGTGAAGGCGTCGGCGCCGCCCAGCGTCAGCGTCTGGCCCTGCGTCAGGTCGAGGTCCAGCTGGTAGTTGTCCACGTCGAGCTGAGCCATCGGCGTTCCGTTGACAGTGATGTCGGCCGGCGGAAGCTGTTGCTCGCCCACCTTCTCGACGGTCAGCACGGCCGCCGTATTGCCGCCCGTGATGTCCACCGTGAAGCGGTAGATGCCGCCCAGGTCGAGCGTCTTGCCCTCCACCAGGCCCAGGTTGCCCGAATCGCTGATCTTCACCAAATCGCTCGCGGTCGAAATGTCCTTGCCGCCGAATTCCCCGCCCCAGGTCTTCTGGTGGAAGAACTTGAAGTCGAACGAAGAGGCGTTGAGCGAGATTCCCGCAACGAGCGTCAGCTGGTACTTCTTGTCGGCGACGCGCGCCAGACACAAGCCCCCGTCCTCGGGACTCCAGCTGGCGGCGTTTTTCAGCGTCGGCTTGCCGACCTCCATGCCGCCGATGGCCCAGATGGCTCCCGAACCGTCGTCGTTGAGCGTGGCAAGCTCCGTCGCCGACTTCATGGCCTCGATCTTCAGGTAGCGGTGCTTGAAATTGGCCGTCACCTTGTACATGCCCGTCATCGGCAGGAAGGTCAGCGTCTCGGGATCGGAAACATCGGCGCGTTCGAAGAAGTCGCGGTCCACATCCCAGTCGGCGAAGTCCGAAACGCCCGTCAGCTTGTAGGTCCGGCCCTCGGTCAGCGTGGTGACGATGCTGTAATTGTCATTGTCGACCATCGTCATCTCCGTCTCGCCGAAGAGCAGTTTGATGAAAGGAGAACCCTCGAAGGTCAGCAGGTTGAAGGTGATCGTGAACTCCCCGGCATTCGAATTGGCGAAGGGAATGGCGTCGGTGGAATCGGAGACGATGCCGCCGGCTCCAGAGTCGTAGCCGAAGGTCACCACCGAGCCAGCGGCGTCGAGTTCGGGCGTCGCGATATAGCCCTGCGGCTTCTGCGGGAACTCGTCCGTCACGGCGTATTCGTAGTCGTTACCCGTAGGCTCCATGCGGTACTCCGCGTCATCGAGGAAGAACGTCAGGTAGGCGGGCTTGGGACGCGATACGGCGAGCGGCCGGTCGACGGTCGTCGTTCCGAAACGCACGTTCTGCCCCACAAAGCGCAGCGTGGCCTCGCCGTCGGGAATGTTCTTGTAGAAGGGAAGCGTCACAGCCCCCGTGTAGGTTCCGTCGCTTTTGGTGCGGATCACCTCCTCGGCGACCATCTCGTCGTCGAAGAATACCTGCGCCTTGAGCGTCGAGAGCGCATAGCGGTCGGTCATCGTCACCTCGAAGTCGACCTTGCCGCCGTAGACGCCCGACGCATCGGCCGAAACGACGGTCATCTCGGGACCGACGTCGGTGGTGAGCAGTTCGGGATCGTCCTTGCACGCCGTCGTCGAGGCAGCGACGAGCAGCGACAGTGCGATGTATTTCAGCGTTTTCATGTTCTGCGAATTTTAAAGGTTAGTTTTCGGCTCCGGCGCCCCAGCGGAACGAGGCGATCGACTTGGCCGGGATGGTGTATTTGAACGAACGGTCGGCGTTTTCATACACGGCGACGGTCTGTTCGCCGGCGCTCCTGTTGAGCGCCACGAAGGCTTTCGATCCGTCGGGATTCCGGAAGGCCAGGTAGGTCAGCCCCGACGCCGTGTAACCCGACGCGCCGATGCGCACGGCACCCGGCCGGATGACCTTGGCGCACTGGGCCAGGTCGTAATAGTGGCTGTTGTACTTGAGCGTCTTGTAATCCGACGAACTGATCTCGATGGCCCCGTAGCAGGTCGTACAGCCTCCGGGGCGGTTCGGAGCGCCCTTGTCGTCGAGCATCAGGTTCCACAGCAGAACCCCTTTGCCGTAGCGGCTCAACGTCCCCAGGAAGATCGACTCGAAGTCGTCGATCACGCAGCTCTCGAAATTGTAGTTCCACGTGCCGATCGAAGCCTCGGTGAAGTAGATCGTCTTATCGGGCGCGGCGGCGCGGATGTTGTCCAGCTCGCTCACGCTGCCCCCGTAGTTGTGCCAGGCCGAGCCATCGACCCACTGCGCAGCATCGGCGTCGGCGTAGATGTTGAGCGGGTAGTTCTGCTGGCCGGCGACGTTATCGTAGTTGTAGTTGTGGTCGTAGCAGAGGATCTTGGTGTCGATGCCCGCCTTGCGGAATGCCGGGCCGAGCTTCTTGACGAAGGCCAGCTGGTCCTCCCACGGCATGTAGAGCGACATCGAATTGCCCTTGTTCAGCGGCTCGTTCTGCATCGTGATGGCATAGATCGGGAATCCGTACTCCTCCATCTCGGTCACCCACTGCACGAAATACTCGGCGTAATCGTCGTAATAGGCGGGATTGAGACGACCGCCGGTCCACGAATCGTAGGGTTTCGAGGGGTCGGCGACCGTGCCCTTCATCCATTTGGGGCACGACCACGGCGAACCCATGATCTTGATTTCGGGATTGATCTCCAGAATCTCTTTCAGCACCGGAAAGATGCCATCCTTCTCCACGGCGGGAATGGCGAAGAATTCGATGCCCTCCCGGTCGCAGCAGGTGTATTCGCCCATCGAGAAGTCCGAGCCGCCGATATGCACGCGGATAAAGCTGAAACCGGCTCCGGTCTCGGGGTCGAAGCACTTCCGGAGGATCGCCGTGCGGTCGGCCTGCGACATTTGCAGCAGGTTGTAGCACGTGGCGCCGGTGATGGCCGGGCCGAAACCGTCGACGGTCTGGTAGGTCGTCGAGGGGTCGATCGTGACCCGGTAGGGCGACATCGAGACCTTCGAGTAGTCGAGTCCCTCCTCCGTGAACAGGCGGTTGCCGTCGGCCGAGGTGACATAGGCGAGAACATCGCCCGTCACGGGCGAGGGATCGGGGCCAGGACCGGGAGCCGGCGTGTCGCCATCGTTCCCGCTGGAACAGCATACGGCTCCGGCGAGCAGCAGCGGGCAGGTCAGCAGGCGCAGGTTGTTATTGATCGTAAATTTCATGGCAGAATCGCAATTTTAAGGTTAATAGCCCAGGTTTTGTTCGATGTTGGTGTTATCCTCCAGCACTGAAGTCGGCACCGGCATCAGCACGCGGTTGTCGTTCATCGCGCGGCGGGTCTGGAAGTAGGAGTCGTAGGACGCCGAGCCTTTGATGTTGACGCCGTCGCAAATTTCGAACAGTTTCGAATAGTCGTCGCCGTAACGCATCAGGTCGAACCAGCGGAAGCCCTCCATGGCCAGTTCCAGACGGCGTTCGTGGAGCACGGCTTCACGCATCAGGTCGGCCGACGCGCGCTGCGCCGCAGTCAGCTTGCCAATGCCGGCGCGGCCGCGGATCTCGTCCACGATGTCGGCGGCGCCTCCCGGATCGTCCATATTGGCCAGCGCTTCGGCATGCAGGAGCCGGATCTCGGCCAGACGCATCAGGTAAACCGGGGTCACGTTGGTCGGGAACTTGTGCATGAAAGCGTATTCGTCGCTCGGATAGTGGTACGACCAACCGCATTCGTCGTAGACGACCGACGCATTCTTGCGCTCGGTGTCGCCCTCGGCGTCGTAAGCCTTCGTCAGGTTACGCGACGGCGTGCACCACTTGGCCCACGAGAAACTGTCGCCCGGGACATAGGCGTTGCGGTGGAACATCATCCACATCCACGAACCCGAGGTCTGGCTGGTCCACTGCACCTCGAAAATCGACTCGCGGGTGTTCATCGCAGCCATGCCCGTATCGCCGGTGGTGTAGGCCCACAGGTCGCCGTACTTGTCGCAAAGGCTGTACCCCATCCCTTCGACCGCTTCGCAGGCCGAGACGACCTTCGACCAGTCGCGGAACTCGCGCATGGAGTAGAAACGGGCCATCAGGCCGTAGGCGAAACCCTTGGTGATGCGGAACTTGTTCGAAGCGTCCATGTCGGGGGCGTATTTGCAGGCATACTCCTCGATGTCCTTGACGATCTGCTCGCCGACGGTCTGCTTCGACACGCGGGCCGGGAAATAGAGCGGATAGACCTCCTCGACGTTCCCGGCGTTGATGGCGGGCGGGATTTCGGTCAGCATCGGGATTTCTCCGAAAAGCTGCATCATGTTCATCCAGATATAGGCGCGCCAGCAGAGCGCTTCGGAGAGCCACTCCTGGTACTCCTTGTCGGTGAGCGACGGATCGTTCTCCTTCACCAGATCAATGTTGCAGATGACCTGGTTGGCATAGTCCACGGCGTTCATCGAGTAGTTCCACAGGTTCGAGGCGAATTCGTTGTCGCTGTCGATGTGGTTCGACTCGACGCTGACGACCTTCGTCTCGGCCATGTTGCCGCCGTAGGCATTGTCGGCGCGCGCCTCGGCGAGCGTGATCAGCTGATACCAGTAGGTCTGGAGATCGCCCTTCATGTAGTTGTACATGGCCGTAAGCTGGCCTTCGAGCAGTTCGCGGGTGTTGATGGCCGTCTCGCTGTCGCCCGTGCCGGAGGTGTTGTTCTCGGCATACATCGTCTCGGGGAATTTCTCAAGGCTGCACGACGTGGTGGCAACCCCCAGCGAGAGACCCGCGGCAATTAAAAATATCTTTTTCATAATCGGTTCTTTTTTCAGCGGTTAGAAAGTAAGATTCAGACCCACGACGACCGTGCGCACGTTGGGATAGGTTCCCCAGTCGATGCCCATTTGCGTGGCGCTTTCCGACTGGCTCACCTCGGGATCATAGCCCGAATAGCCGGTCCAGGTGATGAAGTTCTGGAGCGAAATGTAAGGCTGGATGCGCGTGATGTTGATGCGCTTGAGCTTCGGCGAGGTGATGTCGTACGACAGGGTGATGTTCTTCACCTTGAGGTAGGAGCCGTCCTCGACCCAGTAGGACGAATTCTTCACGTTCCAGGCGGGGTTGTCCGAGCGGAACACGTCGGTCTGCTGGCCCGGAATGCGCCAGCGCCGCAGGACCGTGGTGGTCTGGTTGTTGGCCGAGGCCATGCCCTCGGTCTCGATGCGCGAGGCGTTGAAGATGTCGTTGCCGTAGGAACCCGTGATCAGAATGTTCAGGTTAAGCCCCTTCCACGAGAAGTTGTTGGTCATGCCGAAGGTGAACTTGGGATTGGCGTTGCCGATCCAGGTCTTGTCCAGCGGCGTGATCTCGCCGTCGCCGTTGCGGTCCTCGTAAACCAGGTCGCCCGTCTCGGGATCGACCCCCTTGGAGACATAGCCCCAGAACATCGAAAGCGGGTGGCCCGGGGTCATGCGCACGACGTTGTCGTTGGTCGCGTCGGAGGTCGTGGCGTAGTAGTATACCTGCTTCAGGTTGAGTTTTTCGACCTTGTTGCGGTTGAGCGAAACGTTCAGGTCGGTCGACCAGTTGAAATCCTTCCGGGCGATGTTGACCGACGAAAGGGTGATCTCGAAGCCCTGGTTCGACATCTCGCCGTCGTTGCGCGTGATGTTGGGATAGGGCGAGGGCAGAGGCACGCTCATCAGCATGTCCTTGGTGTACTTGTAGTAATAGTCGAGCGAGAGGCTCAAACGGTTGTTCAGCAGCGCGAAATCGAGTCCGACGTTGGTCTGCGAAGAGGTCTCCCACGTAAGGTCCTCGTTCTTGATGTTGCTGCGACCGCCGACCGTCGGCACGGCCTGCGCGTTCTCGGTCAGCGTCCAGTCGTAGTAGTTGGTGCTGTACTGCTGCATCCAGCCGTACTCCGCCAGACCCGCCTGGTTACCGGTCTGTCCCCAGCCGGCGCGCAGTTTCAGGTCGTTGATCCACGACACGTCGCGCAGGAACTTCTCGCCCGAGATGCGCCACGCGGCCGAGAACGAGGGGAAGTAACCCCAGCGGTGGCCGGGAGCCAGCTTCGAGGAACCGTCGGCGCGGAAATTGGCCGTCACGAGGTACTTGCTGTCGTAGTTGTACGACACGCGCGCCAGATAGGACATGATCGACCACTCCGATTTGCCGTAGCTCTGGCCGCGGACGCCGCCGTTGTTACCGCCGTTCAGGTTGGGAATGGCGTTGTTGTTGGTCGAGGAGAAATAGGAGCGCGAGCCGCTCAACTGCTCCCACACGGAGGTCGTGGCCGACGTGCCGGCCATCACTTCGAGGCTGTGGCGGTCGAACGATTTGTTCCAGGTCAGGATGTTGTCGTAAATCATGCGCATATCGTCGGAACGGGTGTCCGAGGCGGTTCCGTGCTGCGTCCGTCCGTAGGAGGTGCGGATCGGGTCGAGGAACGACGACGAGTGGACCCAGCGGCGGTCCATCGAAACCGTCGACTTGAAGGTCAGATCCTTGGCCAGGTAGAACGTCAGGCCGCCGGAGAGCAGCAGGCGGTCGGTGACATCCTGGTTGTAATCCGTGCGGGCCATGTTCTCACGCGGCGAGGTGAGGTTGGCGCCGTAAAAATTATTGTAGAACTGCTGGGGATTCTCGGGGTCCCAGATCGGCGCGTAGGTCGGGGTCGTGATGGCCGACACCACCACGCCGGCGCGGTTGGCGCCCTGACCCGAGATGATCGTGCCCTTGGTGGTGTAGTGCGAGAAAGTCGTCGAGGCGTTGGCCGAAACCCATTTGAAAATCTTCTTGTCGAAGCTGGCCTTCACGTTGTAACGGTCCGAAGAGGTGGTGTTGATGATGCCCTTTTCGTTGGTGTAGCCGCCGCCGAGGTAATAGGACGAGTTTTCATCGCCGTTGGAGACCGAGAACTGGTAGTTCTGGTTGACGCCCGTCGAGTAGGTTTCGTCGAACCAGTCGGTCCGGTCGGTCAGATCGGCCGGAAGCCCCGACACGGCGCCGTTCTCCTCCATCAGGTCGCGGTACTGCCGGGCATTGAGCACGTCGTAGCTCTTGGTCACCTTCGAAATGCCGACGAAGGTCGAGAACGAAATCTCGGGGCCCCGTTTCCGGCTGCCCTGCTTGGTGGTGATGAGCACCACGCCGTTGGCGGCGCGCGAACCGTAGATGGCGGCCGACGAGGCGTCCTTCAGCACCTGCATCGACTCGATTTCGTTGGGAGAGAGGTAAGCGATGGCGTAGTTTCCTTCGCCCACGGGAACGCCGTCGACCACATAGAGCGGGTCGTTGCTCGACGAGATGGACGAAGCGCCGCGGACGCGGACCACCATGCCCTGTCCGGGCGAGCCGTTGGGCTGGATGACCTGCACGCCGGCGGCTTTGCCCTGAAGGGCGCCCGAGGCCGAGGTGATCGGGCGGCGGGCCAGGTCGTCGGTCTTGACGACCGAAACGGCCGTCGTGAGGTCCTTCTGCTTGACCGTGCCGTAACCGATCGCCACCACGGCGTCGAGGGCCACGGCGTCTTCGGCGAGTTTCACGTCGATCTTCGTGCGGCCGTTCACGGCGACCGTCTGCGAAACGAATCCGAGCGACTGGAAAATCAGGTTAGCAGAATTCCCCCCCCCTCGCAGTTTGAGGGAATAAGAGCCGTCCACGCCCGTCGTAGCGCCGTTCGTAGTTCCCTGCTCGATGATCGTGGCTCCGATAACGGGCTGTCCCGACTGGTCGGTGACCGTTCCCGTCACTGTCGGCGCCGACTGGGCGAAGGCCGCCGGCGCAAAGACGATCAGCATCGCCGTCAGTGCCAGCATCCACCCTCTCCGGCAGTCCGCTTGCAGTTTCTTGCAAAAATGTGCCATAGGAATTTAAGGTTTTTAAGTTTTAAGTTAATATTATAAATAGGTAAGGCGCAGTTCTTAAAAAATCGACACTTCATCGCCTTATTTCCGTTTAAATAAAAGTAACTATCCTCCGCGACATGAAAAAAATTTAAACAGCAAATTGTAAACTCAAAACCCGTTTATAAAAATATACCTACTTGATATTCAATATATTAATTATTTGACGATTGCAAAAAAAAGTAGATTGATCGGAATTTTCACAACCGCCTCGGAACCCTGGAAACGGCATATAATAAAATATTTTAAATAAATCCGGCTCCCGGAGCACGTTCCGTTCGCCGGGCCGGCCGCCTGTCCTGCCGGGAAAAACGGCCGGACGGTCCGATCGGCGGAAAGCGCGCCGCCCGGCATTGATTTTCCCGGGATTATTCCTATCTTTGGTGCCGTAACGACACTTTTATCAGCCGGAAAGTACCGCACCGTACCCGATTCGGTCTTGGAACCATCCGTCCTTTTTCCGATCTTTGTCAGGAACAAACCGTGAACCGTCCGCACATGAGAAACCTTCTGTCAACCGTACTGCTGCTCGCCGCAACGCTCGCCGCCTCGGCCCAAAACGACCTGAAAAGCGTGCTTTCACAGCTCGACGCCACCCTTTCGCACCGGGACTCCTACATCGCCGGACGCGAACAGCGGATCGAATCGCTGAAAAACATCCTCCGGAAATCGGATTTCTCGGACGCCCAGCGCTACATCCTCAACCAGCAGCTGATCGACGAATACACCCCCTACCAGGCCGATTCGACCATCGACTACCTCTACCGCAACATCGCCCTGGCGACACGCATGAACGACGCGGGGCACCTCAACGAGAGCCGTATCCAGCTGGCCTACCTGTACAGTTCGGCGGGTATCTACCTCGAAGCGGCGAACATGCTGAAACTGGTCGACACCACGGCGCTGGACCGCAGGCAGCTGGTCGACTACTACATCGCCCGCCACAAACTCAACGACGAACTCCAGCTCTACTCCCACGACTCGGCGCAGGGACACGAATCGTGGCGGCTTACGGTGATCTACGCCCAGCTGATCGTGGAGAACACCGAACCGGAGTCGGTCACGCACCTCAACTTCCGGCTCCGCCAGGCGATCGGCGCCCGCGACTACCCGCAGGCCGTGGAGATTTCCGAACGGCTGTGCAGCGCCCTGCAACCCCTTTCGCGCGAATATGCCGAGGCGTCGTACATGCGCGCCCTCGTGGCGGAGCTGATGGACGACACGCCCACGGCGCAGGTGTGGTTCGCACGCTCGGCGATGACCGACATCCAGCTGGCGATCCGCGACAACGCCGCACTGAAAAGTCTCGCCAACACGCTGCTCGACGACGACAACATCCAGCGCGCCATGCGTTACATGCGGATCGTGATGGACGACGCACGGTTCTTCAATTCGCGGCTCCGCCCGTGGCAGGACGCACTGGCGCTGCACGTCATCGAAGAGGCCTACCAGGTCCGGCGGCAGCGGATGGACGCCATGTACAACATCTTCGTCGTGTCGATCGGCTGCTTCATGCTGCTGGCCCTCGGGGGCGTGGTCTTCGTCCTGCGGCAGAACCGCAAGCTGAACCTCGCGCGGCTCGAATTGCAGCAGGCCAACAACCGGCTCAACATCTCGAACAAAGACCTCCAGCACATCAACAAGCGACTGGCAGGACTGAACAGCCAGATTTCAGAGGCCAACGAAGTGAAGGAGGAGTATATCGGCATCTTCCTGACGATGTGCTCGGAGTACATCGACAAGATCATCGACTCGCGCCGCCACGTACGCCGCCTGCTGCGCGACGGCCGCGTCGACGAACTGCGGAAGGAGTACTCCCCGACCGACGGCGACAGCCGCGAACTGGAGGAGTTTTACCGCAACTTCGACACGACGTTCCTGCAACTCTACCCCACGTTCATCGAGGATTTCAACTCCCTGCTGGACAAGGAGGCGCGCATCGAGCCGAAAAAGGGCGAGCTGCTGACGACCGAGCTGCGCATCTTCGCGCTGATCCGGCTGGGCATCAACGACTCGTCGAAAATCGCCGCGCTGCTGCGTTACTCCGTGAGCACGATCTACAACTACCGGTCGAAGATCAAGGGGCACACGCTCGTCTCGCGCGACGATTTCGAGGAGCGGATCAAGACCATCGGGGCTTTCAGTCCGCAGCATCTCTGACCGTTTTCGCCCAAGGGGGGGGGCACCCTCCCGGAGCGATTCGAAGCGGCACAACAAAAGCCCGCGGAGCATCCCGCAGGCTTTTCCAATACATGAATCGGAGAGGTTCCGGCCGTACGCAAAACACGGGCGGGAATTCACCGTCCCGTTCCGGGAGGCAAACAACCTCGGAATTTCCATTGCAAAGCGGCCCCTCCGGGGTCTCTGCTGCGGGACCGTTCCGGCCCCCCCCGATGAATCGTCCCATGCGGGACCTCCTCCGGACGGGCGAAAAAAAGACCGCGGAAAGAATCCACGGTCTTCTATAACGGCGAGGTCTCTCCCCCCCCGGCGTTCCGGACGGAGCGCGGAGGCTACTCGGCCTGCTGCTGCTCGGTCTGTCCGGCAGAGGGAATCTCGGCCTGCGGCATCGTAGCGGCGGCCTCGGATTCGATGACCCGCTCCTGAAGCGCCTTGGCGTCCTTCGAAATCTCCAAATTGCTGTCGGCGACCAAACCGCGGTCCATGGCCAACGTAGCCGCAAGGCTCAAAACCACGATGGCAATAGCCATCGACCAGGTGAATTTCTCCAGGAAGTTCGTAGTCTCGCGCACACCCATCACCTGGTTCGACGCGCCGAAATTGGCGGCCATGCCGCTCTTGGGGTTCTGCACCAATACCGCCAGGATCACCAGTACGCTCGCAACGAGTATCAGGGCAATGCAAATCGTGTATAACATATTACCTTAAATTTTAATATTGTTTTCTATTTTGCCAATAAGTTCGGCAAAGTAAACACTTTTTTCGGGATTTCGCAAACTTAATTTGCGATAAATCGCCACGGACTTGTCCCGAAGGCCTTGAGCGAGATAGATTTCGGCCAGCTCCTCGGTGACCACCTCGTCGTCGTCGTCCAGTTCGGGCTGCAGAACGACCTCCTCCTCGGGTTCGCCCTCGCCGGCGACGATGCGCAGGTCCTCTTCCTGCAGGAAACGGTCGATGATCTCCTCCGAGGAGAGCTGCGTGAGCGCCGAGGCGTCGACGGCGGCCCTGCGCAACGAACTCTCGGCCCGCCACGGGGCCGTCAGCGCCACCCGCGGATCGGATTCGCCCGTAAGCGTCTCGCGCAGGATACGCCCCGGAAGGAACCACGGGAAGCGCACCGCAAGGTCCCCGGCTTCGGCAGCGGAAGGCGTCTCCGCCCGGCCGGGCGCCGCAAAGTATGTTTTCAGGTCGGACATCGCGCGTCGGAATTACCAGTTGGAGGCCGCGGCCTGGAAAATGTCGGTCACGATCTTGTCGACGATCTGGGGGATCAGCTCGCCTTCGACCTCCGTAAGCAGTTTCGTGGAGTCGTAGTCCTCGTAGGCCTGGAAAGTGCGGTTGAACGACATCTTCTCGTCGAGGGCGTTGGTGAAGCGCACCTTGACGGTGATCGTCAGGCGGTTGAGCAGGGCGTAGTCGTCGCTCGAAACCGAAGCCGTCGTCGAGGTATAGTTGACGATCTCGCCCTCGAAGGCGAAGTCGCCGCCCTCGTCGACCTGCATCAGGCGCGTGCGGCGCGTGAACATGTCGACCAGCGCCTCGGTGAGCGTGGAACTCAAAATCGGCGACACCATCGTGGCGTTGTTGGGGAAGTAGGCCACCGAAAAGGTCTTGGCGTCGGGCGGAATCGAGGCGCCCGACAGCGAGTATTTGATGGACACGCCGCAGCCGGTCATCACCGCGGCGATAGCCAGCAATGAAAAACGGAAAATGAAAAATGAAAAATTATCTCGGAATCTGCGCATTCTTTTAATTCTTAATTTTTAATTGGAGTCAGGAATTGTCTTCAATTCCTAACTCCTTTATCTTGCGGTATAGTGTGCGCTCCGACATGAAAAGTTCGGCAGCGGCCTCGCGGCGACGGCCGTTGTTGCGGCGCAGGGCGCGGATGATCTGCTCGCGCTGCATGTCGGCCTTGGTCATCTCGCGGGGCGGCTCGTCGGTCACCTCCTCGCGCTCGGCATAGACCGGAGGCTGGGGATAGGAAGCGACGGCCGGAACGTAGCTGCTCTGCGCCGTGGTCGGCAGCAGGGCCTTGACGTCACGGACCGGCTCGGGGCACGGCACGCCGCCCTTCATCAGTTCGGAGATCATCCGCTTGAGGTCGTTGATGTCGGCGCGCATGTCGAACAGCACCTTGTAGAGCAGTTCGCGCTCGGTCGACATCGTGTCGTCCATGCGCATCGTCCCGGCGGCCATCGGCGCGCCCCCGCCCTGCGGGGGCAGGTATTTCGCCAGCACCTCGGAGGTGATCACCCGGGTCTGCTCGATGGCCGAAATCTGCTCGGCGACGTTCTTCAGCTGGCGGATGTTGCCCCGCCAGTAGTAGTTCTTCAGCATCTCGCGCGCCGCATCGTCGAGCGTCACGGCGGGCATGCGGTACTGCACGGCCACGTCGGCGGCGAACTTGCGGAACAGCAGCGGAATGTCCTCCGGGCGTTCGCGCAGCGAAGGAACCGTGATGGGGACCGTCCCCAGACGGTAGTAAAGGTCCTCGCGGAAACGCCCCTGGGCGATGGCCTCCTGGAGGTTCATGTTCGTGGCGGCGACCACGCGGACGTTGGTCTTCTGCACCTTCGACGAACCGACGCGGATATACTCGCCCGTCTGAAGCACGCGCAGCAGGCGCGCCTGCGTCGGATGCGGCAGTTCGGCCACCTCGTCCAGGAAGATCGTGCCGCCGTCAGCCTCCTCGAAATACCCCTTGCGGGCCTCCACGGCGCCGGTAAAGGAGCCTTTCTCGTGGCCGAACAGTTCGGAGTCGATCGTACCCTCGGGAATCGCCGCGCAGTTGACGGCGATGTATTTGCTGTGCTTGCGCGCGGAATAGGCGTGGATAACCTGCGGGAAAAACTCCTTGCCCACACCGCTCTCGCCCGTAACGAGCACCGTCAGGTCGGTAGGGGCCACACGCAGGGCCACCTCCAGCGCCCTGTCCAGAAGCGGGGAGTTGCCGATGATGCCGAAGCGTTGTTTTACGGTGGTGATCTCTGTCATTTATTTGAGTTGTTCGGGTTGGGACGCGGCGGACGGGAGTTCCGCCGCCTGCGGAAGTTCGATGTATTCGTTTTCGGCCTGCTTCTCCCGGGCGTCGCGCCAAAGTCCGAAGGCGATGGCCGCCACGGCCAGCAGGGCGGCGATCACGGCGATCCAGATGAACCGGTCGGCGCGGCGGCGCGGCACGCGGTCGACGTAGCGGTAGGCATCGGTGTTCTTCGGCGGCTTGCCATAGCGCAGCCCCCGCACCGAAGGATCGGGATTCATCTTCGCCGAAGTCGACACGCGCGGCTCCGTGAAAGCCGTCTTGACGGCCTCGGCCACCTTCTCGGGTTGCAGCGGCTGACGTTTCCCGGCAGCCGGTTCTTGCGCGGGGGATTCCGACGCGGGTTGCGGCTCGTAGACGAAGGCGATGGTCGCATTGGGACCGGGTTTCATCACCCCGAAGCCCTCCAGGCGGTACTCCGAGCCATGCTCCACGGCGTGGCGGATCTCGAAAACGAAGCGGTCGATCTCGCCCGCGGCCTCCAGTTCGCCCATCCCCTCGGCGCGGAGAAGCCCCCGCAGCACGCCGTCGTCGCGCTTGAGCAGTTCCGAAAAGACGACGCTCCGGCCCGGCTCCTTGACGATGAACGTTCCGAGTTGGGGTACGACGAGCCGCCTGTGCGACTCCAGATATTGTATCAGGGTATGAATCAGCACGGTTGAAAATCCTTTAAATCCGGGTTCAAAATTACCCTTTTTCAGCGGAAAAAGCAATATTCCGGAGGGCTTTTTCAAAATAATCGGGCAAAGTGTTGGTTATCCGAAAAATATTCGCCTATTTTGCATCCCGATTTTTTCCAAAATCCGGGCGAGCTACTTTCGCCCGAAAATTGCAAAGTAACCGGGCCGGATTGCAAAAACTTTACCGAACGAGCCATGAAAGACAAGTACATCGACCTGATCGAACAATCGTTCGATTTCCCGCAGGATGAGTTCTCCGTCGAGGACAACGAGCTGAATTTCCACGACATTCCGCTGATGGAACTGATCAAACAGTACGGAACTCCGCTCAAAATCACCTACCTGCCGAAGATCTCCCAGCAGATCAACCGCGCCAAGCGCATGTTCAACGTGGCGATGGCGAAGGTCGACTACAAGGGTTCGTACAACTATTGCTACTGCACCAAGTCGAGCCACTTCTCGTTCGTGCTGGAAGAGGCCATGAAGAACGACATCCATCTGGAAACCTCGTCGGCCTACGACATCCACATCATCAACGCCCTCTACGACGGCGGCATCATCGACAAGGACCGCTACATCATCTGCAACGGTTTCAAACGCCCGCAGTACGTCGAGAATATCGCCCAGCTCGTCAACGACGGTTTCTCGAACACGATCCCCGTGCTGGACAACAAGGAGGAGCTGGAGCTGTTCGAGGACTCGTTCACCAAGAAGTGCAAGGTCGGCATCCGCATCGCCTGCGAGGAGGAACCCAAGTTCGACTTCTACACCTCGCGGCTGGGAATCCGCTACAACGACATCGTCGATTTCTACAAGGCAAAACTCCGCAACAGCAAGAAATTCCAGCTCAAGATGCTGCATTTCTTCATCAACACCGGCATCAAGGACACGGCCTACTACTGGAACGAGCTGTCGAAGTGCATGAACGTCTACTGCGAGCTGAAGGCCATCTGTCCCGAGCTGGACAGCCTCAACATCGGCGGCGGTTTCCCGATCAAGAACTCGCTCAACTTCGAATACGACTACGAGTACCTCACCGAGGAGATCGTGGCGCAGATCAAGAACATCTGCCAACGCAACGGCGTCGAGGAACCCAACATCTTCACCGAATTCGGCTCGTTCACCGTGGGCGAAAGCGGCGCGGTGCTCTACTCGATCGTCAACCAGAAACAGCAGAACGACCGCGAGAACTGGTACATGATCGACTCGTCGTTCATCACCACCCTGCCCGACACGTGGGGCATCAACCAGCGTTACATCATGCTGGCCGTGAACAACTGGGACAAGGAATACCAGCGCGTGCTGCTCGGCGGGCTGACCTGCGACAGCGAGGACTTCTACAACTCGGAGTGCCACACCAGCGCCATCTTCCTGCCCAAACTCGAAGCGGGCAACACGCAGTACATCGGATTTTTCCACACGGGAGCCTACCAGGAGTCGCTCGGCGGCTTCGGCGGCATCCAGCACTGCCTGATCCCCGCACCCAAGCACGTGATCATCGACCGCGACAAGTCGGACAACGAGTATTACACGCGCCTGTTCGCCAAGGAGCAGTCCTACCGCTCGATGCTGCGCATACTCGGGTA
>ENA-UERW01000362-UERW01000362.1-human-gut-metagenome-genome-assembly--contig:-NODE-362-length-42475-cov-16.013090_pt1 | contig 42475 bp, 74 predicted proteins | sample MGYA00242994_ERZ507995 | MGnify/ENA primary metagenome ERZ507995 (study PRJEB26167, sample SAMN06115492) | human gut metagenome | host: Homo sapiens | place: China:Chongqing | collected 2015-04-26...
AACTGATTTGTAATCAGTGGGTTGCAGGTTCAACTCCTGTCACCAGCTCCAAAAATAAACGCACGAACGATTAAAACGAATCGTCCGTGCGTTTTTCTTTTTGCTTAAAATGCCTTAAAACCTCCTGAATGAACATGACAATCTAACAAACAATCTAACAAATCAATACTTCATCTTTTGCATTTCCTGCAACAGATAATCCGGGTCATTGTGGGAGACGTACTTGTTGGCTGTGGTGGAGAAATTTTTGTGGCCCAAGATGGCCTGCACGGCGGTCTTTTCCAGGCCGCACTCCACCATCTTGCTGCTGGCCGTGTGGCGCAGCGTATGCGGATGCACTCCCTCTATATGGCACTCCTGCATCAAGGTTCGAAACTTTGTAGCCACGTTGCGCTTGTCCAGCTTTGTACCGGCTTTGGACGGTATCAGCCACTCACAGCCGCTGTCAAGCATCCAAAAGGCAATAATTTTATAAATGGGGTCCAAAATAGGGATAATGCGGTTTTTGCCCGCCTCGGTCTTTTCGCCGCCCTGCATATACCGCTCTTTTAGATGCACATCGTCGCAGCGCATGGAGAGCAGCTCATCGATACGCATACCGGTGTAGAGCAGCACCATTGCGATTTGCGCTGTCTGCCCAAGCTTCGGGTCGTCTTGTCGGCTGCTTATTTGCTCTATCTCTTGAGCGGTCAAGGTGCGCTCTGCCTTGCCTGTAGCCGCTGGGAGCTGCAAGAGCATGGCATAGTTTTTGTTTATGATGTCCTGAGCCATCGCCCACTCGCAGATCTGGCTGAAAAGTGTGCGCTGCTTTTCGCAGGAGCTGCGGGAGAGGCCCTTTTCCACCATCTGGTCAATCACCTGTTGATAGTCTGCGGCTTTTAAGTCCCGGAGCTGTCGGTCATACAGCGGCGCAGCCTTTGCATAGGCCAGCTCATAACCCTTTTTCATGTCAGTGCTGAGCTTGTCAAATTTGGGCTGCGCTTTCCATTGGGCGTAGGCATCCGCAAAAGTGCATTTCAGACGCGCTGCGGGGGTGTTCTGGGCGTTGTAAGCGTCCAGCGCTTGTACTGCTTCACCCGGCGTCGCAAACGTCCCCAGAACGTCTCGCTTGGCTGTCAGGGCCACATACGGTTTTGACCTCGTCCCGCTCAACTTATATACACTGCCGCTGCCCTTTGGGCGGCGGCGCTTTTTTCTTTGCTGCGGGGCGGCTTCGGGCTGCTTCTTGCCGCAGTAGGGGCAAAAAGATGCGTCGTCCGGGATTTCCCGACGGCAGCAAGCGCGAATGCACTTCAAAGCTCTTCACCTCGCTTTGCGGTATAGTCGGCCTCGCCGCTCTTTGCGGCCTCTTTTCCCGCCTGGTATGCCGACTGCAGCAGACTCACCGGAGGCTGGACTTCCCACGGAATCGGGTCTGTTCCTGTAGCCACGGCGAACCCGTAGTTGTCCAGTATTTGGCCGCAGACGGATACCTTGTTCTGCAAGGGAGTATGCAGATTTGCGCACACCTCAGCAAACACCGCCGGTGGATAGCTGCCATGTCGGCCCAAAAGGATAAACAGCACCATCTCTTTTACAATTCGCGGCGCTGTGCGAAAGTATTCTGTAAGCGCCTCATCCAGCTCTTCGTCTGATTTGCGCTGTACGGGCTCTTTATAAAGTTCTGGGTGCAGCATTTCTTGCATGGCGGGGAGCGGAGAAGTCCCGCAAGCCTCGAACCAGTCCATTATCTTGTCAGCCGGTGGGCTGGACGCCCCGCACTCCCAGCTCTGGATCGTAGCCTTTCCCTTGTTGATCCGGCGGGCCATGTCGACTTGGCTCAAGCCTGCCGCGACTCTGGCCCGCGCCAATGCGACACCAAGCTTTTCCGCAGTAAAGTAGCTCATCAATTATAACCTCACAAATTTCCATGCCATAAAAACAAAAAGTGACATGGGAAAAACCCATGCCACTCGACAGAGCGGAAGTCCTTCAAGTTTTCCCATAAAATGGTAAAATCTAAAACAAGTTGGACAAATTGAACAAAAACAGAGGTGAAATAAAATGGATTTCGAGCAAAGAAACGGCAAAGAAAACGAAATGACCATCATTGACGGGATGCCTGCCACCATTTTGACCGGCACGGCCCGAACACCTGAACCTTGGGAGGACTAAAGATGGACAAGATGAAGCTGTTTTGCACCCACATCCGCGCCGCGCTGGCCTGCTATGAGGATATGCCGCCCGAGGGACAGGCTCGGGCTCGACTTTTTGTGATCCGCAAGTCCGGGGATCTCCGGCAGCTCAAGGCCGCAGCAGACGCACCCGGTGGGGAGCTTGCCGCTGAACTGTTGCAAAAAATGCAACAACCTTGCAACCACGGATAGCAACGTACATATTTTGCACGTTGTTCGCGCAAAACGCGCGTATTTAGCAAAAAGTCAGCGTAAATTTCAGCGATTCAGCGCAAATGCTAAATTTTTTACGCATTTTTGAGCGATTAAACGCGCTTGACGCATTACAATCAACGGTTGTATAATGCGGTTGTGAATAAGTTACAAGCCCAATAGCTGAGCTTTCTTGGCGTTGTACTCTGCCTCCGTAACAGCTCCCATATCCAGCAACCGCTTAAACTTCAAAAGCTCATCGGCGGCGCTTGTGGCAACCGGAGCGGGATCCTGCGGCTTCTCCTGGCTGGCTTTGCAGCTCTTGAGAAACGCAGTCATCCCGCCGGGGTAAACCATTGTCGGCAAGCTGCTTTCGCCCAGTGGAAGCGCAAAGCGGATAGACACGCTCTCTTTACTGCGACCCTTGCGGGTCTCTGTTTTAGCGGTGGCGGCGCCCACGATCGCACCCACAGGCCCGGCAACGGCTGCACCGATCACGGCACGGCCAATACCGCCCTTTGTCTCTGTCACCGTCAGATCGTCAGGAGCATCAGATTCATACCCAGCGACTTCATCAAAGCTGTAGATCATGCGAGGGCCTTTATCGCCGCTGCGGTGTCCAATGCAAAACAGCCGGTTGGGTTTGTCAATCGACACAAAGAGCGCGTCACCATCATAGATGGAATCGGTCTCCTTAAATGCCGCCCGGCGCTGCTCCAGCGTCGCCCAGTATGCCGCAAGGGCAACTGTCGGTTGCTTTGCTGCCCGGATACTCAATTTTGAAAAGAAAAAGTTGCTGCATCCGGCGCAGATCAGGCCGTCCGCACTCTTCTCGCGGTTCAGCAGGCCAAGTTTGCCGCTACAGACAGGACAAGTGTTTGCCATGTTTATACCCCATCTTTTGATTTTATAAAATTCTGCATTTTGTCAAAACGCAAAACCACGCAACCCATCATTGAATTTGTGATTCGTTCATCAGAAAAAGAATCTTTCCATTTTTGAATAGAGTTTGCTTTTCCCTTTTGCGTTTTCAAGGTCAGGAGTTTTTCCAGCTGCTTGATATAAGAATTTTCGACAACAACCTCAAAAAGGTCGGAGAGAGAAAACTTTATCATGTTGTAAAGCTCAGTAGGGCTAAAATCAAATTTGAACCCCATCCTCTCATACTTCTTGAGTTCATCGAGCGTATCAAGGATCAGATCATATCTTGAAAACAAAACTTCAATATCTGATGTTTGCTCGATCACCAAAAAAGAATCCAGAACCTTCCGTATTCTTTCTGGTATAGTTTCCTCCGGGAAATCCACAAATTCCTCCCCGGTGTCAGGATCGATTAAAACAACGGGCTCTGGTGATTTGCTCCACTTAGCGTTCGGGCGCACAAAACGCAACGGCTCTTGGGCTTCAGGATCGTCTTTTTTCTTGAAGACCGCATTGATAACCCGCGTGATATTTTTCCGAAATCCAACATTCCATATCACGGGAAACACCTCACACATAACAATTATATTATAAGGAGGACAAAACAAAATGCAGGATACATCTTTCAGCCAGGACGAAATCAAAAGAATCATCGAAAAGCTTAAGAGTGACCCTGCATTCCGTCAGAAAGTCCTCGATATTCTAAACAGCTAAATTACAACAACGCCCGGATCGCATTCTTTTTTGCGTCCGATGCGGCCATGATTTTTCTTACAAGCTCAGCATCTTCTGGGGACAGCCCACTCAGGCTTACCGTCTCCGGGGTGCTGGGCTTTTCTTTTTGCTCTTCACCGGTCAACTCTTCGACCGTGACACCTAGCGCATTGGCTACTGGCGCTAGCATTTCATCTGGGAAGTCACGCCCACTTACTAGCATTTGCGAAATATAGCCACGGCTTTTTCCGACCTCTCTGCATACAAAAGAAACATTGATTCCTTTTTCGGTAGCGATTTTTTTAGCCCTCTCCACATTTCGCATAAAAAAGACCTCGCTATTTTGTAAAAATAGCCAAATGTTCACTAAATTGCAAATTGACTATTGCAAAATAGCCACTTGGCTAGTATAATACTAAGCACAGGGCAAGCAAAACCAAAGCCCCTGACAATATTATATCGGGCAGACGCTAGATTTTATTCACTTTGTACCTCGCAACTACATAGTAGCATATTTTCTAGTGATTTTCAAGCCCGGAAAGGAGAATTGCTAGTGAATGTTTCAAAAATCGACCAGTTTTGCAAGTTGCACGGATTGAGCCGCACCGATCTGGAGGCGGCGGCAGGCCTGAGCAATGGCGCAATCGGAAAGTGGGAGCGCTCGATTTACGGACCCAGTATCTCGCAGCTGCTCAAACTTGCAAAGTATTTCAAGGTCACACTGAACGAGATCGTGGTCTACGATGATGAGTAAGTGGGAAGAACGAACGCCAGAGGAGTGCGTTGAAAGCGTCGTTCTAGATTTGAATAGCTATTGGAGCATGATGCAAAAACACAGGTCTGAAGGCCTACAAGATGGATACCCGAGCGATATTGGGATGGATTTTTGCAAGAGGTATAGACACATAATCTTAACAATCGGTAGCTTGGGAGGAAAAACTACACGTTACAGTGACGGAAGCCATGAAGTATCGGTCTTCGGAATTACAGTGCATTCACTGAAAGGCGTTTTTTAAGGAGGTTCGCATGGCAAACATTCAGATTTTCAACAACCCCGAGTTCGGGGACATCCGCACGGTAGACCAGAACGGCGAGCCGTGGTTCGTGGGCAAGGACGTGGCGGCGGCGCTGGGCTACGGCAATCCCCAGAAGGCAATCCGTGACCATGTTGATGAGCAAGACAGAGGGGTGAACGAAATGGACACCCCCGGCGGAAAGCAGCCGATTGCGATTATCAACGAGTCCGGCCTGTACAGCCTGATTTTTGGCAGCAAGCTGGAAGGGGCCGTGCGGTTCAAACGGTGGGTGACCAGCGAGGTGCTGCCTACCCTGCGCAAGACCGGCAGCTACATGATGCCCAAGCTCAGCAAGGAGATGCAGGCGCTGTTTATGCTGGACAACCGCACCCAGCGGCAAGAAGAGCGGCTCACCGCGTTGGAGAACACCATGACGGTGGATTACAACCAGCAGCGTGTGCTGCGCAAGAGCATCAGCCGGGCCGTCATCGCGGCGCTTGGCGGCGAGGACACCCCGGCCTACATCGACAACCACGTGCGCAGCAAGGTGTACAGCGAGTGCAACCACGATGTGCAGGACTGGTTCCGGGTGAACAGCGTGGGCAACATCCCCCGCAAGCGCTTTGACGAGGCGGTGGAGTACATTCAGCGCTGGAAGCCCAGCACCAACACCGTGATGCTGATCCAGCAGACCAACGGCCAGACCAGTTTGTTTGCCGCAGCCGCTGCCCAGAGGAACACCACCACCTCCGGGAAGTTTGTTAAGGAGGTATAAGCATGAAAAAAGTTATTGTAGGCGTAGTGTCCGTATTGGCAAGCGCTTTGCTGATGGCAGGATGCAATAAGCAGGTTATTGACATGACCTATGAATACAGCTGGGCACAGCTGAAAATGCCTGATGGAACGATTGTCGAGGGCAATGTCGAAAGCTGGTGCGACTATGAAGGCGACCAGCTTCAGGTTGTGATTGACGGCGTGACCTATCTGGTTCATTCGTCCAACATTGTCATGTGTCATTAATGCAAGGAGGATCTTTGTGAAAACCACGATGCGCGATAAAGTTTTCCAGCTGATCGGCAAGTATCAGTTCTTGGAAGAGGACTTCCATTCAAGGTCATTTTTCAAGTCCGGGCCGTTTTGCGGCCCGTATGGCCGGTCGGAGGAAGATATAAAAGCAAAGATGTGTGGCCAGTTCTTGGCCGATTTGAACAAGCTGCTGGAAGAGGACGAAGCTGCAGCAGCCCAGGAAGACCCCCGCAAGACCGCCCCGGCGGGCAAGTGGTGCGCGAACTCAGCGGCACAGGCAGCTGAGTTCGCCGCAAAGGAGGCACGGAACAATGGGTGAAGCACTGGCGATCATCATCGCGTTTGCCGCCCTTCTGGGCATCTCGTGGGGCGTTACCTGCACCGCCGTGTGGGCCATCTGCACATTGATGCGCTGGACGTTCACCTGGGCCGCCGGAACAGCGGCGTGGATCGCGCTCTGGCTTATCGGTAGCTTTGGCAGCTCTAAGAAGTGAGGCGCTGACCATGCCTGCACAGAAGAAACACACCAATAAGGAAGGTTATAAGCATGAGTGAAAAAATTATCGCCTACAAGGCCATGGACAAAAATATGCAGTGCCGTGGCAAGCAGTATGAGGTGGGCAAGACCTACCACGAGGACAAGGCGGACTGTTGCAATGCCGGAATGCACGCCTGCGAGAACCCGTTGGATGTGCTGCACTACTACCCGTTGAGGGATAGCCCGCGTTTTTTTTGAGGTCGAGTGCGGCGGGAACGTGGATAAAAGCGAAAAGGACAGCAAACTGGCCTGCACTGAGCTGACGATGAAAGGCGAAGTAAATTTTGCAGGGCTGGTAAAAGCTGCGGTGAACGCCGTTTTTAATCGGGTGAAGGGAAAAGAACCTTTTTCCAGCGGCTATTACAGCACGGCGGGTTCCAGCGGCTATTACAGCACGGCGGGTTCCAGCGGCTATTCCAGCACGGCGGCAGCTACTGGGGCTTATTGCAGGGCAAAAGCAGATGGAAAAGACAATATCGCCGTCGCAAACGGCGCGCACAGTAAGGCGCGGGGCATTCTGGGCTACTATCTGGTGCTGACCGAGTACGACGATGGCGGCAATATGCTGTGGGCAAAGATGGCAAAAGTAGACGGCGCTCACATCAAGGAAAACGTCTGGTACACGCTCAAAAATGGCGAGTTCACGGAGACAGAGCCATGAAAAAGCACCGCAGAACTAAATTGAAAGAAAGGAGCAGGCCATGCAGAAGCCGAGTCTTACGATAGGCGAATGCGTCCAGATCCTTAGGGACAACAACATCTCAAAGACCGAAAAGGTCTTGGGAGCACAGATCCAGGCGGGGCTGTTTACCAGCTGGGCGATTCCTTCCGTAGGAACAAAAGAGCCCTGCCCGGACATCTCCCGCGCCGGTTTTATGGCGTGGGTGAAGGACTTTTACAAGCTCGAAAAGGTTTATACAAAGGAGGAACCAAGAGAATGAGACTCAAATCGTTTGTCTCCACCGGCACGGTAGGTCTGCTGGCCATTATCGGCGCGGCGCAGGTAGGGCGCTGGGCCTGTTCCTGGCTGGCCGTTGCGCTGGCTTGCTGGGGCGGCTGGGGCATCGCCGAGGCTGCACATGCCGCGCCTTGGATTATTGTTGCATCCACTGCCGGGCTGACAATGTCGTTTTATGGGATGCATGAGGACAATAAACGGTATAAGCGCAGCGGTTACGGCAAAATCGTCCGCAACCACGCCCGGAACCCGGAGTATCCACAGGATGAGGAGAAGGGCGCATGAAGCTGGAAGAGTTGATTCGGCAGCAGGCCGAAGAGCACCTGAAAACAGCCACACGGCTTGCAACGGAGTCCGCGCTCACGGGAGACATCTGGCTGCGGGTCATCTGCCGGGAAAAATCAGAGGTCTATAGCGCGGCAGCAGATGGGCTGCTCACAGCCCTCCACGATGCGGAGGATGTCGCACATGGCTGATTACATCCACTATGTCACATGGTACACCGTGTACAGCGCCAAGACCGGCGAGGTAGTGGCCGCGGGAACGTCCGCCATGTGCGCTGCTAAGCTAGGATACAAGACCGCCAACAGCTTTGTGTCTTCCGTTGGACACCGACGCCATAAAAAAAAGCATCCGCACAAGTACATTTTTGAGCAGGAGCGCATTGATCGTGCGGAGGTCGACTGTCTCCCTCCGCTTCGCCGTTACTGCAAAAAGACGAAAAGGGAACAGGAATATGAACGGTAGATATATGCGAGCCGCAGAGATTCGCTGGAATAAGCGACAGCCGGAACGGCTGCGGCACATCCATCGGGATGAAACTCAAAAACAGCAGGCTTCATTCTGCTGCCATGCTTACCATAAAGGGGATCCTGGCAGATGCGATAAACTGGTTTTTGCCGGTTTTGACCCCGTGTTATCAAGTGTGCAGGCTCAGCATTGGGCGGACGAAAACTGGCCGCTTTATGACCATGTCGACGTCTTGGATTCTTCGGGCCGCAAGATTTACGGGAGGTGATACACATGAGTCAGACGTTAGCCCGCAGAGCGCGAATCAAAGACCTGTCCAACAAGGCCGAGGGCATTTTTCAGTACGTCGGGAACGACAATGTGCTGTTCCGACTCATCAGCACCGGCAACAAGCTCACCAGCGACGTCAACTATGCTGTGGCTCTGTTCACCGGCTTCGCCCGCAGCCATCAGCTGGGCAGTCAGGAGACCCGCCGCACAATCGACTCGATTTATCGCCGGGTCGGTGAGCTCATGTGCCTCATTGACATCGTCCACGCCGCCGCCGGCGAAGAAATCATGCCTGAGCCGTATGAATCCATAGATTTTTGTTACATGACCGAGTACCGCACCATGCTACGGGAGGCCGTCATTCGTGGGATGCCGGACAACTACAGAGGCCCGGCGCAGAACCCCTACACTGTCAGCCTTGTGCAGCCGGGCGTTGGCTACGGCGATGGTTACACACCGGACGAGTACGATGACGATTTCTTTGCCCGTTTCACTCGCCAGGAAGAACCGAGGGACCGGAAACTCGTTTTCCGTTGCACCAAATCCGAGCTTGACGCCATTAAGCGTTATGCAAATATCATCGATATTAAATTTACCGAGGAGGATATTCACCATGCCTGAGAAAATGAACCAGACCCCTATCGAGATGCTTGACCAACATGTCACCCCGCCCGCAGAGATGCCCCCACCTGCTGCACCTGTCACCCCTGCCCGTCAGAGCTACGCCGAGAAGGTGCAGGGCCTGACCATTGACGAGCGCAACTGGATGCTTGCAAAGTCCAAAGCCGCCGCGATGGCGCAGCTTCCCGAGGGTTTCTTGCCCCAGACCTACACTGGCAATCCCGGCGCGTGTGCCATCGCCTGCGAGATGGCCCTTCGCATGGGCGTTTCTCACCTCTTCGTCATGCAGAACCTTTACGTCGTCCATGGTATGCCCACATGGAGCGGCAAGAGCTGCAAGGCCCTCATCGACAACAGCGGCCAGTTTGCAGGCCGCACCCGCTACCGCATGGAGGGCGAAGAAGGCACCGACAACTGGGGCTGCCGCTTGATCGGCGTGGACAAGCTCACCGGAGAAAAGGTCGAAGGTCCGAAAGTCACGGTCAAGATGGCGAAAGACGCCGGGTGGTGGAACAAGAACGGCAGCTACTGGCCCAAGATGACCGAAATGATGCTCAAGTACCGCGCCGCCGCTTACTTTGCCCGCGCCGAGTGTCCGGAGGTCCTGATGGGCGCCAACATCGACTACGAGGTAGGCGCTGGCGACGCCGAGGAAGAGGGTGCGGCCCATGCTTAATGTTGTTGCGCTGATGGGCCGTCTGGTCTACGAACCGGAATTGAAGACCACCCCGAGCGGCATCAATGTGTGCAGTTTCCGCATTGCCTGTGACCGCAGCTTTGCCCGGCAGGGCGAAGAGCGCAAGTCCGATTTTATCGACGTCACCGCGTGGCGGCAGACCGCCGAGTTCGTCTGTAAGTATTTCCAGAAGGGCAGCATGATCGCCATCGAAGGCAGCTTGCAGACGACCTCGTACCAGGACAAGAACGGCAACAACCGCACCAAAGTTGAGGTCGTCGCCAGTAACGTGAGCTTCTGCGGCAGTAAGGCCGCAGAGCGGGCTGTCGTGAAGGATTTTGACCAGCAGACAGCAAATCATGTTCAGGAAGCAAAGGCCGCACAGAGCGCTCCGCAGAAGTCTCAGAACGTACCGGAGTATTCGCAGGGCAGCGCAGACGATTTTTCGGTCATCGACGACAGCGAAGACCTCCCGTTCTAAGCCGAGATCTGTGCTATCTGGCTATACGGGCGCGCAAAGGAGGTGATTGAGTGGCACAGGACGATAAAAAGTCATTTGTGGCGTATCTGAGCTGGTTCGACGCGTTAGAAGAATACTCCGACGCAGAGGTTGGGCAGTTGATGCGAGCTCTTGCACGGTATGCCAAAACCGGAGAAGAGCCCGAATTTTCAGACCGTGGGATGCGTGGCAACTGGAAATTTATGTGCAGCGACGTAAAACGGGCGTCTGAAAAATGGGATGAAACCCGCAAGAAACGCAGCAACGCCGGAAAACGCGGTATGGCAAAGCGCTGGGGAAAGCCTGAAGACATAACAAAAATAACAAACGATAACAATGTTAATGACGACATAACAAAAATAACTGTAGATGTAGATGTAAATGGAGATGTAGATGTAGATGGGGATGTAGATGTTGTAAAGCGCGATAACACCGCCGCCGTTGATATGGAGTTATCAAAAATCGTCCAGCATTACCAGCGGGCTATCGGCGACTTCCCGCGTTCGGCGCTGGAAAAACTGCAAAAATGGAGGCAGGAGTATAGCACGGAGATGATTTTGCTGGCGATTGACAAGGCCGCAGAAGCTGGGAAACGCTCGTGGAACTACATCAACGGCATCCTGTCTGGCTGGCAGCGGGACGGGATACGCACCCCGGGGGACGTGGCAGCGAATGAGCAGCGCCGACAAGAGCAGCCTCGCGGGAAACAAGCCACAGAAAGCACCGCAGAAGCATACGCAAATATTTTCAAGGGGGTGAAACCGTGACAGTGGAGATGATGACAAAGCTTCTTGCGGACGCTGAAGCCTATTTTGGACGGCCTCAGACCGCAGAGAACCGCGCAAGTATCGCGGAGATCTGGGCGAACTCATCGCTCAAGGATGTGCCGGATAAGATGGCCTATAAGACATTCCACGAGGTGATTTCGGAGTGCAGCTGGCAGAGCCAGCTGCTCCCGGCGTGGAAAAAGGCCATCGAAAAGGCCCAGGGTGAGCAGATGCTGGCGAAGCACTGCCTTGCTGCCCGCACCCGGATGCTCAAGTCCAAGGCAGAAAGAAAGCTTCTCGGGCAGGAAAACCAGAACGGAGGACGAAAATGCCTAGATACAAAGTCATCGTAGAGTGCAGCGGTCCGCACGGGAACGCCGCGCTTACATACCGCATTAACGCCGCGAATCAGTTTGCGGCAGAGTTCCGGGCCTGCCAGCTGGCGGGCGACCATTACCCCGAGTATCGGGACATCAAACCGGTGAGGACGGAGGCGTTGGATGAACACAGACGTAATGTTTAGCAGCGTTACAGACCAATGGTCAACTCCTCAGGATTTCTTTGACGGGCTGAATGAAGAATTTCACTTCACACTTGACCCATGTGCGGATGAACTAAATCACAAATGTGCCAGGTTTTTCACAAAAGAACAAGATGGTTTGGTTCAGAGCTGGGACGGCGAGCGAGTATTTTGCAATCCGCCATACGGAAGAGAAATAGGCAAGTGGGTGCAAAAAGCATCTGAGGCTCACGCTCTGGTGGTGATGCTGCTTCCGGCCAGAACAGACACAAAGTGGTTTCATGATTTCATCTACCAAAAGCATGAGGTGCGCTTTGTTCGTGGCCGGTTAAAATTTGGCGGACAAAAAAATTCTGCACCCTTTCCGTCCATGGTAGTGATTTTCAGATGCAAAAATCAGAAGGAGGCATGCAAAAATGACAATGACGCCGTGTAAAGACTGCCCTGCACGGCACCCGGTATGCCACGACACATGCCCCAAGTACGCCGAGTTCAAGCGCCAGCGCGGCGCAGAAGCCGCTTACACCAGAGAGATGCTGGACACAGGCAAGGTCTACCACTACGACCACGAAGACCGCCACCGGGAACGAGGCCGCAAGAAGTACATGGGAGCGAACGGAGGAGCGGACAGATGAAAGTGCTTATCGCCTGCGAAGAATCGCAGGAAGTCTGCAAGGCATTTCGGGCAAAAGGCCACGAAGCCTACTCTTGCGATATTCAGGAGCCGTCTGGAGGGCATCCAGAGTGGCACATTCTGGGCGATGCGCTCAAGGCTCTTGAGGGGGGGCAAGTCATGACAATGGACGGCGTAACGCATGATGTTGGCAAGTGGGATTTGCTCATTGCTCACCCGCCCTGCACTTATCTAAGCAACGCCGGGGCAAGGCATCTTTGGAAAGGGCATGAGCTTCAGGCAGGCCGTGTGATGCTTGGTATTCAAGGCCGAGACCTGTTCATGCGTTTCTGGTGGGCAGATGTTCCACGGATTTGCATAGAGAACCCAACCCCAAGCCGGGTATTCTGCCTGCCGAAGTATGCGCAGAGCATTCAGCCGTATCAGTTTGGTCACCCATACACCAAAAAAACCTGTCTTTGGCTCAAGGGTCTGCCGCCGCTGATTCCAACCGACATTGTAGAGCCTGTTGCTACATGGTGTCCATCTGGCTCTTACAGTCACAAGCACGGCGCACAGCACAAGGGCATGTTTACCACTGACCGCGCAAAGGAACGAAGCAAAACTTTTCCGGGAATCGCAAAAGCAATGGCCGAACAATGGGGGTAAAAATGAAAAACATTCAGACGGCGCAGAAGTACAAGCCCGGACAATATATCGTTTCGCTCGATCATCTGATGGAGCAGGAATTTGTTTATTGCGGAGGGAAACTGCTCTACAAGGGATGGTTTGGCAACTGGCAGCTGTGGTATGCGAAAACTGAGCTTGCCAGACTGCGCATTCGGGAAGCTGTGAGAACGGAGGAAGAACATGAAACCGAAAACGAAATCTAACCCTGAAACCGACACTATGAGTCCGGAGGAAATGACCCGTTATTTGATGGGGCTTTGCCGTTGCCGTTTGGCGACCGGAAATGGTTGCCCGGGCTGCCCATTTGATAAACCGACCAGCGACAACGGGGATGGAGAGTGCCGTCTCGGTGTTCCTTCCGACTGGGACTTTTGAGGAGGAAAAGTGAAGCATGAAAACCGAAAAGAGAATGATCTGTTTTATCGTGTCAGCAGTATTATTGATCGTGACGCTGTGTTTTACATCCTGCGGTGCAGTCACTGCCGAGGTAGAAGTTGAAAGAAAGCAATGCTACCACGTCACTGTCTATTCCCCGGAAATTGTAAAGAGCGGATATGCTGGAACACGATCTCCGAAGTATACCATCACCGTGGACAGCTTTGGTGAGCTGGTGCCAGACCCGAAACTTTCTTCCGAGCGAGAGTACCAGCTCCTGCAAATCCCTCTTGGAGATGGCCGCTTTGAGTTGGTGTCCACCTCGCTGGTGGAAATCGAGTATTACTGAAGGGAGATGTGTGAGCATGAAAGCAGTTCTTTTGAGCATTCGGCCCAACTGGTGCAAGTGGATTTTGAGCGGAAAGAAAACCCTTGAGGTACGAAGAACCCGCCCAAAACTTGACACACCGTTCAAGGTATACATCTACTGCACCCGTTCATATGACTGGCGCATGAAATTGCCCAAAATCGGGATGGAGAAGATGAACGGCAAGGTAATTGGCGAGTTTACATGCGATAAAATCGAACGAGCGTTGATTCCGTATCCAGCGCATCAGGACGAGTTTAATGAACGATTTGCCAAAGATTCGTGCGTATCCTACGATGAGCTGCATCGCTACGCATCACAAAATGCACTCTACGTTGACCTGTTTTTCTGGCATATTTCAAATTTCAAACTCTACGAAGAGCCAGTAAGGCTTAAAGATTTCTGGGCGATACAGCCCTGTACGCATCGCGGAGACTGTTGCACCTGCCGCAGATGGGACGCAGAAAAGCTGATTTGCCGGAGAGAAGCGTTCGGAATCGAACGTCCGCCGCAAAGCTGGTACTATGTGGAGGACGGCAGATGAAACTGACCCTCTACGGCGACCCCCGCACCAAGAAAAACTCTGCCCGCATCCTCAAAAGCCGCTCAGGCGGGCGCTTTGTGGCCCCTAGCAAGGCATACGTGGACTATGAGACGGACTGCCTGCGGCAAATCAAAAGGCCGCGCAGCCCAATCTCTGCCCACGTGAACGTGAGGTGCGTCTACTACATGAAGACCGCCCGCCGGGTCGATCTGGCAAACCTTATCGAGGCAACCACAGACATCCTGGTAAAAGCCCGGGTGTTGGAGGACGACAACAGCAAGATCGTTGCCGCCCACGATGGCAGCCGGGTGGAGCTTGATCGGGAGAAACCCCGGGTGGAAATTGAGATCGAAGAAATGGAGGAATGAATTGTGCCAAACTGGTGCGAAGGAAAATTAAAAGTCCGAGGCAAAAAAGAAAATATCGTAAAGTGGCTCACTGAATGTGTGGCTGTATGGAATCCTGACGTTGAGGAAGGCAAGCCACTTTATGATGCTCTGATTTTTAGAAAATACGAAAGCGGCGTTTCCTATACCTACGATGATGACGAGCTTCATGTTTGCGTAAAGCAAGAAGCATACATTGCCGGAACTAGAAGAAACTTTGTTCAAAAGTGTGGAAAGGATTTCTTTTTTGGCGCAAAGGACGGAAAAGACATTATCGTTCTACCAGTGCAGGCGGCATGGGCGTTTGAATCTGAGCCATACGAAGAAATGTCAAAACAATATGGTCTTGATTTTAGGCTCTATGGATATGAGCGCGGCATGGAGTTTAACCAAGAAATTGAGGTTGTAAACGGAAAAACGACTATAAATCGTGAAATTACATTCGAGGATTACTACTGGGAATGCCCCGACCCAGAGATGGGAGGCTGATAACATGACCCTCACATGGACACCTGACACCGACACACCAAAGCCTGACAGCGGCGTGGATTACCGCACCGTCAAGGCGTGGTTCCAGCAGTGCCGCGACCTTGCGGCAGCTATCGAAGTCCAAAAGCAAAAAATACAGCGCATCCGGGACGTGGCCGAAAAATGCACCCAGAGCCTGAGCGGGATGCCTGCGGGTGGTGGCAATGGGGACAAGGTGGGCTTTGCTGTAGAGCAGCTGGACACCGAGCGCCGACAACTTCAGAGGATGGAGACGGACCTGTGCAATTTGCGTGTTGAGGCCACCCGGCGGGCATACTGCCTGATGGCCGAGCCGGAATGCGCCGAAGCGATTTGCGAGCACTATGTCATAGGAAAATCTCACAAGGAAATCGCAAAAGAAGTCGGCGTGTGCGGGGCAGATGTGGTCTACCGGCGAATCAAACGCGGATGTATGGCCCTGGCCGAGATATGGGACGAGTTTTCTGACGTGCAAAGTGTACAACATGCACAAGAAAACACAGCGTGATTTTGGAAGGGGTCAGCTCTTTTCAAGTCTGCAAGCTTGGATGTAAAATTCTAATAAGCGGTTTAGCGCTAAGCGGTAGCCGCTTGCCACGCAGCCTCCGAAACGGTTCCTTCCTTGTGACAGGTTTTCATGCTTTCCTGTTCTCCTTCACCGTTTTGCGGGCTGCTTCTATGCGAGGTTTGGGAAGCCACATAACGGGGCTGGCAGTTTTGTGGAACGGTTCGACTCCGTAACCTCGCACCGTATGGCGCATGGACTCATCCCCCACAAAGCTGCACGCTTAACCTCCCGTGCCACGAGAGAAAGCTTTGAATCCCTGAGGGTGTGGGTAGACTTCCCGACGGGATGTGCGTCAAACAACAGCCCTGGCGGAGAACCAGGGCTGTTTTATATGGCCGCCTGAGCGCAGTACGGAGCGCGTGTCAGCTGAGATATTGCTGGCTGGTTCGAGTCCAAGGGCGGTGTTTTATACTCCGGTAGCTCAAGTGGTAGAGCGGCGGTCTCCAAAACCGCATGTTGCAGGTTCGAGTCCTGCCGGGAGTGCTTGCATGATCTGACGAGAGCGGGGAGTGCAATAGCGGGGCATCCGGCCGCGAAAGTTCCGGATGCAGCAGCGCCCACCGTTTGACGCCTGTCCAACGCACTGAATGCACGGGTGCTGCTTATTTTGATATTTTGACCGTTCGGATTTCCGGGCGGTTTTTATTTTGCATGGGTTTAGAGAGGTGGTGGCTGTGAGTGCGAAGCGGCTGACAGACAGGCAAAAAAAGAAGATCGTTGCTGACTATGTGCAGCTGCAGAGCTACGCCAAAACCGCAAAGCTGAACGACGTGGCAGAAAGCACTGTGCGGAAAATCGTGAAAGATAATCCCAAGTGCGCGGATTTGTGCGCCTTAAAAAAAGAGCAGAACACGCAGGACATGCTTTCCTACTTAGGCAGCAAGCGCGAGGAAGCACAGAATCTTCTCGGGCTGTACCTTCAGGCGATGGCAGACAAAGGCAAAATTGCAGAAGCGACGCTGCCGCAGCTGTCCACGGCATTCGGCACCATCGTGGACAAGTTTGCTATGCTGGGAGATCAAAGCAGCATAGAAGTCCCGGACGATGGCCTTGTGGAGGCACTGAACGCCGCCGCAGACCTCAGCCCGCCGGATGACGTGGAGATGCTGCCAAAAGAAGAGGACGACAATGCGGAAAAGTAACGGCTTTCGCTGGAAAGCCATCAGCCAGCGGCAAAAGCAGGTCCTGAGCTGGTGGACGCCGCAGAGCGCATACAGCGGCTACAACGGCATCATTGCCGATGGCGCTATCCGCTCTGGCAAGACCTTTGCCATGAGCTTTTCTTTTGTCCAGTGGGCCATGACCTGCTACAGCGGCCAACAGTTTGCCATGTGCGGCAAGACCATTGCCAGCTTCCGGCGCAACGTGCTTGGCACGCTCAAGCAGCAGCTTGCAGCCCGCGGCTACAACGTCAAGGAGCACCGGGCAGAAAACTGCATGACCGTCAGCAAGGGCGGAAAAGCCAACGAATTTTACTTTTTCGGCGGCAAGGACGAGAGCAGCCAAGACCTGATCCAGGGCATCACGCTGGCCGGGGCATTCTTTGACGAGGTGGCCCTGATGCCGCAGAGCTTCGTCAATCAGGCCACAGCCCGTTGCTCTGTCACCGGGTCAAAGTTCTGGTTCAACTGCAACCCGGGCAGCCCACAGCACTGGTTTTATCTCGAGTGGGTGCGCAAGTGCCGTTCCCGAAAAATGATGTATCTCCATTTCACGATGGACGACAACCTGTCACTTTCCGAGGACATCAAGGCAAGATACCGCAGCCAGTACAGCGGCGCTTTCTATCAGCGCTACATTCTGGGCCTGTGGACGGTGGCTGAGGGCCTTGTCTACGATATGTTTGACCGACAAAAACATATCATCGACAAGCTGCCGGAGCTGTCACCAAAGAGCGCCTATGTGGCGTGTGACTTCGGTACGCAAAACGCAACGGTTTTCTTGCTGTTCCAGATGCAGTCAGACACCGGCACGTGGATAGCGACCCGCGAGTATTACTACAGCGGGCGCGAACAGAAACGTCAGAAGACCGTGGGCGAGTATGTTGCAGACCTCAAGCGATGGTTAAACGGCACAAAGCCAGAAAAGGTCATCGTTGACCCGTCTGCACTGCCGCTTATCACGGAGCTAAAGCAAAACGGGATCCCGATTCAGGCGGCAAACAACGACGTTCTGAGCGGCATTCTGGACGTTCAGACGATGCTCCAAACCGGCAGATTAAAAATATACAGAGAGTGTAAACGCACCATACAGGAGTTTGGCGTTTACGCATGGGACCCGGACAGAGAAGATGTGGTCATCAAGGAAAACGACCACTGTATGGACTCTGTCCGGTATTTTGTACGCACGAAGCGCCTTGTCAAGCGGGCCGGAGGATAAAAATTGGCTACATTTACGTTTCAGACATTCCAGCAGGCCCAGCAGGAAGGGCGGCTTACGGATTTTCTGTGGGATTTCATCCAGCAGCACAAATCTTCCCCGCAGGTGGCGGGCAGGACTGGCGCGCTGGCTGCTGATTTATACGACCGGCAGAAAAACCCGGGCGCAGAACAGTTCGCCGCGGCCTATGCAGAGATGCTCAAGCGGGCGACAAACAACACCCGGGACATCATGAGGCCGGATATGGTCAAAAGCAACCTGTTCCGGCGGCTCAACAAGCAGCGCGCGGCGTACTCGCTGGGCAACGGCGTCACATTTGCCGATGGCACCGACAAGCTAAAGCTGGGCGCGACCTTCGACGAGCGGGTCTTTAAGGCTGGGTATTTTGCCCTCATCCACGGCGAAAGCTTTGGATTTTGGAATTACGACCACCTGGACGTGTTTAAGCTGACCGAGCTTGCCCCGCTTTATGACGAGAACACCGGCACACTGCGGGCGGCTGCACGGTACTGGCAGCTCAACCCGGACACGGCAACAAAAGTGGTGCTGTACGAAGAAGACGGATACACCGAGTACAAGTCTCAGGCGCGTGGCGCATACCCGCTGCAAGAGGCTGCGGCAAAGCGTGGATACCTCAAGACCACGATTACAACCAACGTGGGCGGCGAAGAGTCTGTCACAGAGGACAATTACGGCGCTCTGCCCATTGTACCGCTGTGGGGCTCAGACCTGCACCAGAGCACGCTTGTTGGGCTGAAAGCCTACATTGACAACACAGACCTTGTCATGTCCGGCTTTTGTAACGATTTGCAGGACTGCGCGCAGATCTATTGGCTGTGCGAAAACTTTGGAGGCATGACGCAGGACGAGCTGCAGGGCTTTTTGCAGCAACTCAACCTCTACCACGTCGCCAACGCCGACACCAGCGATGGCGGAAAGGTGCAGCCTTACACCACCGAAATTCCCGTCACGGCCCGGAGTACGTTGCTTGACCTGCTGCACAGCCGGTCTTATGAGGACTTCGGCGGGCTGGATGTGCATTGCGTAAGCGCGGACAGCACCAACGACCATTTGGACGCGGCCTATGAACCGCTGAATCACAATGCGGACGATTTCGAGGCGCAGCTCACACCCTTTATTCAGCAGATTTGCAAGCTGGCTGGGTTGGGCGACGTGTCCCCGATTTTTACCCGCAGCAAGATCACCAACACAGCTGAGCAGGTCGGCATGGTGATTTCTGAGGCGGCGATCATCGGGCAGGACATGGCCATTGACCTGCTGCCCAACCTGACCCCGGAACAAAAGGAGCAGGCCAAGGCCGCACTGATGGCTGAGAGCGCGGCGAGAGAAACAACGGAGGAGGACAATAATGATGAGTAAGAATGAAGACTACCCGCTTGTTCAGGCTTTTATTAACGCACTGAACGCAAAATCTCAGGACGAAATTGAAAAACAGGCCGAAATTATGCATGACCTAGTGTTTCGAGACCGCTATAGCGGAAGAGACGACCATGAAACAAACCGACCGTGACCGCATTTCTACCCGCCAGCTGAACCGCCTGCGCCGCCGTATCCTCCGGGTGTACGGCACTGCCCGCCGGGAGATGCAAAAGCAGCTCACCGATTTTCTGAAAAAGTACCGAGCTTTGGACGAGCGCAAGCGGGCGCAGCTGGATGCAGGCGAGATTACCGAAGAGGATTACCGCATCTGGCTGCAGAATCAGGTCTTTCAATCTGATTTGATGCGGGCCAAGCTGGACGGCATCACGCAGACTTGCACCACAGCCCAAGAGACGGCCTACAAGCTGGCCCGGGACGAGCAATACAATATCTTTTCCTTTGGCGCAAACTGGGCTTTCTATGAGCTGGAACAGGCCGCAGGCGTGACGTTCGGGCTGACCCTGTACAACACCGAAGCGGTCAAGCTGCTGCTGAAGGAAAACCCCAAGCTGGTGCCCAACAAGCGCATCAAGAGCGAGAGCAACCGCACCTATGACGCCCGGGTGTTCAACCGCTACGTCATGCAGGGAATCGTGCAGGGCAAAAGCGTCCACGACATCGCCGTGCAGGCCGTCAACGGCATGGCAGACACAGAGATCCACTGGGCCATGAACAACGCCATCACAGCCCTTACCAGCGCCCAGAACGCCGGGGCATTGCAGCAGATGCGCAACGCCCAGGTCCTGGGCATCGAGGTCAAAAAGCGGTGGAACTCCACCCACGACTACCGTACCCGTGATACCCACCGCCTGCTGGATCAGCAGACCGCAGAGCTTGACGAGCCGTTTAAGGTCATGGGCTACGAGATACAGCACCCCGGAGACCCCAACGCGGCCCCGGAGATGGTCTACCACTGCCGCTGTGTGCTGTCCTCTGCGCTTGGCAAGTATCCCCGGCAGAACGCCATGCAGCGGGAAAACATTGTCACATATGAGGATACAGGCATGGTAAATGCCAAAGGAAAGCCAATCAAGGTAGCCGTAAAGAAAGCGGTTCCGGCTATGGCCTACACCGAGTGGTATAAATCCAAGGGAGGCAAAGAAAAAGAGCAAATGTGGTGGGCGGAAGAGAGAAAACGGAGAAAGGAGAGCGCAAAGCATGAAAAATAAGAAGTTTGGGATTGTCGTAATCAACGATGACTTTTTCTTGAACTTTTGCCGTGATTTTAAGCCCCCGTGTGGTTACATTAAGCCAAAACACGCGCGGCCTTCCTACGGAAATGGCGCAAAGCCGCATGGAGCACACAAGCGCCTTATTAGGACAATGGAAGGATTCAGAAAATGAATGTCTTAATGTCAAATGCCGATTATGCGCCGTGGCTTATGGATGCGCTCAAGCTGATTGAAGAAGAGAAGGTCAAAAAACTTGCAGTAGTAGGCATTACTGCCAAAGGTGAGGTCATGACCGGTTATTATCACATGGAAATGTCCGATAAAGCTCTTGTTTCTGCTCATATGCAGGCTGACGCTGTACTGGATTCGGTTTGTTCCAACGGAGAGCTGATCCAAAGACGTTGGGCAGAGCAGGAGGAAGAAGGGGAAGAGCCGTGATTCTGCCGATGGAAAACACCGAGAGGATGATATTTCCCGGTGTGGGTAAGTACGGCATCCCTGCTATCAAGCCGGAAACGGACATCCGCATTGACAAACTGGAATGGATTCCGGTCAATTATGCGCTGACAGCCAAAGACAAGGCCACAAAAGGCGTGCATTTTTACAAGGACGATTATCAGTTTGAACGGTTCTGGAACAACCCTGACAAATACATTTCCCTTTTGCAGCAGTTCGGCGCGGTATGTTCGCCGGATTTTTCGCTTTACAGCGATATGCCGCTTGCGGTGCAGCTTTTCATGCACTACAAAAAGTACTGGCTGGCGGCATACTGGCAGGCGCACGGCATCCACGTCATTCCAACGCTCTGCTGGTGCGGCGAGCAAAGTTATGACTGGTGTTTTGACGGTGAGCCTAGAAACGCCATCGTGAGCATTTCGAGCCACGGCACACAGTCTGACCCATACGAAGCGGAATGCTTCGCAAAACACTGCCGTGTGGCGCTGGACAGGCTCAAACCGACAAGTGTTTTGTGGTACGGAAAATGCCCGGCAGAATTTGACTGGAACGTCACAAAAATCAAGCCGTTTCAATACGAAAGGAGGCATTACCGTGAGTAAACGAGGTTCGGGCAGTTCCGCGAGAGCAGGCAACGGAGGAATAGCTGCTTTTAACGCGGCGTCGCTGCCGATTAAGGGCAGCGAAAAACAGGTTGCTTGGGCGCAAGATATTATTCAGAGCTCTTTTGATACGATTGATGCAAATATCAAGCGCATGGAAGAGCAGAACAAAAAAGAGATTGCAGATTTCAAGCAAAGGCATCCGAGCAGCAAAATGACGGCTGAGCTCAAAAGCAGAATTACTGCGGACAATGACGCTTGGATTGCGGCTGCAAAAGAATACCGGAGCGCCAGCGCTCAAAACTTTTCCAAAATGAACGAAATCCCGGCAAAACAGGTCATTGACAGCAGATATAACTTCTCCGGCGAGGTGATTTTAAGAAGCATCAATTACAACGCAGAACAAAAAAAGCGTAAGAAATAACCATGAAATTTAACTACGACATAAAATTCAACGACAACACCCCGCAGCTGCATGAGGCGCTGGATTCGTGGGAAGAGCGGGTGCTGACCCTATGGGGCATGAAGGTGCAGGACTACGCCCAGCTGCTTGTACCCACCGGCACGGCAGACAGCACCGGCATTGAGGGCTATGTAGGCGGTGCGCTCAAGCAGAGCCTGACTTTTGCCGTAGACCTTGCAAAAAAGACCGTGACCATCGGCTCAAACTTGTTTTACAGCGTCTATGTGGAGCTGGGAACGGGTATCTTTGCCGAGAAAGGCAACGGACGCAAAACGCCATGGGTATGGAAGGACTTCAACGGCAAGTGGCACTTTACCCGGGGCATGAAAGCCCGCCCGTTCCTGCGCCCGGCGGTGGAGGACCATATTGACGAGCTGCGAGAGATCGCAGTGGAGGAAGGGAACAAGGAGGCGTAATTTATGAATTTGGAGAAAATGTTCAAAACACCAAAAGAAAAGTTCCTGCCCGATGATGTGAAAACTGCGCACTGCGAGGCAGAAGACCTTTTCCTTGAGCTTGCAACGCAGCTTGACGCACTTCCTGAAAGCCGAGAAAAAAGTCTGTGCATGACAAAATTACAGGAAGCGAAGTTTTGGGCGGTCGAATGTATCACCAAAGTTGCACGCAAAAACTGAATACTCAGCGGTTGGCGCACAGCGTCAGCCGCTTTTTTATGCCGCTTTAGCTCAGGTTGGCAGAGCACCGGATTTGTAATCCGGGGGCCGTGGGTTCAAGCCCCACAGGCGGCACCACACCGGCAGCACGTCCGGCAACCGCCTACAAAAAGTAGGCAATTCACAAATCCGATGGCGAGCACGCCAGCCCGAGCAAGGGCAGAAAGGACTATCACATGGCACTCAAAAGAGCTGACATCCGCACGATTCTGGAGAACACCGAAACCTCCAACGATGACAAGGCGAAGGCCATTCTGGACGCCCTGCACAAGGAGACGGACGAACTCAAAGACCAGCTGGATGCAGAAAAAACAGCCCGCACACAGGCCGAAAAGGACCGGGATGCAGCCAATGGCGGCAAGCAGGCCGCTGAAAAGGCGCTGACCGACTACAAGGCCCAGCAGACCCAGAAGGACACCCACGCAGCCAAGGAAGCCAAATTCCGGGAGCTGCTGAAGACCGCCGGGGTGCTGGACAAGTACGCAGACCGGGTCGTGCGGCTGTCCGGCGAGGACATCGACAAGCTGGAGCTGGACGAAAAGGGCGAGGTCAAGGACGCCAAGAAGCACGCCGACAGCCTGAAAGCTGATTGGAGCGACTTCGTAGGCACTACGACCACCACCGGCGCAAAAGTGGACACCCCTCCCACCAACACCGGCTCCAAAATGACCAAAGACCAAATTTTTGCAATCAAGGATTCTACCGAACGGCAGGCCGCGATTGCAGCAAATATCGACCTGTTCAATGGGACAGGCGATGGAAAGGACTAACTTATGCCTGCAAAAACTAATACTGTGATGGCCGCTGACATTCAGACCACTGCACGCGAGATCGACTTCGTGACCCGCTTCGGCCGCAACTGGGAACATCTGCGCGACATTATGGGTGTCACCCGCAAAATTGAAATGCTTCCCAACACGGTGCTGAAGAGCAAGTACGCACAGGGCACCTTGCAGGACGGCAAAGTCGGCGAGGGTGAGGAAATCCCCTACAGCAAGTACACCGTCAAGACCAAGGACTATGAGAAGATCACCCTCGAAAAGTGGGCCAAGGGTACGACCGCTGAAGCCATCCTCGAAAACGGCTACGAGAACGCTGTTCAGATGACCGATGACGAAATGCTGAATGACCTGACCGCCGATGTGGCTGGTCGCTTCTACAAGTACCTCAATACTGGCACCTTGAAAGGCACCTCTAAGACCTTTCAGGAGGCAATGGCAATGGCAAAGGGCCGCGTCCTGAACAAGTTCAAGACTATGCACCGTACTGCTACCGATGTTGTGGCGTTCGTGAATGTCCTGGACGTGTATGAGTACCTGGGCACCAGCGCCGTTATCAACGAACAGAGCGAGTTCGGCTTTAACTACATCAAGAATTTCATGGGTTACAAAACCGTTTTCCTGCTGGCAGAAACCGAAATTGCACGCGGCAAGGTTATCGCCACCCCTGCGGACAACATCGTTCTGTACTACGTCAGTCCCACAAACTCCGACTGGGCTCGCGCTGGCTTCCGCCTCACCACAGACAGCAAGACCGGCATTGTGGGCGTAAACACTCGCCCTGACTATGACACCTTTGTCACCGTTATCACCGCAATCATGGGAATGACGCTGTTTGCCGAATACATCGACGGCATCGCAGTTGAGACCATTACCCCGGCCGAAACGGTCTGACCTGCAAGGGGGTGACTTTGCATGACCGTCCCTGAGCTGTGCGCACTGACGCACAATTTCTTTGACCGGGCAGACGACCCCATTGCCGGGGAGTTTGCCTTTGAGCCGGATACCGTTCCAGCCGGGGTGGTGCCGGGGCAGTATTTCCTCGTGTGCGGATCTATCTTCAACGATGGCGTGCACAAGGCCGGGGACGGTGATCTGACCGCCGAGACCTTCACCGGGACGGTGCAGCCTATGCGCGTGCCGCCCGCCTTTGTGGCGCTGGCTGAAAAAATCGACGCATACGACAAGGCGCTGCCCTCCGGCGGAGTGTATGTGTCCCAGTCCTTCGGCGGCTGGTCCGGCACGATGGCTACAGGCGCGGACGGTCTTCCCGCAGACGGCAAAACTAAATTCCGCGCCGAAATCAACCAGTGGAGGAAGATGTGACATGGTCAATCCGTTCACTGCATCCACCGTGATGCAGAGCTTTACCAAAAAATTCTGCTTCCAGACCCGCAGCTATGAGCCGGATGGCGTCGGCGGCTTTGTGTCCGGCTGGACGGACGGCCCGGAATTTGAGGCCGTAGAGCGCCACGACACCACCGTGGAGGCTCAGGTTGCAGAGCAGGCGGCTACAGCGTCCACCTATACGCTGCTGGTCAACACCGGTGTGCCTCTGGCTTTCCCGGACTACATCAAGCGGGTGAGCGACGGGCAGACCTTTCAGGTGACGAGTGCAGCCGATGAGGGCAACGCCCCGGCAGAATCCGGCATGGGCCTGCGGGCCGTGAAGTGCAAAAAGGCGGTGCTGCCGTGATGGGGCCGTCTGAGAGCATCAACCGGGCGCTGAACACGTTTTTCAACAGGTTTGGCATCCCGGGCTATCTGGAAGATAACATCCCTCCCGGTGCAGAACTTCCGTATCTGACCTATCAGCCGACAATTCCCGGCGGCTGGAATGAGTCCGGCACCTTCCACGCCCGGCTTTGGTACCCGAGTGCCAAAGGCCGGACACCTATTTTACAGACCGAAGACAAGATAAGCGCAGCCCTTGCAGATAGCTTGACCATCGAATGCGAGGGCGGCGCTATTCTTTTGCGCACAGGCAGCCCGTGGGCGCAGCCGCTCGACAACCCGCCCGAGGGCTATCTGTGCGAATACCTCAACTTTGAGCTTACACGGCTTATCCCGTGAGAAAGGATCCTTTATGCCTGAAACTCTGGCAAAAAAATTCGCGGTCAATGTGCTGACCCCGGATGCGTTCAAGAGCATCCCGAAAGGCTCCGGCAATCTGCTTTCCACATTCGACCTTTCCGCTCCCAAAATCGACAGCACCAATGTCGTATGCGCCACGCAGGGCGGCGTGACCATCTCCTACAGCAACAGCATGGAGGATACGCTGGCTGACATCGACAACGCACCCACCAACACCAAGCAGGGCAATGAGGTCACCGGAACCACCGCCACCATCGCCTTTACCACTCCCAACGCAAGCCCCGACGTGCTCAAGCTGGCCATCGGCACGGCTGACATCGATGCGGACGACCCCACCCATGTGGTCCCCCGCATCGAGGCTGCCCTGAAGGACTACAGGGAGCTGTACTGGGTTGGCCCTATGATCGGCGGCGGCTTTCTGGTTTGCAAAATTTTCAATGCCCTTTCTTCCGGCGGCCTGAGCCTCAAGACGGCTCACCGCGGCGGCGGCTCCATGCAGATCACTCTCACCGGCTACGCCGACCTGGAAAATCCCACTCAGGCTCCCATGGAATTTTACTCGATCGTCAAGGCCCCGACCGGGGACTAAGGAGGACATATGCGCAATATCATCGATCTCGACGGCACCGAATACCTCAAGCGCACCTATGAGTGTGCGCAGGCTTATAAAAAGTACGTGGCAGACTCCGGCGTGATGGACATTCTGGGCCGCGAGCCGGAGCTGACCGGCACGGAGACGGACGAAGAGCGGCTGCAAAAGCGCAGGGCGCAGGCCAACAAAAACGCCGTGGACATGACCAAGCTGCTTTACACGGACAAGGCAGACCTCACCCTCGGCATCCTGCCCCTGTTCGTGGTGCTGGACAAAGACGAGGAGCAGCCGCCTACCCGTGTGCTGGCCTCTGCCATGAGCCGGGCGCTCCGGGACGTGGATTTCATGGATTTTTTTCAGTCCTTGATGTGATCGGCGCGGACGGCTACCGGCGGCTAATATCCACCATCCGGCTGGATATGCTCCGGCTGCTGGGCAAGCCGTACATCATGGAGCATATCCGCGCCGAGGCGCGCAGGCATCAGGAGGCGCAGCTTTTCCGGGACTATGTGGCCGACGCCATCGGGCAGTATCTCGGCATCCAGCCCCTTTACTCCGGGCTTGCATCCAGGCATTTCCCCCTGCTGCACACCAAAGAAGACACCCGCACGGCGGAGCAGATCACCGCCGACAATGCAAAAGCTCTGGCGGAGCTGTGCGGAGGAGGTGAAACGCCCTGAATATCTTTAATCTGGAAGCGACTCTGTCGCTGGATGATTCCGCTTACCGGCAGAGCATCCAAAACGTGCAGAACAGCACCAAAAGAGTTGTCACGGAGCTGGGCTCCGAGTACAGCAAAGCAGCGCAGAAAGTCGCCGAACTGACAAAACGGTACAACGAATCGGCTGAAAAGACCGGGCGCACCTCTGCGCAGACCAAGGAGCTGAAAGCTGCTCTGGCCTCTGCCCGGGCCGAACTGAAAGAGACCACCTCGGCCCTGAAATCGGCTAACATCGGTATGACGGAGTTTGGCGGTTCATCCGAGACCGCCAGCGGCTCTCTCACCGGAGCCATCACCAAAGCCAACCTGCTTACCGGCGTCATCTCCAAAGTAAGCTCCATGGCCCTGTCTGCGGCCAAGGATTTTATCCAGACTGGTATCCAGTATAACGCCCAGCTGGAAAGCTACACCACCGGGTTTACCAACATGCTGGGCAGTGCTGAGGCGGCCAAAGCAGCCATGGACGCCATCCAGGAGGACGCCGCCCGCACCCCCTTTGACGTGGCGAGCCTGACACAGGCCAATCAGCTGCTCATCAGCGCCGGTGAAAATGCAGGCTACTCCCGCAAGGTCATCATGGCGCTGGGCGACGCTGTTTCGGCTACAGGCGGCGGAAATGCAGAGCTGTCCCGCATGTCTGCAAACCTGCAGCAGATCGCCAACGTGGGCAAGGCGTCCGCCATCGACATCAAGCAGTTTGCCTATGCAGGTATCAACGTCTATCAGGTCCTGGCCGACTACACCGGAAAATCGGTGCAGGAAGTCCAGAAGATGACCATCAGCTATGATACTCTGTCTCAGGCCCTTATCGCGGCCAGCGAAGAGGGCGGACGATATTACAACGCCATGGACACCCAAAGCCAGACCATGAATGGCCGGGTATCCACGTTGAAGGATAACGTGAGCCAGCTGGCGGGTCTTATGACAGGCGATCTGAGCAACGGAATCGGCGTGGTCATCGGCAATCTGAACAATATGGTGGTGGCTGCGCAGGACGCTTACAAAAAGGATGGGTGGAAAGGTCTCGGCGAAGCGATTCTTGGCCTGGACAACCCGATCAGTACCATCATCAGCAGTTTTGGCAGGCTTGGCTCGGCGGCTGTAAGCGCTCTGGATAGAGCCAGTTACGCCTTGAACAAGGCCCTTGGCAAAAACGCCTACGCTGATTATGAAAGCTACGAGGATTACCGCACATCAACGGACCAGCAAAACTCCCGCGACCGCCGCAGGCAGGCAGCGCTAAATGGCGTTGGCATCAGCAACAAGAGCTGGTCTGAGCGGCAAGCTGAGCTTGCTGCTGCCGCTGGCACTGGCGGCAGCTCCATCCCCACCGGCGGCAGCGGGAGCTCCTCCGGCGGCAAGCCTGGCTCAAAGTCCACCACCGAAACGGTCATTTCGTCCATCTCAAGAACGGCTACGACTACCGCTCAGAATGCTCTCGGCACCGTGACCACCAGCATCCAGACTCTGAGCGAAAAGGTCAAGGACAGTGCGGGCAGCATCAAAGACCGCATCACCGAGACCACCACCGAGACCGGCAAGGAGATGGTCAACGGCATCGAGACCACCTATAAGCAGGTGGAGACCAAGGTCAACGGCGTGGTGACCAAAACCACAAAGACATACGACGATATGTCGAAAACGCTGGCGGCTACCCTGACCCGCACCGCAAGCAAGGTAGAGGGCGGCGTGACCACGGCGATCCAGGAGGTCACCAAAAAATACGCCGACGGCAGCGAGCACATCGAAAAGACCGAGACCATTACCGAAGAAAACATCGTCGATGGCGTGGCCCGGACTACCAAGACCATCAACACCTATATCGACGGTGTGCTCCAAAACACCAAGGTTGACACCGAAGAGGCTGAAAAAAGCATCCAGGCTGCGCTTTCCCGCACCGAAAAGTATATCTCCGAGATCCAAGGGCAGTCTGACAAAGGCATTTTCGGGCTGGTGAAGTCTCTCTTTACTGACATCAAAAACAAAGACGGCAAGGCCATCGCCGGGGATGTGGTAAAGGTCATTTTCGGACAGGTGACGCAAGAACAGCGAAACACCATTCTGAAATGGGCAGACGATGCGATGACCGCTATCAATGAGCACTACGCGCAGGGCGGCATTCAGGGGGCGCTGCAGAGCATTGCAGGCCTCTTCAGCAACGGCATCACCCCGGCGGTCAACGGCTCCACCAAAGAGGTGCAGAGCTTTGCCGCCGCCATGAAGGGCCTTTCCGGCACCGGAGGCTCCGGCGGCATCGTCAGCAGCATCCTCAAGCTGTTCGGCGGCGGTACAAAGGCTGCGGCGGCTGCCGGTGAAGCCGGGGCCGGGCAGGCCATTGCGTCCGCAGCGGGCGGAGCAGCATCTTTCTTCCCGGAGTGCCTTGCTGTGCTGGCCGTCATCGCGGAGGGCGTTGTAGGCTTCAAAATGGGCCAGAACGCCCGCGCCCGCGAGGATTCTGGCGAAGAGCGCTCTTTGGGAAGCAAGCTTCTCTCCGGCGCACTTCTGGCGGCCACCGGCCCTATCGGCTGGATCAGCTACTTCTTCGGCAAAAAGTTTGGCAAAAAGTCCTCGTCTTCGTCTGCTGCGGCAGAAAGCGCCTCGTCTGGTGCCATGAGCTATCTGGACATTCAGGACGCCTACTGGTACGGCAACGAGCGGGCTTTCGCGGGCTACGACTACCGCAGCGACCCCTTTACCTACAACCCCAACAACAATTCCGTTCCCAAATATCAGGCAGAGATACAAGCCCAGCTTGCAAAGCTGAGCACCGTAGTGGAGCAGTATCTGCCCGACGTGGCAAATCAGCAGATCGTGCTGGATGACGGCACCATTGTGGGCGCTCTCGCCCCTGGCATGAACGACCAGCTGGGCCATATCCAGATGCTTGCAGAAAGGGGCAACTGAGATGTACGAGATTTTTGCGTATCCCTACGGTGACCCCGAAAACAAGCTGACTGTCTATCAGCCGGGCAACCGGCAGGCTGTGGTGCTGTCGCCCAAGCTTACCCGCGAGGTGAGCAAGGGCGGCAGCCTTACTTTTACCATGCTGCGCACCCACCCCTGCTATGAGTCCATGCAGAAGATGTCCACCGCTGTGGCGGTGCATCAAGACGGCAAGGAGATATGGCGGGGCCGGGTGCTCAGTCACGAAGCCGACTGGCTCAACCGCCGGGTCATCTACTGCGAGGGAGCTCTCAGCTATTTCAACGACAGCTGCATTACCCCCTTCAATTACGAGGGCAAGCTGAGGGATTTTTTGGAATACCTCATCAAAGCCCACAACTCCCAGATCTCCGGCGGCGATGGCTACGAGGAGCAGACCAGCTACGACAAGATGAAAAAGTTTGAGCTGGGAAGGGTGACTGCCGCCCTCGGCGACCTTGTGGTGAGCTACGGCGACCGCAACCAGTACGGCGTGGGCGAGGACTACGGAAGCACCTGGGACATCATCAGCAAAATGGTGCTCAAGACCTACGGCGGTTACGCCTACTGCACCTATAACTCCACCACCGGCATGAACGTGCTCAACTACTGCGACCAGGCATACGAGGCTGACCGGCAGACCGCCCAGAACATCGAATATGGCGTGAATCTGCTGGATTTTACCGAAAAGACCGACACCAACGACCTTTTTACCCGCATCTGGCCGATGGGCAACAAGCACACTGTCGAAGAGACCAAGACCCAATGGAAGTACAAGTTCCTGTGGTTTAAGTGGGGCTCGACTACCGTGACGACCGGCACCCACGAAGAGCGCTACGGCATCAACGGCACGAGCCAGAGCGCTGTGGACAAGTACCTCCCGAAGAAGGGTTACAGCTGGAATCGGGAGTACGGGTGGATCCAGAACGACGAGGCCGTGAAAAAGTTTGGCGTGGTCTCAAAAATCAGGGAGTTTGACACGGACAGCAGCGACGCCACCTTTGCCGCTGCGGTGCAGGACCTGGAAAAGAACGACCTCATGACCATGAGCTATGAGGTCAAGGCTGTTGACCTTGTGGATGCGGGCTATGATACCGAGCGGCTGACCTTTGCCAGCTTTGCCCATATCATCAGCAAGCCCCACAGCATCGACGTGATCATGCTCTGCACCAAGCTGGTGGAGCCGCTCGACCACCCGGAAAAGAAGGAGTACACCTTTGGCATGACCCGGCGCACCCTCACTGACCGGGCCGTGGCAAATCTGGGCGTGACCAACGAGCTCTCCGAAAAGACGGCATCCACCAGCCGGTATGCAGGTACAACGCAGATAGACACCACGCAGGCGGGCAAAACTGCCAGCGATTTCATCGACTACGCTCCCGCCTCCGGCATGACCGTTGGACACGCCAGCATCACGGCCAACATCCATTTCGGGACGGACGGCCTGACCTTCTCCGGCGTGAAAAACGGCACCGAGCTGCAAAGCTGGTCGGGCTCCACCTTTGCGGCCCAGACCACGAGCACAGACCTCTCCGGCTATGCGGCGGTGCTGCTCACCTACGACGGAGACGCCGCTGCGTGGACTGCCGCCGGGGGCAGGGGCCGAGCCTTTGCGGTGCTGCCGGTGAACGGCAAAACATACTCCATCCTCTTCCCCGGCGCTCTGGCCCAGCGGCGGGACGTCGCAGCGTCCAAAAGCGGTGTGACCTTTGGCAGCGGATACCGACAGACGGCGGCAGGCGCATGGGTGCAGGATGATACTGCCTGCCGCCCGGAGGCGCTGCAGGGCTTTATGTAAAGGAGCGTGATTTTTATGGGCAAGCTCATGGGGGCAAAAATCGGCTCTCTGCACACCTTGGACGACCTCGGCCTTTACCTGTTGGTTGGCAGCCCGCTCATCTCCGGTGCAGAGCCGGACAAAAAGCTTGTGCAAGTGCCGGGCGGCGATTTCCTGCTTGACCTCACCCGGGCTGTGGACGGCAAGGTGCACTACCTTCAGCGCACCATCCGGCTTGACCTCAAATGCAAGGCTCCGCCGGATGAGCGCCGCAAGGTGCAGAGCGTCCTCGAAAACGCCTTGCAGGGGCAGTGGCTGCGCTGCGTACTGGACGAGGACCCGGCCAACTTCTGGGTGGGTCTGTGGACAGTGTCGCCCCAGAGCAGAGACCGGCATACCGGCACATTTTCCATCACTGGTACCTGCAATCCCTACAAGTACAACGCCACCGCCTACGCGGGTGCAGACTGGCTGTGGGACGATTTTTATTTTGATGAGGACGTCATCTATGACGAGCCTACGGAGGTAAAGAGCCTGTGAACAAAACTTTCGAAGAAAACATCAACGACATCCGCAAGGCAAAGCGGGGCGTTGAGGTGCGGGAGGCGATGGCTGAGAGCCTTGAGTATGTGGAAGGCTTTTCCTCCACCGCTACCCAAAAGGCAGAGGAGGCCGCATCCAGCGCCAAAACTGCCGCCGAGGCCAAGGAAGCCGCCGCCGCCTCTGCTCAGGCTGCGGAACAGCAGGCAGGCATTGCCACGCAGCAGGCCGAGACTGCCACGCAGCAGGCCGAGACTGCCACGCAGCAGGCCGAGGCCGCTGAAAGCTCCAAAGCTGCCGCTGCGGAGTCTGCCAAGCGGGCAGAGGCGGCTGCCAAGGAGACCGAGGGCCGCGTCACCACCGACCCCACCCTCACCATCTCCGGCGCTCCCGCAGACGCCAAAGCCACCGGCGACCGCATCAACGCTATCAAAATCGAGACCGACAAGACCCTCACCATCTCCGGCGCGGCGGCGGACGCCTCTGCCGCCGGTGTGCGCCTGCGGATGCTGGAGATGATCCTTGGCACGCCGGTTGATGGCAGCGCCTTTATGACGGCCTTTGACACGCTGGAGGGCGTGGCACTTGAGGGAGTGTGGAACAAGGCGATGAGCAGAGTGGAATTTTGAGGAGGTGAGGAAATATGCAGATTAAAGACTTGGCCATCGGCGATGGCTTTGTATACCTGATGGAAGGCAGCACAAAAGTCAAGTTTTACGTGCTGGCCCACAACTACGAGTCGGGCCTGAACGGCAAAGGACGGACGCTGTTTTGCAGAGAGAGTCCGGCGACAAGCGGGACCCATACTACGTCCGCAAGGTCGGATTACAGAGTCGATAGCAATAATGAAGACACCTGGTACAAAAATACCTATGTGACGAAGTTTTCCGACGAAGTAAAGGACTTGATTGGCACTACAAAATATGTCGGGATGTATTTCTATGCTTACCAATACTCAGCTTACGAATGGCGTACAACAAGTAGTAGTAAGACATACGAGTCAAGATTTTTCTCCATTTCGGCAACAGAAGTCGGGGTATCGAACTACGCCGATGGCTCTGCTCTTTCCTCAGCCGCAATCAGCAGAATCAGCAACATTCGAAACCACTACGGAAGCGGTATCTGGACGAGAACTCCAACTGATACAACTACTTATAGTAATCATGAGCTCGGTAATCATATCGATAATTATGCCAACAGCGCATACATATCTTCCGCAAGCGGTTCCAGTCTTTCGATTGCCGAAGGCGCTTACGGCAAGAGTTACGGCTACCTTCCCTGTTTCACCTTGCCGGAGACGTTATACATAGATAAGGATGGCTTCGCCTCGGCAAACCAGCCTCCGGAAATCACTTCCGATGTGGGCGAGAGCGGCGTGGCACTGGGCGAGAAGAACGAGCCGTTTACTCTGGCCTACACCGTGACCGACGGCGACGGAGACCCCATGACCATCACCGAAAAGGTGAACGGCGTGGAGCTGGCCGTCCACGAGAACGTGGCTACCGGCACCGAACTCACAGTGCAGTGTCTGAGCGAGAAAGCCATGTTCCAGCAGATCCTCAACGGGGAGAACACCCTGACTCTGGAAGTGGACGACGGAAAGACCACGACAGACTGGACGGCCACCTTTACCAAAAATGTGACCCGTGCCGTCCTCTCGCTGGCCCAGCCGCTGACGGCGGACGACACCATTACGGTAGCCTCCATGACGCTGGAAGGCACCCTGCCGACAGACATGAGCCTGACCGTGGAGATGACCAACAACGCCTTGGACGAGGCCCCGGTATGGGAGAAATGCACGGATGTACGTCTGGGCGAGAGCCGGGCCTTTGTCCACCACGCCTTTGCCAACAAGACCGCCGCCCGGGGCTTTGCATTCAACTACAAGGTGACGATTACCCGGGGCGAAAGCGGTACCGGAGGAACCCTGACCATGATCGGAGGTGTGATCGGATGAGCGTATACTACAACAAGCAGAGCCTAAAGGAGCAGCATAAGAAGCAGGCCGAAAAAGAGCAGCTGCGGAAGCTCCCGGAGCAGGTGGCCGCCATTGAGGACGCCCTGTGTGAGCAGGACATGGCATCGGAAGAGCGGCTGGCGACTATCGAGGACTCGCTGTGCGAGCTGGATGCCGCCGTCAACAAGTAAGGAGGACTTCAAAATGGATAAAATTTGGGCAAACAGACTGGTCGCCGGTACCAAGGAATGGGCAGAGATGCCCGCAAGCCGCCGCGCAGGGGTCAAGCGGGAGCTGGCGAGGCGGGTGACCGACGGCGAGATCAATGAAGAGCAGTACAAGGAGATCACGGGGGAGGACTACGATGGGTAAGCTGCTGGAGCTGCTGGAAAAGCTGGTGCGGGCCATCTTTGGCCCGGGGGACAAGCAGGATGCCGAAGAGGCAAAGCCCGCACCGGAGCCTCCCGAACCCCCCGGGGCAGAGGCTGTAACCGGCTGGGAGGGTGACCCGCCCTATCGCTTTGTGGATGTGAGCCGGTATCAGGGCCTTATCGACTGGGCGCAGGTGGCAGCGGCGGGCTACAAGGGGGCAATGCTCAAAACCGTGAGCACCAACCGCAAGCTCTCCAAGCGGGCAGACGGCCTGTATATCGACCCGACCTTTGAGGACAACTACAAAAACGCCAAAGCGGCTGGGCTGGACGTGGGCGTGTACTACTACACCTACGCCACCAGCGAGGCGATGGCCGATGCAGAGCTCGCCCTGCTGCGGCAGGCGCTGCGGGGCAAGGAGCTGACCCTGCCGGTGGCGGTGGACGTGGAGGACAACCGGCTGGGCAATCTGGACAAGCAGAGCCTGACTGACCTGACCGCCTACGCTCTGCATGAGGTAGAGCAGATGGGCTTTTATGCCCAGCTGTACACCTACACCGGTTACAAGTATGAGCTGGACATGGCAAGGCTGTCCTCTCGGTGGGACGTCTGGCTTGCCGACTACACCGGAAAGACGCCCAACGTGACGTTTAACTACAACGCCCACCAGCACACCAGCAAGGGCAGCGTGCCTGGCATCTCCGGCAACGTTGACCTAAACGTAACCACCCTCAACTATCCCCGTATCATCAGAAAGAAGGGTCTGACCCGTCTCCGGGAGGGCGCATGAGCGAAGCAATCATCGTAGCCATTATCACCGGCGGTCTGAGCCTGATCGGCGCGATCGTCTCCAACAACCACACCGCCCAGAGCATGGACGCCAAGCTGGACAAGCAGCAGGCGATCACGGACACAAAGCTGGAAGAGCTGACCCGGGAGGTGCGAATGCACAACAACTTTGCCCAGCGCGTCCCGGTACTTGAAGAACAGATCAAAGTGGCAAACCACCGCATTGCAGACCTCGAAGCAGACCACGAAAAAGAGAGAGGAGAGTAATACATGGCAACGATCAATAACATTTTGGGCGTCATCCCCGCCCCGGTGGCGGCAGTGCTGATGCTGGGCGGCTTTATCTTCTACGCCCTCGGCTGCATCCGGCTGGGCTATGGTGCCGCCGTGAAGCCTCTGGTGCTTGACCTCATCGAGCGGGCCGAGCACGAGATACAGGGTACAAAGCGGGGCGCAGAGCGCAAGGCGTGGGTCGTCAAGATGCTCCGGGCCGCTCTGAGCGCCAGCAAATACGGCAGGCTCATCAGCTGGGCCATCACTGATGAGACCATCGGGCGGGTGATCCAGTTTTTCTTTGACCGCATGAAGGCGGCACTGAGTAAGGAGTAAGACTATGAGCAGCACTACATATTCCCAAAAGTGGCCCAAAACGGCCATTTTAGCAAATGAGTTCAACTTTTTAGCTGTTAAAAGTCGAACTCATTGCGATTTTGGTAACGTCAACAAAATGGTGACGTTTTGTCACCGTTTCGCCGTGCTTGGCACTATGGTGCGCAACGCCGGACAGCTGCCGCAGCCCTTCTGGCTCGGTGCTGCCTGTGGCGGCGGCTCGTGTAGTGCTGCCCCCTGCGCTGCAAGGACTTGACCGACAGCAGATGACCGCCGCCATCAAAAGTGCACCGCTTGGGAGGGTAGACCGTAAGATAGCCTTACTGCGGTACGTTGAGCGGCTTCCGCTGCCGGACATTGCAGCGCAGACACATTACAGCCGGACAGCGATAGGCTACCGGCTGAAAGGCATTGATAAAATGCTGAATTTGTGATATACTCATATCGGTCTAAGTGTAAGTAGGGTCACATTTTAGAGCTGATTCTGCATACAAACAAAAAACCCCGGTGTTCCGTTTGGAGCATCGGGGGATTTTTTTGTTTACTTGAGATATTCCCGCAGCGCCTGCAGGATAAGCTCATTTCGGTTGCACTGCTCTGCATCTATCCGAGCTGCCATCTTTTCGGCGAGCGGACCCGGGATGTAGACCGTAGCCTGCACATCCTTTGTGTCCTCACTTCCGGTGCCAAAGATGGCGTCGCACTGTTCCTCGCCAAGGTGCTCGAGCACCCAGATTCGCGCGACCTCTTCGGAGAGCGGCACGATCTGCTCGCCGGGGGCCGTCCATCCGTCGCCGCGGCGGACGGCGTACACAGTGGCCGCGTTGCCGGTGCCGTGGATAAACCACTTGCCTGCCTTGGTGCGGTAAAGCGTCTCCTCGCAGTGGGTAAAGCTGGTGTAGTCCTGGTCGGACTCCCAGTGGGCGATCTTTTTTGCGGTATCGGTGCTGTAGCGAGAGCCGTTGATTATTTTGCGCATGGTATCCTCCACATTGTCAAAGTTATCGTCATCTGTCGTTTTGGGCGTGGGAAGCCCGGCCAACATCCATCCCTTGTAGCTCGCTGCCGGGCGTGATTTTAAGCGAGTCCCACGGATCGACGTGGCGATCGCCCTGAATCCTGCTGCAATCCTTTTTGCGGCGACGTCCTCCGGGACGTCCTCGTCAAAAAACAGCAGATGATTTTTACGCGCCCAGTCCAGCAGATTGACCGCCTTGTGGGTGTTGCCGTCCGGGTCGATCAGTTGCCAGACAAGAGCCTCACGATTTTGCGGCCCTTTTTGACCTGCGGGCAACTCTAGAGCCGCCGAAGTGCCTATGGATTGCAATGTCTGCATACGTGCCTGGATCTCCGGGTCTGCTGCCCGGCGGGCCTTTGCCTCATCCGACCATGCAGCGTTGTTGATATGACCATTTTTTACCCGTAGGGCAGCGCTGCATTTTTTTGAGCAGCATTGCTGGTTTACGTCACTGGGAGAGGCATAAAAAGGCTTGCCGCAGATAGCGCAGATCTTTTTTAGTGATTTGCCTTTATGGTCGGCAGGCGCCTGATCATAGGGAGGCTGTCTGGAGGGCGTGACGGGCTGCGGGGCGAGTCCGTCTTTCCTGCGCCGTCCTCGCTGGCAGCCGCAGCTCCTTGATATTTTTAAGGAGTTGTAGGACATGATCCTGTCATTGCCGCAAAGAGCGCAATGCACGACGACCATTGTGCATTTATATCCGTTGGGCATGATCTTCGCCGGTGCCGTGCCGACGATGGAGAGATCGCCAAAAGTTTTGCCTATTAACCGGTCGGCAAGCGGCTTTTTGGGCTCTTTAGCCTTTGGTGCCTTGGGCTGCGGAGGCTCTGCAAGCGTCCACCCTTTATAAGTGTGCAGCCCGTGAGGCCTTTCCGGGTGCTTGAGCGCGTACCACAGCATCTGGACGCCTTCGGCGATCCGGGCTGCGGCGTTGTCCGGTGCGGCATCCGGGAAAAACAATTTTACATTGTCCTGGCTCCACTTTGCCAGATCATCGACCTCGTGACGCTTGCCGTCCGGGTCAATGAGCGCCCATGAGTACAACATCACATCACCTCGATGTCATAATCGACGGTGCAGTCGGGGACCACGACATTGCCGTCCTCATCGACGGTGCAGTCGATGTCGCCGTTGGTGCCGTCGGCGTAGCTCTTGGCGTAGTCGGCCAGATACTCGACGTCCTCGACCTTGTAAGCGCCCAGATCGGCGTTGTACTCGAGGCCGCCGACCTCGAAGAAGTCGTTTTCGAAGTCGATGCCAGTGCGGGTGTGGGTCATTTTAATACTCAGGAGCTTGCTGCCATCATAAAACTTAGCCATTGTTGTTGTCCTCCTTATAGTTGAGTGTGTGGATTATGCCATGCAGTCACCATAGCAGTAGGTGTGGCAACGGGGGCAGAGGCCGCGGATGGCGGTCACGCTGGGGCGGCGAGAGGTACGAGCTGCGGTATATGCGGGACGCTCAAAGGTGCGGATAGCCTTGGTCATGACCTCGATGGTCTTGGTGGCCTTGTCGTAGCTGCCCTCGACGGTCTGGCACTTGCTGTACTCGGCCTTGTACTGGCTGTAGTGCATGCGAACGATGCCGGCTGCGACCTTTTTGGCAGCGGTCTTTGCAGCGGCCCAAGCCTGCTTGAGAGCACTTGCAAAAGTGTAGCAGCTGGGGATACGGCTGTGATTGTACTTGTAAGGTGCGACCCACTTGCGGTACATTGCCCAGGCATTGCTCATGATCTCGTGCAGGTTGTAAGCTTTCATCGTTCGTTCCTCCGTTTTGTTTGGGTGTTCCTCTTGACACTCTTATTATAGCATAAATAATTTATTTTGTCAACAGTAAATTCGAGAAAATAAATTATTTATGCTATCTTTTTTTGTCCTTCGTTGTACCTTCGTTGTCTCTCCCGCCGGGCGGCTCTGCTACACTGGGCGCAAAGGAGGCAAGCGCCAATGTGGAACAAGTTCAGCCCCAACCCCCACGGGGGCAGCGTGGGTGATTGCTCCGTGCGCGCGGTAGCAGCAGCCACTGGGCAGAGCTGGGAGCAGGCCTACATTGGATTGGCGCTGACCGGCTTTGCTCTCGGCGATATGCCCAGCGCCAACCGCACATGGGGCGCATACCTCCAAAAGCACGGATTCAAGCGCCGCCTTGTCGAGGCAGACTGCACCACCTGTTACACCGTGGCAGATTTTGCCCGGGAGTATCCGCACGGCGTGTATGTGCTGGGGTGTTCCGGCCATGTTCTGGCCGTCATCGATGGCAAGTGGTGGGACAGCTGGGACAGCGGCGCGGAATGCCCGATCTATTACTGGTACAAGGAGGAGTAAACGATGCCGATTTATAGCGGATACCCGCAAGTGTATTACCCGCAACAGCCGCAGGGGCAGCTTGAACAGCTCAGGGCAGCACAGTACCAGCCCCAGCCCGTCATGATGCCGACAATGCAGGGGCAGGCCGCACCGGCTGACAGCGGTTTTATTTGGGTACAGGGTGAAGCGGCAGCTCGGGGCTATCTGGTCGCCAACGGGAGCCGGGTGCTTTTACTGGATGCCGATTCCGATACCTTTTACATCAAAGAAGTGGGGCAGGACGGCAGGCCGTTTCCTCTCCGCATCTACGACTACAAAGAACGCACCAGCGGCCCCAAAGCGTCGATCGCTGCCACGCAAGCCGCAGGCGGGGAGTATGTCACCCGCAAGGAGTTCGACGCGCTGGCGGCAAAGCTGGCGGCGTTGGAGAAGCAGGAAGCACCAGAGCCGGAAAAGGAGGGCTAAACGATGAGCAGCAGCTTGTATAATTCGATGGGCCGACAGACCCAGAACCCCATTGGCGGGCAGTTCCAGCAGTTTATGGGCCAGATGCAGGGAAAGAACCCGCAGGAGATGATAAACCAGATGCTCACCTCCGGGCAGCTCTCACAACAGCAGCTCAACGCCATTCAGCAGCGGGCACAGCAGATCGCGCCGATGCTCAACGGCATGAAAAATATGTTTGGATTCTAAAATGCGGCCGCATTTAGAATAAATTTCAAAATCTAACGTAAAGGAGTAAAACTATGTCTCTTTCTTCTGATAGCACGGTTCTGACCATGCCGGTACAGCCCGCCAATGGTTACAGCAACGGCTTCAACGGCTGGGGTGGCGACTGGATGGGCTGGATCGTCCTCTTCCTGATTTTCGGCATGTTCGGCTGGGGCGGCATGGGCGGCTTTGGCTGGGGCGGCGGCATGGGCATGGGCGGCGTTTCGCCTTATATGACCAGCGCCGTCACACAGGCAGACCTGCAGCGTGGCTTCGACAACCAGAGCGTCATGAACAAGCTGAACGGGCTGGAAAGCGGCCTGTGTGATGGCTTCTATGCTATGAATACCGGAATGCTTCAGGGCTTCAACGGCGTGCAGCAGGGCCTGAACGGCGTTACGAACGCCATGCAGCAGGGCTTCAACAGCACCAACGTCGCGCTGATGCAGGGGCAGAATGCTCTGGCTACACAGCTGGCAGACTGCTGCTGCAAGACCCAGACCGCGATCCAGGGCGTCAACTACAATCTGGCCACGCAGGAGTGCGACACCAGAAACCAGATGCAGCAGGGCTTCTGCGCAACGCAGAACACCATGAACAACAACACCCGGGACATCATCGAGAATCAGAACAGCAACACCCGCGCGGTGCTCGACTTCTTGACCAATGATAAGATCGCCACCCTGCAGAGCGAGAACAACGAGCTGCGCCGGGCAGCTTCTCAGGATCGCCAGAGCGCGTTCCTGACCACCGCGATGAACGCGCAGACCAACCAGATCATCGGGACTCTTCAGCAGAAAGCTCCCGTGCCTGCCTATCAGGTGCCCAACCCCAACGCCATTTACTATGGCTGTGGGACCGGCTGCGGCAGCTGCGCATAACCGAATCACGACAGCTTTTTGAGTGGTTGTTTCCAAAATGGAAATGCCCACATCAAAATGTTCAGCCCCTGAGCTGATTTTGCAAACCAGAGCGCCGGGGCAAAAGTCCCGGCGTTTTTTCTATGAAAGGAGCCGATAAAATGGCTGAATTTAGCAACTCCAACACCGTCACGGTGGCGGCGGGTGAAAACCTTCCCCTGACTGAGACCGCGGTAAAAGCCCCTGCCTGCATCATGCACCGTGAAGGCAGCGGCCTCGTGACCCTGCGCGGTCTGACCAATCAATGCAAAGCTCGCTTCAAGGTAAGCTTTGGCGGAAATATCGCCATTCCCACCGGCGGCACTGTGGGACCCATTTCCGTGGCGCTGGCTGTCGGCGGTGAGTCGCTGACCAGCGCGACCGCGATTGTCACCCCGGCGGCAGTCGAAAATTACTTCAATGTTTTCGTGGCTGCGTTCATCGAGGTGCCGCGTGGCTGCTGCGTGACCGTGGCGGTTAAAAACACCAGTACGCAGGCAGTCAGCATTGCAAACAGCAATCTGATCGTTGAGCGGGTAGCATAAGAAAGGAGATAAAGTCATGCTGGATAAACTGAATCATCTGAAGGATGAGATGTGCGAAGAGCTCATGGAGCTGACCGACAAAAAGAACCGCTCCCCGGGTGATGTTGAGATGATCGGCGAGATCGTAGACATCATTCTGGACATCCACCGCATCGAGGACTACTGCGAGGGCGGCGAGTACAGCCGTGCGGGCGAGTGGGAAGCCGATATGCGCGGAACCTTCGGCCGTGATGCCGGAAACGGTTACAATCGGGGCAACAGCTACGCAAACCGAGGCCGCCACTATGTGCGCGGGCATTACTCCCGCTCCGATGGCCGTGAGCGCATGATCTCTGACATCGAGGACATGATGCAGGACGCCACCGGGGCAGAGCGCGACGCCTACAAGCGCGCGGCAGACATCCTGCGCAACGCATAAGAAAGGAGGACGGCAGGCATGGACATTGACGAGATCAACGAGCATATCCGCAAGCTCAAGTGCGAGGAAACAAGCTGGCAGAGTGTCAATAAGCTTGCCGCCCTCTGCACCGTGAGGAATGAGCTGGAAGAAAAGCAGGCACCGGCAGAAATGCAGACTCAAGCGCTGCCTCCCGCGTCGTACCCGGCGGCATACTCCGCAAAAGCAAATCCGCAAAGCGAGTTCGTGGAAGCGGCCAGCGCCGCGCCCTTTGGAGGCTTGATGGAAGTGCTTGATGAGCACATGAGCGCCATAAAGCTTGCATACCCGAAAGAGTATGAGTTGGTCATGCGGAAGATAACCGCATTGTAAAACGACACAAAATGTGTTATTTTTACATACAACCAAAACTTGAAAAGTTGAATTTTTAAGTTTAATAAGCTAACGTAAGGCTAACAAACTTTGAATTTTTATCGATAAATGGTAAAATAAAACTGATTTGTAATCAGTGGGTTGCAGGTTCAACTCCTGTCACCAGCTCCAAAAATAAACGCACGAACGATTAAAAC
>ENA-UERW01000379-UERW01000379.1-human-gut-metagenome-genome-assembly--contig:-NODE-379-length-40624-cov-19.059289_pt1 | contig 40624 bp, 27 predicted proteins | sample MGYA00242994_ERZ507995 | MGnify/ENA primary metagenome ERZ507995 (study PRJEB26167, sample SAMN06115492) | human gut metagenome | host: Homo sapiens | place: China:Chongqing | collected 2015-04-26...
AAATTCGTGGAGCGGGCGCAGGCGAAAGGCTATTTTGTGACGTTGCTCTATTTTTGGTTGCCGACACCCGAACAGGCTATCGAGCGTGTTGCAACACGAGTAAGCGAGGGCGGACACAATATTCCGTCGGATGTGATTCGGCGGCGTTACGCGAACGGCATCAGGAATTTAACGACCCTCTATACCCCGATTTGTGACTATTGGACAATCTATGATAATAGTGCTGCCGATGGTATTCACAAGGTTGTTTGGGGTGTCAAGGATGAAATAAAAGAGATTGTCGATCCGTTATCTTATCAAAAGATCGTAGGCTATGAGCGAGATTGAGATTAAGCAAATGCAGGAGAAAATCGATGCAGGCATTTTGCTTGCCCAAAAGCGTCTGATTGAAAAGGCCAAGAAGGAGGACAGCGAACTGGTTGTCGTGCGCGACGGAAAGGTCGTGCGCATCAAGGCCCGTGATCTGAAATAGGAACTTTGGGTCGGTTGTCCGAATGAATAATCCCCGGCATTTTCGGATGTCGGGGATTCACTTTTCAATTTTGATCGGGTAGGAGGACGGCGCGTGGAACACAGGTGGAACACGCGAAATCGCAACAACTCCCGATAATGGCAAACTGCAACTCTTTGAATGTGTGTGAAATCCGCTGGAATATAGTTCGTTAAATTTATTGGAAAAAGTAAAATTTAATTCTGGGGGGCGTGTGGTCGCTGGTTCGAATCCAGTCACCCCGACTAACCGAAAAGCACTGATAATTCAACAGTTATCGGTGCTTTTCTTTTTTATCCGCACCTGCCGAAAATGAGCGGTTGACGCCACGGTTGACGCGAAAAAGTCAACCAAGAAGTCAGCCGAATCCGATGAAAACATCCGTTTCCGTCGTTTGTTACAGGTACAAGGTACTTGCAAACGGAGAATCCCCGCTGATGCTCCGCATTTCCAAAGAGGGCCGCCGCACGATGAAAAGTCTGGGCGTGTCGGTCGATCCTAAATTCTGGAATTTCGACACCAATCAACCCAAACCCAACTGTCCGAATAGGCAGTTGATTCGTCAAATCGTATTGAAATACGAAACCGAATACAACGGCAAGATTCTGACGAAAGAAATCAACGAGGAAGAATTTACCCCGCAGACGATTGTAGCCGAACAAAAGGAGCGCATCAAGGCGCAGACCGTTGAGGAGGTCTACAAAGCGATTATCGCCGAGTTGAAAGAACGGGGGAGTGCCGGCAATGCCTATGCCTATCTGAACTCCTACAACGTACTGAAATCCTTTAATCGGGACAAACCGCTTCATTTCACGTTCAGTCGTATCGACGCCGATTATCTGGAAAAATTCGAGGAGTGGATGCGGGCGCGGGGAAACAAAGATACGTCGATGAGTTTTCAGATGCGTACTTTGCGAGCCGTGTTCAATCGGGCGATTAAGTTGAAAGCCGTTGCCCGCGAGAAGAACCCGTTCACCGACTATAAGATTAGCCGATTCAACACCCGCACCCCGAAACGGGCGTTGAGCAAGACGGATGTAATGAAAATCGTCGATGCGGATTGCTCGGCGGAGAGCGATTCTTGCCGATTGGCGCAAAGCGTTTTTACATTCTCTTATTTGTGCGGGGGAATTTCGTTCGTCGATGTGGCGAATCTGACATCCGATAATATCGTGGACGGGCGATTGTCGTACAATCATCAGAAAACGCACGGGGCAATCCATGTTCCGCTGTCGGAAAGGGCGATGCGGATTGTAAACCGCTATGCCGAAGCCTGCGAACAGTCGGGCTATCTGTTTCCGATACTTGATTCGCGCAGGCATACGATGCCGATGCAGAAACGGAATCGGGTGCATAAAGTCTGCCATCAAGTCAATACCGAATTGCGCCAATTAGCCCGCAGATTGAATATTTCGGGAGAGGTGACGACTTATTGTGCAAGGCATAGTTTCGCAACCGTGCTGAAGAAATCGGGTGTGAATATCGGTATCATATCGGAAGCGTTGGGGCATCACAGTCTAAAGACCACCCAGATATATTTAGGTGCGTTTGAGAACAGCTAAATCGACGCTGTGATGCAGCATTTGCTATGACGAGTGACATATTTTGGAATATGCCGATTTATTAAGTTCTACGGAGCTAATTCCTTTTTTTTGGAGGAATAGTTGTTAATATACCATTTTTGCAATGGAATGTTGCTATTTTCACAAGGTCCCAGTTTTGGCATTGAATCGTTTACTGCAAGAACTGCATTTGAACGTTTTACCATCCTTAGAGCGGTAAATCTTTTTTTTTGATGTCCGCAATGTGGGCAAACTGTGTTTCCATCGGGCCAACGTCGTTTCTCCAAATGTTTTAAGCATGTAAGATCATCGGGGAAGCGGTGCATGAAGTAGATTAAACCGTGATTTTGCATATTTTTTCACTATTTAATATAGTGCAAGATGGTGAAAATCTTTGACTTATTTAGATTTATCTACACTATGTGTTTAGGTCAAAATACTATATAATTGCGATGAAATATTACTGTCTTCACGAAGCATATCTTAAAACGAAAAGGTAAAAATAGTAACGGCGGTGTATTGGCAGGTCCCGGAGTTTATGCTTTGGGACTTATTCGTTATATGTAAACGCAAAAGCCGCAACCTTTTTAGGTTGCGGCTTTTGCGTTGGTTGTCCGTCGGCTATCGTCCTCCGGCGACGGGACGCAGCAGGAAGTTGAACGAGTAGTCGCCGTAGGGCAGCAGGTATTCGGGGCGGGGGAGCCGTCCCCAGCTGTTGACGCAACCCAGTCCGGACTGGACGCTCTCGATATTGACGTGCGTGCGGCCGTCGGGCACGAGGTCGCCCGGGTGGCGGACATATTCCGGCGAGCCGTTGTCGAGCTGCGGGATGGCAAACGGGATGGCCGATGCCGAGAAGTGGCGGTCGGAGCAGATCTCCACGCCCAGGCCCGAGTCGTCGGTCAGCCGCCACCAGCGCAGTCCGCTGCGCGTTCCCGACTCCTGCGGGCTGACGTATTTCATATGGAACTGGTCGGCGACACGCTGGGCGTAGCGCCCCACGAAGGCGGCGCCGGAGCGGTCGGCGTAGTTCTCCATCGGGCCGCGGCCGTAATATTCCACGGCGTCGAACATGCCCGGGGTTTCGAAGGCCATGCCGAAGCGCATCAGGTCGGCGACGTCCTTGCGCGCGGGGTCGGCGGTCATCGTTTCGCTGACGCGGACCGAACCGTCGGCAGCGATCGAATACGTCAGATTCAGTTTCGCACCGACGTTTGGGAGCGTGTAGTCTGCGATGGCTTTCACTTCGCTGTCGCCGGGCGTAAGGGCGAAGCCTGTGAGCTGCGGTTCGGCTTTGGCCCACATCTGGCTGTCGGGGTATTTCCCGGTCTGGCGCACGCCGAGGTCGTTGTCCGTGGCTGCGCGGTAGAAGTTGGGCCGCACGGGACCGGCCAGCAGCTCGACGTTGCGCAGGCGGTAGGAACGGATGAAGCCGCTCTTCGGATCGAACGAGACCGAGAATCCTTCGCCCGAAACGGTTTTGTCCGCCACGCGGAGCGTCCCGGCGGGAGCGGTCGCGGCGAAGCGTGCCGCGGGGTCGTCCCCGCGCAGCGTCAACTGGCCGGCGGCGACTTCATAAAGTGCGTCGAGCAGTCCCTGCCGTTCGCGGAGCTGGTAACGCACCGTGAGCAGCAGTTCGCCGCCCAAGGCATAGACCTGTTCGGGTTTGTAGCCCAGCGTCACGGCGGCGGTGGTCTGCGGAGCCACGTCGAGACGCTCGACCGTGCCGCTCAACACGGGCTGTCCGTCGGAGGTGATCTCCCAGAGCAGGCGGTAGGGCGAAAGGTCTGTGAAGAAATTCTCGTTATAGACGTTCACGACGCCGTTTTTCAGGTCGCGGGGCGTGGTGTGAATCGGCCGGTGCTGGTGCTTCACCTCGTAGGCGTGGGGATGCCACGAGCGGTCGGAGGCCAGCACGCCGTTGCAGCAGAAGGTGCTGTCCGAAGCGTCCGTGTCGTTGTAGTCGCCGCCGTAACGGTAGGTCAGCCGGCCTTCGGGACTGCGCCAGGCAAGGGCCTGGTCGGCGAAGTCCCAGATGAATCCGCCCTGGTATTTGGGTTCGCGGCGGATCATGTCCCAGTACTCCTTGAATCCGCCCATCGAGTTGCCCATGGCATGGGCGTATTCGCACTGGATCAGGGGTTTCTGGGGATTCTCGGCGAGGTATTTCTCACACTGCCCGTAGCTCCAGTACATCGGGCAGACGATGTCGGTGTTGTAGTCTCCGTGGTAGGAGGCCTGCTCGTATTGCACGGGGCGCGACGGGTCGAAGGCTTTGATCCAGTCGTAGCAGCGTTCGAAGTTGGGGCCGTTTCCGGCCTCGTTTCCCGTGCTCCAGACGATGATCGAAGGGTGGTTGTAGTCGCGCAGCACCATGCGGCGGTTGCGGTCGAGGTGCGCGGCGGCGAAGGCGGGGTTGCCGGCGAGGTTCTTCGACTTGTCGCGGTAGTGGTAGCCGTGCGATTCGACGTTGGCTTCGTCCACGACGTAGAGACCGTACTCGTCGCAGAGGTCGTACCACAGCGGCGTGTCGGGGTAGTGGCACGTGCGCACGGCGTTCATGTTGAGGCGTTTCATCTCGCGGATGTCGCGCACCATCTCTTCGCGCGTGACATAATAACCCGTGTTCGGCTCCATTTCGTGCCGGTTGACGCCTTTGATGAGGATCGGTTTGCCGTTGACTAACAGCTGCCCGCCGCGGATCTCGACCTTGCGGAATCCGACGCGGAAGGCCGCGGCTTCGGTCACCGAGCCGTCGGCGGCCAGGGCTTCGGCCGTGAGCGTGTAGAGGTTCGGGGCTTCGGCGCTCCACTGCTTCGGGGCGGCGACTTCGAACGTCGTTTCGGCTGCGTTGCGGCGGGGGCGGAGCGTGCGCGCGTCGAGCGTGCGGCCCGCCGCGTCGCGGAGCGTCAGCCGTACGCTGCCGATGCCCGGCGTCGTGGCGATTTCGGCGCGGAGCGTGCCGTTGCGGTAATCGTCGACCAGATCGGGCGTCAGCCGTACGTCGGCCAGCCGGCGTTTGTCACGGGCATAGAGGTAGCAGTCGCGGCCGATGCCCGAAAGCCGCCAGAAGTCCTGGTCTTCGAGGAACGAACCGTCGCACCAGCGGTTGACGCGCATCACGATCAGGTTGTCGCTGCCCGGCGTCAGGTAACGGGTGATGTCGAATTCGGCTTCGAGTTTGCTGTCTTCGCTGTAACCCGCTTCGCGGCCGTTGACCCAGAGCGTCACGTTCGAGGTGGCCGAGCCGATGTGGATGAATATGTCGCGGCCCTTCCAGTCGGCGGGAACGGTCACCGTGCGGCGGTAGAGGCCCGTGTAATTCTGTTCATGGGGAATCAGCGGAGGTTTCACCTCGAAGAACTTGTGCCACGGGTAGGGTTTGTTCGTGTAGACCGGGTCGCCGCAGCCGTTCAGCTCCCAGATTCCCGGCACGGGCATTGTACCCCACGACGAGTCGTCGTGTCCGGAGCGGAAGAACCCTTCGGGTTCGGCTCCCGGTCGGTCCACGCGCAGGAAGGACCATTCGCCGTTGAGCGTGCGGTAGAAGGGCGAGCGGGTGTAGTCGTTCTCGGGAATGGCCTCGGCGGCCGTGGGGAAGGCGATGAAACTCGTGCGCATCGGCGCGCGGCCGACTTCGAAGCATTCGGGATCGAGCCAGCGTTCGGCGGGGGCTTTCGCCGAGGCCGCCGTGGCGGCGAAGAGTGCGAGCAACAGCAGTCTTTTCATTTTTCGGTGGTTTGGGGGTGGCAAATGTTGTGTCGGAACAAAAATAATAAAAAAAACGAAACTTTCGCAAGTTATATAACGAAACCTTTCGTTTTTACCCGGTGAAGAGGCCTTCAAGGGCGTGTTTTTGAAAATTTGACGGATTTTCGGCCGAAAGTTCAGGAATTTACAGGGAGGGTTCTTGCGATCTTAAAAATTTTTACTATATTGTTGCCCCGCATATAACCCGAAGGCCGGAATATCCCCGCTCCTGCCGGCCTGTTTTGAATGGTTCCATTTCTAAAAAGACAATGCTTATGAAACAAAAGAAAATGCTTGCACTGACCCTTTCCCAACTCGTACTGCTTTATCGTCAGGAGTTTCCCGGCCTTGCGGCCCTTGCCGACGCCAGCGGCGACGGCGAACGGTTTCGCATGGGCCTCCGGGAGTTCGTGGACGCACACCGGGCGGCGGAAGGCGAAGCGGCGGAGCAGATTCGACTGTTGATCGACTACGACGGACGCAGCGTCCGCGAATTATCCACCGACCGGCAGCTGGAAGTCAGGACCCTTACGCTGCTGTGGCAGTTTCTTACCGGAAGGCTCGAAAACCCCGAAATGCCTTCCGACCTGTTCGTCGATCTGTACCATCTCTTCCGCCTGCTGGATGCTCCGGAGATTCCGCTGCCTTCGCCCCAGCGCGTGCGCAGCCGCACCGAACGCTGGCTCTCGGGACAGGACGACGGGGTGCGGGCCATCCGCGCCGACAACCGCGAACGGATGCTCCACCTGCTGATCCAGAAGATCGAGAACCGCAAGTCGAAGGTCCCGTCGCGCTTCCAGTTCGCCGACGGCATGACCTACGAGGAGAAGTACCGGCAGGTGGCCGCCTGGTGGGGCGATTTCCGCTTCCAGCTGGCGATGGCCGTGAAAAGCCCCTCGGAACTGAACCGCTTTCTGGCAGGCTCGCTCTCGTCGGAGACGATGTATCTGCTCTCGAAGGCCCGCAAGAAGGGAATGCCCTTCTTCGCCACGCCCTATTACCTTTCGCTGCTCGACGTCACGGGCGGCGGCTACGACGATGCCGCCATCCGCAGTTACATTCTTTATTCGCCGCAGCTGGTCGAAACCTACGGGCAGATCCGCGCCTGGGAGCGCGAGGACGTCGTCGAGGCCGGACGACCCAATGCCGCCGGGTGGCTGCTGCCCGACGGACACAACATCCACCGCCGTTACCCGGAGGTGGCGATCCTGATTCCCGACACGATGGGCCGCGCCTGCGGCGGGCTGTGCGCCTCGTGCCAGCGCATGTACGACTTCCAGAGCGAACGCCTCAATTTCGAATTCGAGACCCTGCGCCCCAAGGAGAGCTGGGACCACAAGCTGCGCCGCCTGATGAATTATTTCGAGGAGGACACCCAGCTGCGCGACATCCTCATCACGGGCGGCGACGCCCTGATGAGCCAGAACAAAACCCTGCGTAACATTCTCGAAGCGGTCTGCCGCATGGCCGGCCGCAAGCGCCGGGCCAATGCCCGACGCCCCGACGGGGAGAAGTACGCCGAATTGCAGCGTGTGCGCCTCGGGTCGCGCCTGCCGGCCTATCTGCCGATGCGCGTCAACGATGAACTGGTCGAAATCCTCCGCGAATTCCGCGAGAAGGCCTCGGCCGTCGGCGTGAAGCAGTTCATCATCCAGACCCATTTCCAGACGCCGCTCGAAGTGACGCCCGAAGCCGAGGAGGCCATCCGGAAGATCCTTTCGGCGGGGTGGCTCATCACCAACCAGCTGGTCTACACCGTGGCCGCTTCGCGCCGCGGGCACACCACACGCCTGCGCCAGGTGCTCAATTCGCTCGGCGTGGTCTGCTACTACACCTTCTCGGTCAAGGGGTTTCAGGAGAATTACGCCGTTTTCACCCCCAACAGCCGCTCGATGCAGGAGCAGGTCGAGGAGAAGGTTTACGGGCGGCTCACTCCGGAGCAGGCGGCCGAACTCGACGATTTGCTGGCCGACGGGACGGATACGGCTGCGAAAATCCGCTGCTTCATGCGTCGTCACCACCTGCCGTTTCTGGCCACGGACCGCAGCGTGCTGAACCTCCCGGCCATCGGCAAGAGCATGTCGTTCCGGCTGGTGGGCATCACGGCCGAGGGCAAGCGTCTGCTGCGTTTCGACCACGACCGGACGCGCCGCCACAGCCCGATCATCGACAGTATGGGCGAAATCTTCATCGTCGAGAACAAGTCGCTGGCCGCCTACCTGCGCCAGCTGGGCAAGATGGGCGAGGACCCCGAGGACTACGCTTCGATCTGGGCCTATACGCACGGCGAGACCGAGCCGCGTTTCGGGCTTTACGTCTATCCCGATTTCGGGTTCGCGACGACCGACCGGGTGAGCAACCTGGAGTTGGAGTGACGCAATAACCGGCATATGATTTGCGTTTGTATTCAATGATTATTGAATGAATGCAAATTATGAAAAAGACGATTCACAGAGCCGCGACCCGCGGGTATGCCGATCACGGCTGGCTCCGGACCCACCATACTTTCAGCTTCGCCGGATACTACGATCCCGGGCGGATTCATTTCGGCGCCCTGCGCGTGCTCAACGACGATACCGTGGCCCCGGGCGAGGGGTTCGGAACGCATCCCCACGAGAATATGGAGATCGTTTCGCTCGTTCTCTCGGGCGCCTTGAGGCACGGCGACAGCATGGGCAACATGCAGCTCCTCAAGCCGGGCGAATTGCAGGTGATGACCGCCGGTACGGGCATCACGCACAGCGAGATGAACGCCAGCCGCGAGGAGCCGGTGAAGTTCCTGCAGATCTGGGTCATCACCGACGCCGAGGGCCATACGCCCCGTTACACCCAGATCGAACTCGCGCCCGCGAAGCGCAACGAGTTCCGGCTGATCGTGGCTCCTGAAGGCCGCGGCGGGGAACACGTGGGATGGATTCACCAGACGGCATGGTTCCATACGCTCGACCTCGACGCCGGGCGGGAAGCCCGGTATCGCATGAACCTTCACGGCAACGGGGCCTATGTTTTCGTGATCGAAGGCACGGCCGAGGTCGCGGGCGAACCGCTCGGTCCCCGTGACGGCATGGGCATATCGGACGCCGACGATTTCCTGATCCGCGCTTTCGAAAACGCACGGCTGCTGGTCATCGAGGTCCCGATGATCTGATGTGCGGCAGCCTGATGTGAAAAACCGCCGGAGTCGATACTCCGGCGGTTTTTCACATCAGGCTGCGTCCTAAAACTCCGAGGTGAAGTGGAAGCGGATATCCTTGAAGTTCTCCTGCGCGAGAGCCAGCCCGTAGCTGGTGTCGGCGAGGAAAACGTCGCGGCCGTGCTTGTCCACGGCCATGTTGGTGTGCTTGCGGCGTTTGAAGTCGGCCAGTTGCGCGGCGTTGTCGCTGTCGATCCAGCAGGCCTTGTAGATCGAGATCGGCTCCCAGCGGCACGCGGCGTTGTACTCGTGCTCCAGGCGGTACTGAATGACCTCGAACTGGAGCGCGCCCACCGTGCCGATGATCTTGCGGCCGTTGAGCGAGCTTGTGAACAGCTGCGCCACGCCCTCGTCCATCAGCTGGTCGATGCCTTTGGCCAGTTGCTTGAATTTCAGCGGGTCGGCGTTCTCGATGTAGCGGAACTGCTCGGGGGCGAACGACGGAATTCCGGTGAAGCGGAGCTTCTCGCCTTCGGTGAAGGTGTCGCCAATCTTGAAGTTCCCCGTGTCGTGCAGACCCACGATGTCGCCCGGATAGGCGAAGTCGATCACCGACTTTTTCTCGGCCATGAAGGCCGTCGGGGAGGAGAATTTCAACTGCTTGCCGCTGCGTACGTGGAGGTAGTTCCTATTCCGTTCGAACGTGCCGGAACAGATCTTCAGGAACGCGATGCGGTCGCGGTGGTTGGGGTCCATGTTGGCGTGGATCTTGAAGACGAAGCCGGTCATTTTCGGCTCCGCAGGCTCCACCTGCCGGGTTTCGGTCGGCGCCGGGCGCGGCGAGGGGGCGATGCGCACGAAGCATTCGAGCAGTTCGCGCACGCCGAAATTGTTCACCGCCGAGCCGAAGAACACCGGGGCCAGTTCGCCCCGCAGGTAGGCGTCGCGGTCGAACTGGTCGTAGACGCCCTCGACCAGTTCCACGTCGGAACGCAGCTGGGCGGCGAACTTCTCGCCGATGTAGCCTTCGAGTTCCTGCGAGGCGAGGTCCGAGATTTCGGCCGTCGAAGCGTCGGCCGTGAGCTTTTCGTCCGACGTGAAGAGCGAGAGGTTCTTCTCGTAAAGGTTGTAGACGCCCTTGAACGTGGGTCCATTCGAGATCGGGAAAGCCAGCGGCCGCACGCGGATATGCAGTTCCTTCTCCACCTCGTCCAGCAGGTCGAACGGCTCTTTCGACGGGCGGTCGAGCTTGTTGATGAAGACGATCACGGGGGTTTGGCGCATGCGGCAGACCTCCATCAGCTTGCGGGTCTGGGCCTCGACGCCCTTGGCGCCGTCGATGACGATGATCACCGAGTCGACGGCCGTCAGCGTGCGGTAGGTGTCCTCGGCGAAATCCTCGTGGCCCGGGGTGTCGAGGATGTTGATCTTGCAGCCCCGGTATTCGAATCCCATCACGGCCGTGGCCACCGAGATGCCTCGCTGGCGTTCGATCTCCATGAAGTCGGACGTGGCGCCCTTCTTGATCTTGTTGCTCTTGACGGCTCCGGCCACGTGGATGGCGCCGCCGAACAGCAGCAGTTTTTCCGTAAGGGTGGTTTTGCCCGCGTCGGGGTGGGCGATGACGGCGAAGGTCCGCCGCCGGGTTATCTCTTCCTGTTGTGTCATGCGTTATTCTTTCGGGTAATCGGCGTTGTAGTGGCAGCCTACGGACTCCTTGATCTCGCGGCCCTGCTTGATGACCAGGTAGGCGATGGCGATCATGTTCCGCAGCTCGCACAGTTCGCGGTTGGGCTTGGTCTTGTTGTAAAGTTCCTCGGTCTCCTGCCAGAGAATTTCCAGCCGGTGCATGGCGCGCTTGAGCGAGAGGTTCGACCGCACGATGCCCACGTAGTTGGACATGATCGTCTGCATCTCGCGCTTCGACTGGATGATCATCAGCATCTCCTCGGTGTGCTGCGTGCCTTCGAAATCCCAGTCGGGAATGCCCTCCTGAAAATCGACTTTCTCCAGCAGCGACGCCGTGTGGCGCGCGGCCTGGTCGGCGTAGACCACCGCTTCGATCAGCGAGTTCGAGGCCAGACGGTTGGCGCCGTGCAGCCCCGTGCACGAGGTCTCGCCCAGCGCGTAGAGCCGTTTCACGGAGGTTTCGCCGTTGGTGTCGACCTTCACGCCGCCGCAGCAGTAGTGCGCCGCAGGGGTCACGGGAATCCAGTCTTTGGTGATGTCGATGCCGATCGAGCGGCATTTTTCATAGATGTTCGGGAAATGGCTCTTCACGGCCTCGGGGTCCTTGTGCGTCACGTCGAGGTAGACGAAGTCGGAACCCCGTTTGGTCATCTCGCGGTAGATGGCGCGGGCCACCACGTCGCGCGGCGCGAGGGATTTCATCGGGTGGTATTTGTCCATGAACTCCTTGCCGTCGGGCAGCCGCAGGATGGCCCCGAAGCCGCGCATGGCTTCGGTGATCAGGAAGTTGGGCTTCTCGCCGGGGTTGTAGAGCGTCGTGGGGTGGAACTGGATGAACTCCATGTTCTCGGTCATCGCCTTGGCGCGGTGGCACATGGCGATGCCGTCGCCCGTGGCGACCACGGGGTTCGAGGTCGTGGAGTAGACGTTGCCGCAGCCGCCCGTGGCCACGACGGTGAATTTCGAAAGCATGGTCTCGATCTCGTTGGTGTCGAGATTCAGGACGTAGGCCCCGAACGAGGCCAGTCCGCGCGTGTGGCGCGTGACGAATTCGCCCAGATGGTGCTGCGTCAGCAGGTCGATGGCGAAGTGGCGTTCGAGAACCGTGATGTTCGGATGCTCCCTCACCGACTGCACGAGCGCCCGTTCGATCTCGGCTCCCGTGAGGTCCTCGTGGTGGAGGATGCGGTGCTCCGAGTGTCCGCCTTCGCGGTTGAGCTCGAAACGCCCGTCGGGGGTCTTGTCGAAACGCGTGCCCCAGGCTATGAGGTCGGCGATCAGTTCCGGGGCCCGCCGCACGACCAGTTCCACGGCCTTCTCGTCGCATTTGCCTGCGCCGCAGACCAGCGTGTCGCGGATGTGTTTCTCGAATGTGTCGGGAGCGTACGTTACCGAGCAGATGCCGCCTTGTGCATAATTGGTGTTGCACTCTTCGATCGCGCCCTTGGTGACGATCGTAACGTGTCCGTGGGCTGCGGCTTTCAGCGCGAACGAAAGGCCCGCGGCGCCGGAACCGATAACCAGAAAGTCGGTTTTCATGGGTTTTTCCTTTTTCTATTGCCTTGCAGCGCCGCAAAGTTACAAAAAATAGTAACTTTGCCGCATAATTTCGGGCAAAATATGGAACGACATATCGACATCAGCCGCTTCGATTACGACCTTCCGGACGAGCGGATCGCCAAATTCCCGCTCGCCGAGCGCAGCGCCTCGAAGCTGCTCGTCTGGCGCGGCGGAGAAATCGCGGAAAAGCGTTTCGCCGACATCGGCGACGTGCTGCCGGCCGGGGAGCTGCTGGTTTTCAACAACACGAAGGTGATCCGGGCGCGGATCGTCATGCACAAGCTCTCCGGGGCGCGCATCGAGGTCTTCTGTCTCGAGCCGCACGACCCGGCCGACTACGAGCGGGCGTTCGCCGTCACGGGCGGCTGCACATGGTCGTGCATCGTGGGCAACCGCAAGAAGTGGAAAGAGGGGTACGTGGAGATCAATTTCGAACGCGGGGGCTGCGCCGAGCACCTTCGTGCATGGATCGTCGAGGACCACGGCCGCGAGTGCGTCGTGCGTTTCGAGTGGACGGCCCCGATGACCTTCGGGCAGCTGCTCGAATACCTCGGGCGGATTCCGATTCCGCCCTACCTGAACCGCGAGAGCGAGGAGATCGACAACACGCGCTACCAGACGGTCTATTCGAAGTTCGAAGGTTCGGTGGCCGCACCGACCGCCGGGCTGCATTTCACGCCCGAGCTGATCGGGGAGATGAAGGTGCGCGGATTCGCCTTCGAGGAGGTGACGCTCCATGTCGGGGCGGGCACGTTCCTGCCCGTCAAGGACGAGGACGCCGCGCGGCATCCGATGCACACCGAGCATTTCGAGGTGCGCCGTGCGACGGTGGTCCGCCTGCTGGAGAAGTGGGGGCATATCACCGCCGTGGGAACCACCTCGGTGCGTACTCTGGAATCGCTTGCGGCCCTTGCGTGGCGCATCCGCACGGCCGGGACGCCCGATGCCGGGCGGGTCGTGGGGCAGTGGGAGCTGTACGACATTCCCGCGGAGTTTTCGGGCCGCGAGGCGTTGCAGGAGTTGTCGGGGTATATGGAGCGCGAGGGGCTGGACCGGCTGAAAGCCTCGACGCAGATTATGATCACGCCGCTGGACTACGAGTTCCGCATCGTGCACAATATCGTCACCAATTTCCACCAGCCCAAATCGACGCTGCTGCTGCTGGTTTCGGCCTTTGTGGGCGACGGGTGGCGGCGGATTTACGACTACGCCCTCGGCCACGGCTTCCGCTTTTTGAGCTACGGCGATTCGTCGGTGCTGCTGCGGGAATGACCGTTTATGCGGAACGGAAAAGGGACGCCCGACGAGGACGTCCCTTTTTTATTGGCGCAGGGGCGGATTAGAAATTGTATCCGACGCTGATCGTGAAGCAGTTGTTGCGCATCGTGCCCTCGCCGTCGCTCTCCTTGACCAGATTCAGGCAGCCGATGTCGTAGCCCAGCCCGAAGTAAATGCGTTTCCAGACGACGCCGGCGCCCAGACGCACGCCCAGGTCGGAACGTTTCAACCCGCCTTCGTCTCCGAAGATGTCGCCCTTCTCGTCGCCGACCTTCACTTTGCCGCCGATGCCGAGCCCGTAGTAAAGACCTGCGAAGGGTTGGATCGTAACGATGTCCTTGATGTTGAAGTGGTAGTTCACCAGCACGGGGATTTGCAGGTAGGAGGGGCGGAAGCTCACGCCGTCGACCTTGCCGCCGCGGCTCGAGAAGGCAAGCCCGGTTTCGAGGTAGAAGGGCAGTTTGTTGCAAAGCAGGATCTGATCGGTCACGGCGACGTGGAACGAGGCCCGCGAGTCGGTGCTGATGGACGCACCTCCGGCCGAAATCGAGTAGCTCGACAGGTTCAGTCCGGCGCGGACGCCCAGGATGTTCTTTTCGTAGTTTTGCGCCGAAACGGCATTTGCCAGCAGGATGGCGGCCATGATAAGCAATACTTTTTTCATAATGAATGGGTTTGGGTTTGTATACGTGGCAAATATAGGATAATTTTTTCGAAAAATCCCCCCCCCGAAATTTTTTACGGATAATAAAAAAAAATATCCGTAAATGCTTTTGCTTTAGCTGGATAGCTGTCGGATGTCAGAAATTGTAACCGATGTTTACGGTCAGGCAGTTGTTGCGTATTTCGGCGCTTTCGGGCTGGAGTGCGTAGCCGAAGAATTCGCCGCCCCGGAACAGGTCGCGGCAGCCGATGTCGTAGCTTATGCCCAGGTAGATGCGTCTGATGACGAACCCGGCGCCCGCGCGCACGCCGAAATCCATGCGGGAGAGGAAGCCCGGGGCGCTGAACATATCCTCGTTGCCGTATTCGGTCTTCATCGCGCCCCGGATGCCCACGCCGCCGTATATGCCCGCGAAGGGCTGGATCGTGAGGAGATCCCGGATGTGGAAATGGTAGTTGACGAGCAGGGGGACCTGCATGTAGAACGGACGCATGGTCATGTTGTAGATGTCGCCGTAGATTTCGGCGGCGGCCCTGCCGCCGCGGCTCGAAAAGCCGATGCCCGTTTCGAGGTAGAGGGGCAGGCTGCGGTGGAGCAGGATCTGGTCCGTCACGGCGAAGTGGAATCCCGCGCGCGAACCGGTGTTTATCCGCACGTCTTCGATCGAGATGGCGCAGGTCGACACGTTGACGCCGGCGCGGACGCCCAGGATGTTCTTCTCATACCGCTGCGCCCGGACGGCTCCCGCCGACAGCAGGACGAGCAGGATGAATGCGTATCTTTTCATGGAGGTCGATGAAATTATGCTTCGGGTGTGCAGCTTTTCAGGGCCAGTTTCTTGACCCAGACGACGAAGCCGCCCGTGAGGATCAGGTTCAGCACCAGCGTCAGCACCGAGATGATCAGCGCCGGGCCGCCGAGGCTGTATCCCAGGGCGATGAAGATGACGCCCGCGCCCACCTCGCCGCGGGTGAACATGCCGATCGAGAGTGCGAGCCGCTCGCTCAGTTTCCGGTCGCGGTAGAAGAAGACCGGGACCAGCTTCCCGATGTTCGAGAGCGCCGAAACGGCCACGACGTGCAGGATCAGCACGCCCCACGGCATCATCGGCTGCGACGCCGTGATGGAGGTGGCGGCCGCGGCGGCGTCTGCCGCCGAAGCGCCCGTCACGAGCGGCATGCTCATGCCGACAAGCAGCATGAACAGGAACGAGATGCCCGTTGCGGCGCGGCGTTCGGTCGGGGTGTCGATCTCCCTGTGCTTCATCAGCATGCCGATCACGAAGGCCGGAAGCAGCACCTCAATGTGTATGCTGTTTTCAGGTCCGTACCACCGCGCGGTGACGATGTAGAGCGCCTGCGTCAGGGCGCAGACCACCGCCGAAAGCCCCAGGATGCGTTTCCAGTCCTGCCGGACGTTCCACCGCGCCTGCCACCGCCAGCCTGCGATAAGCAGTACGACGACCACGCCCACGATGGCGAACATCTGCCATTTGAGGCCGATCATCAGGATTTGCAGCGGGATCATCAGCAGGATGGTGTCCAGGTCGTCGAAGATCGCCAACACCTGGATCTTACGGTATATCCAACTGTTTTTCAGGCTTAACGCGGCGAGCATCGTGAAGAGGATGCCGGCCGAGGTCGGGGCCGCGAAACGGCTCAGCAGCAGATTCTCCTTCCACGCCGCGGAGTCGGTCCAGAGGTCGGAGGGCAGCAGTACGAAAATATAGTAGAGGACGATCAGCAGCCACGGCAGCGCCGCGGTGGCCATGGCGATGAAGTAATCGGCGGTGTAGGAGCGCCAGCGCGACTTGTCGATTTCGAACTCCCGTCCGACGTTGATCATAATGAATCCCAGGCAGATGTAGAGCAGGGTGTCGGCAGTCGCCTTGAAACCCGGATAGGCCGTGCCGAGTGCGCCGGGAAGCAGTTGCGAGGCGACGAGGCCCAGCATCAGAAAGAGCGAGAACGAAAGAACTTTTCGCATTGATTGAAAGTCGTTTACAGGTTATGCGTCTGTGCCGCGGCACAAAGATACGATATTTGCAGAAAAATCCGCGGAAACGAATGCTGTTGTCGTGAAAAAAATAACAATAATGAAACTGCAATTCACAATTATTTTGTACCTTTGCCGTGCCGATTCAGGGAATTAGCATTCAAACACCATAAAATTCAAATTATTACAACTATGCAGATTGTAGAGATTCACGCAAGGGAAATCCTCGACTCGCGAGGCAATCCGACCATCGAGGTCGAAGTTCGCACCGTTTCGGGTGCATTCGGACGCGCAGCCGTTCCGAGCGGCGCATCGACGGGCGAGCACGAAGCGCTCGAGCTCCGCGACGGCGATAAGGGCCGTTACCTGGGCAAGGGCGTACTGAACGCCGTCAAGAATGTCAACGAGGTGATCGCCCCGGCCATCATCGGCATGAACGTTGCCGACCAGGTGGGTATCGACAAGGCCATGATCGCGCTCGACGGTACGCCTACCAAGTCGAAGCTCGGCGCAAACGCCATCCTCGGCGTGTCGCTGGCCGTTGCACGTGCCGCTGCCGACTATTTCGGCATGCCGCTCTACCGCTATATCGGCGGCGCGAACGCCAAGACGCTGCCCGTCCCGATGATGAACATCATCAACGGCGGTTCGCACTCGGACGCCCCGATCGCATTCCAGGAGTTCATGATCCGTCCCGTGGGTGCCCCCTCGTTCAAGGAGGCTATCCGCATGGGCGCCGAGGTGTTCCACAACCTGAAGAAGGTGCTCCACAAGCGCAACCTTTCGACGGCGGTCGGTGACGAGGGCGGTTTCGCTCCCGCGCTGAACGGTACGGAGGACGCTATCGAGTCGATCCTCGAGGCAATCAAGATGGCCGGTTACAAGCCCGGCCGCAAATGCGAAGGCGGCGATGTGTCGATCGGCATGGACTGCGCTTCGTCGGAGTTCTACGCCGACGGCGTGTACGACTACACCAAGTTCGAAGGCGAGAAGGGTGCCAAGCGCAGCTCGAAGGAGCAGGTCGAGTACCTCAAGTCGCTCGTAGCGAAATACCCCATCGACTCGATCGAGGACGGTATGTCGGAGAACGACTGGGAAGGCTGGCAGCTGCTGACCGCCGAGATCGGCGACAAATGCCAGCTCGTGGGCGACGACCTGTTCGTGACCAACGTAGATTTCCTGAAGAAGGGTATCGAGACCGGTTGCGCCAACTCGATCCTGATCAAGGTAAACCAGATCGGTACGCTGACCGAGACGCTCGACGCCATCGAGATGGCTCACCGTGCAGGTTACACGTCGGTTACGTCGCACCGTTCGGGCGAGACCGAGGATTCGACGATCGCAGACATCGCCGTGGCAACCAACTCGGGTCAGATCAAGACCGGTTCGGCATCGCGTTCGGATCGTATGGCCAAGTACAACCAGCTGCTGCGCATCGAAGAGGAGCTCGGTGACGAGGCTATCTACGGTTATACGAAGATTTACCGCAAGTAATTTGCGACGGGCGGCCGCTCGTGCCGCATGATTTTCCCCGGGTGGCATCGCCGCCCGGGGATTTTTTTGTCCCGGCAGATCGCCGTCAGGTGGGGCGGCAGGGCTGCCCTTAGGCGTGGGGACGGGGGATTCCGCCGCCGTTTTCAGGGCTGGAAACGGGCGAAGCCTGTGTCGCAAGGTGCGGCACAGGCTTCGCGTCTCTGAGGGGTGGTATCCCGGGCGGGCGGTTATTCGTCGGACTGTTCGACGAAGAACTCCTGCCCGCCGTTTTCATCGTCCTTGACGACGATGCTGCCGTCGGCATTGATGAAATAGAAGTAGAGTTCTTCGATCACGGCGTCGGACGGAAGGCCGAAGAAATCCTTCGGGTAGAGGTATTTCTCGAAACGGGAGCTGATCAGTTCCATGCGGTTGCGCGGGACTGCGGCCGAGACCTCGGCTTTCTGCCCGCCGTCATGGATTGCCGTGCCGCAGAGATATACCTCCCCGGCGTCTTTCAGTGCCGTGCCTCCGTGCGAGAAGGTGATGCCGAAGACGTCGCCGTAGCGGAATACCGAGGGCGTGGTGGTAAACACCTGGTTGTAGGTTTCGATGGGCTTGAATGCCTCGGCGAAACGCTGTTCGTCGCGTTTGAGGCCGAACGTGTCGTAGCAATACGAGTAACCCAGTTCGCAGGTCAGGGGAACGGCGCCGGTCTTCATTTTGATCCTGACGTCGGCATGCACGTCGGCCGTCTCGACCTCCTGTCCGTCCACTTCGATCTTGTCGTCGAATATGAAGGTGGTCGACGAACGCCATACGACCCACTCCATTGCCGTTTGGGGGTCGTTGCCGCCGCGGCCGATGACGCTCATGAAGGAGTCCGCCCACGAAAGACCGTTCTTGGGGTCTTTCTCCTCTGCGGGCATCAGGGTGAGTTGTTCGTTCACGACTTCGGGCTGGTGCTGGATCGCGTTGTAGTCCTTGGTGGTCAAATAGAGCGTGGCATTGTCGCGGAGGTTCCATGCCTTGGGGGCCAATACGGCGAATACGACCTTTCCCGAGCCGTCTTCGCCCGGCGAGACCCGGAGCTGGGCCGTCACTTCGATTTCCGAGTCGGTCAGGGCCCGGCCCGGCTGGATGATGCCGTCGAATTCGAGGCAGGCGACTACGAGCAGCGGCAGCGCGGCGATGCACGCCGCGGAGAGTATTTTATGTTTGTTGAGTTTTTTCATGGTCGGGGAATTTTAGAGGCTCTTGAATTTGTATTTGTATGTCAGGAGTTTGCTGTCCAGTTGGAACTGGGTCGTAAAGCCGTCCTGCTCGAAGGTGGCGATGACCGTGTCCGAACCTTTGACCCGCAGCCCGTTGGGGATGACGTTGCTGTCCAGCACACACTGGATGGGGCCTTCGGACAGCGCTTCGGGGAACGGTACGAAAGGGATGTCGCCGTTGTCGAACGTGACGGTGGTTGCAAGCGGCGACACGTTGAGCGTCATGCGCAGCGAAGGGAAATAGTCCAGTTTGCCGTAGATGTCGGTGCCGTTCGGATTCTCGGGCGCGCACAGCAGCACCTTGTCGAGCCGGTAGGTGACGGTGTAGGTGTCGGGGTCGTCTCCTTCGGGCGGCGTGTTGTTGTCCGGCTTTTCGACCGGGATGTAGGGGAGGGTTGTCTCTTCGTCGCATCCGGAGAATGCGCACACGAAGAGCGCGGCGGTAAGGATGATTGCGTATTTTTTCATAAAATGATGGGTTTATTAGGTGTTCGGTTGAATCGGATGTTTCGGGTCGGCGGGCCGATCCGGTGTGCAACGGGGAAATTCCGGTGTCTGTTCATTGCGTCATAGGCAAAAGCGGTTTTTAGGATTCGTTTATGGGACGGTGGCGGTTTTTCGTATCGTCGGCTGGTTTTCGTCCGTGCGTGGCTTTTTCGGTCATTGCCTTTCGTTTTGCGGGGCGAGGCCGAAGACCAGCCGGTGGCGGCCGCTTGCGATCTTCGTCCCGGGCGATTGCGGGGCCAGCCTGCGGCCGTCGAGCCGCCCCCGGCAGGCGCCGGCGGGTGTGATCGCCGTGGCCGTGACGCCCGGGGGCAGGGTGACGTCGATCCGGAGTTCGCCGTCCGCGATCTCCCAGCCCAGGTCGATCCGGCCATAGGGGGTTTCCTTGCCGATCCGGCACCACTCAACCCCTTCGGGAATCTGGGGGTCGATGAATACATGCTCGTAGCCGGGGTGGCTGCTGTCCGTGCGCAGGCCGCCGAGGGCCTGGTAGAACCACGTGCCGATGCCGTTGTAGCAGTTGTGTACGCGACTGCGCTCGCCGCTCCAATACTCCCAGGTGGCCGTCGCACCGTGGTCGATCATATGCAGGTAGCCCGGGTAGCCGCGCTGCTTGAGCATCCGGTAGATGAATTCGGGGTTGTGCGATCTGACCGCCCAGCGAGTGATGACCGGTACGCCGACCAGTCCGCCGCCGATATGATCCTTCATCACGTCGTGCGTCAATCGGAAAAGCCGTTGTTCCACGCCGGCGCGGAGCGAATCGGGCGTGGCGCCCACCAGCATCGGGTAGGTCATGTCGAGCTGCGAGCCGGTGGCGTAGGTTTGCGTCGCCGGGTCGTAGAACCGGGCGTGGATCGTGCGGTTGAGCGCCTCGCGCCGCGCTTCGAATGCGGCCGCCTCGTCGTCGTGCCCCGTGAGCCGGGCCATCTGTGCCATCCTGGCGTAGCAGTCGCTCACAAAGCAGTTGTTTACCAGCGACACCGAAGCCTCGCTGCCTGTGTCGACCCCGTGCGGGGCGAGCCAGTCGCCGAGGAACCAGTCCCGGTAAGGTGTGTCGGGCCAGCGGGTCAGCAAGCCGTCTTTCATGTACCGTTCGACATAGCCCATCCATTCCCGCATGGCGGGGTAGTGGCGGTCGACCAGCGTCCGGTCGCCGTAGTTGAGCCACGTTTGCCAGGGGGCCATGACGATGAACCCGCACCGGCGTTGGGGGCTACGTGGGGCAGGCTGCCCCCGGGGCGCATGGCGTCGTCCCATGCCTGCACCCAGTTGCGGTAGAGCGGGGCCGCACCGCAGAGGGTTTGCAGGATCTCGGTGGAAGAGTTACCGTCGCCGCCGTATCCGGCGCGTTCGAGGTGGGGGCAGTCGACCATGTACCCGTTGTAGGCCAGGCAGCGCAGCGTGTGCGCAATCATGTCGTGGATGGCGTTCAGGTCGCTATCCGACGAAGTGAACGTCGCTTCGGGCCGGTAGTCGGTGTGGATGGCGAGCGCCCGGAAATCCTCCCGGCGGGGCCTCTGCGCCAGTCCGCGCACCTCGGCGTAACGGAAAGCATGGTGGTTGAACTTGTTGCAGAACCGCTCCCGGCCGTCGCCGCGGGCGATGTAGGTGTCGCGCTGCCGCTGGTCGATGAGGTTGCCGTCGCCGTCCGTCTCGTCGCTGTATTCGATCTCGACGCGCGCCCCGTCCGGAAGCCCCGAGAAATGAGCCTCCAGCCAGCCGGTGACGACCTTGCCGAAGTCGATCCGCCATACGCCGGGTGCCGCCTCGTCCAGCACGCGGGCGGTCAGCCGCTCCTGGATGCGGTCGGGCTCGACCATTTGCGGCGTCGCCCGGTGCCCGGGCTTCCGGGCCGTGATTACCGGCTGCCATGCCAGCGCGTCCAGGTCGGAGGGGGACATCGAGCGCGGGTTGCGCCGGGCGTCGATCTCTTCGCCTCCGAAGTCGAGGGCGTTCCACGACCCCGTGTCGCGGTAGCCGCTCAGCGCGGCACGCCATGCGGTGTCCGTGCGGCAGGCGGTCTGCCAGGTGTTTGCGGTGCCTATGTCCAGTTGTGCCCGCACAAGCGGTTCGGTGTAGGGTTCGTCGGGCTGCCAGCGTCCGAACGTGCCGCGCTTGTACCAACCCTGCCCGAGCCAGATCACCAGCTCGTTGTCGCCTTCGAGCAGGTAGGGACGGACATCGTAGGTCACCCACAGCGAGCGTTTGTCGAGCTGCGAGAGGGCGGGGGCGAGGCAGGCGTCGCCGACATTGCGGCCGTTGACCCATATTTCGTGGTATCCCAGCGAATTGACGTGCAGCAACGCTTCGTCTCCGCATGCCGGGAGGGTGAATGCCCGGCGCAGGAGCACGGCCGTGGCGCCCGATTCCGCGCAGCCGATGAATTCACCCGAGACGGATGCCGGGTCGGTCAGGCCGATGCCGAAGCGGGCGACGGGGGAGACGGCTTTCCGGTTGCCCTTTTCGGTGCGGGCGGTGACGCGCCACCAGCATTGCGTCCGAGCCGTCAGCGGAAGCCCCTCGTAGGCGACTCCCACCGAACGCTTCGACCGTACCCAGCCCGAGTCCCACAAGTCGGCGTCTCCGGCCAGCAGCCGCAGGCTGTCCGAGGCAACCTCGATCCGGTAGCTGCGCTGGGCATCGCCCCGGCGCCCGGAGCGGAGCTGCCACCCGAAGCGGGGTGTCGCCGTGTCGATGGCGAGCGGATCGGTCAGCTCTTCGCAGGTCAGCCGCCGCAGGCAGGGCTTTGCGCCGTGCCCGGCATTGCCGGCCGGATCGGCCGCCAGGAGGCAGGTGCCGGAAAGGAGCGCGGGCAGCAGGAGCAGGTATAGCAGGGTTCTTTTCATGGGTTCGAAATTTTGTGCTGTCGTTTTCAGCGGTTGTAAGCCTCGGCCCGAACCGTGTAGCGGTCGTCGGGAAGCAGGCCGGCATCGAATTCAAAGTCGATCTGCCGGCTTTCGCCCTGCAGGAGCGTGAAGTAGTTGTCGTCGGCCACGTAGGGCAGGATGCGCTCGCCGTCGGATCGGCGGTAGGGCTGCACGTGCACGGCGAAGGCCACCGAACGTCCGACGTTCCTGACTGTCGTGCGGATGACCTTGCGGCCGCCTGCGGCGGTCAGCTGCGAACGTACCTGCAGCTTGGCAGGGGCGAGCGTGTTGAGCGCCGTGTAGTCGCCGCGGCGGGTCGCACGCCAGTAGAAGTTGTCCGAGAGCAGGCGCCCGTCGCGGTCGGTGAGCTCCAGCCGGATGAAATGCACGGGCGAGAGTTTCGGCGCCTTCGCGTCGCGGCGGTAGACCTCCATTTCATAGAGCGAGTAGCCCCATTGCGTGGCACGCCGGAGTCCGAGCATCCTGACGTAGCGGGCCTGCTGCAACGGCAGCGGGATCGTCTGTTCGCCGCCCTGCGCGTCCTGCGTTTCATAGACGTCGCGCCACGTGCGGCCGTCGTCCGAGAGTTGCAGTTTGTAGGCTGCGGCGTGGGCGTCCTCCCAGCGGAGCACGACTTCGGTGAAGGCGCGGCGCTCGCCCAGGTCGACCTCGATCCACTGGTCGTCGCTGTACTCGCTCGCCCAGCGGCTCGAATCGTTGCCGTCGGTGAGAGCCCCGGCACCTGCGCCGTCGGGCGATGAGGAGGATGCTTTCACGGGCCGGTTGCGGGCCAGGTTGCCCTCCGAGAAATTCAGGTCGAACAGGCTGCGGGTCGTATTGGCCGCGAGCGAGACCCTGAGCTGCTGCGTGAATTGCGGCAGGAGCCGCCCGTCGAGGTCGTAGACCCGTGCCGTGGCCGTCGCTTCGAGCGGTTCGCGCGTCGTATTGACCGCCTTGACCGAATTGTCGGCATGGCTCCACTGGATATGCACCGGTTCGCAGGCCTTGCGTATGCCCCAGTAGGCACCCGTCGGGTCGAGGTAATAGTCGTAGGTCTGCCATACGAGCGACGGGTAGGCCGGCTGGCTCATCCAGGTCATGATGCCCGTGGCGTCGTCCCACATGTGATGCTGCCAGCCCTCGTACATGGCTTTGTTGACCTCCAGGTTGAGCAACTGCGCCTTGCGGCAGAAATCCTCGATCCCGTCTGCCTCGCCGTAGTTTTCGGCCACGGTCTCGAAATATTTGTCCGGGGCGGCGTTGGCCGCCGACTTGCCGAAGAAATGTTTGTCCCACATGTCGTTGCGGGGCCACCACGACTCCTCGGGCATGAATTTGCGAAAACTCTCGAATGTCGTGAATACCGCCGTGCCGATTTCGGTGCGGAAACCCCATGCCGGGCGGCCTTTGTAACCGTAGGGCATCGGGTAGGCAGCGAAGTACCAGCCGGGGTGGAAATTGGCCCACGGCCCGCTTCCCGAAAGTCCCTGCGCATTGGATATGGACTGGTAGAGGCGGTCGCCGCCGTCGTAGTGGGCGACGTCGCCGCGCAGCCAGTCGTCGAGCGGGGCCTGCGGTACGCCTTCGTTGTCGCCGCACCAGACGGCGATCGAAGGATGGTTGCGCAGCCGCTTGATCTTCTCCACGGCGTTCTGCTGGAAGGCCCCCAGGTCGTGCGGCAGGTTGGGGTGCGAGTTGAGCCAGAAGTCGTCCCATACCATGATGCCGTGGCGGTCGCAGGCATCGTAGAACTCTTCGTCGGTCGTCGAGCCGATCCAGTTGCGGATCATGTTGAAATGCATGTGCCGGTGGAGTGCGACGCGGGTGTCGTACTCCTCGCCGCGGCAGCGGAGCAGCCATTCGCTCATGCCCCAGTTGCCGCCCTTGACATAGACCGGTTCGCCGTTGATCTTCAGGCGGAAGATGCCGTCGTGCCACTCGTAGCCGTATTCGCGGATGCCGAACGTTACTGTCCGTGCGTCCGATTGCCGCCCGTCGGTTTCGAACGCCAGGCAGCAGGTGTACAACGCGGGGTCGCCCATGCCGTTGGGCCACCAGAGCTGCGGATGCTCTACGGCCAGGCCGGGAACCTCGCGCTCCGTGAGCCGGATCGTCCGCCGCTCGCCCGCTTCGAGGCGGACGGGGTGCGAGAAGGCGATGCCTCCGGGACGGATCTCGCCCCGCAGCACGCCCTCGCAGGCCTTGTCAGAGCGGTTCTCCACGTCGGTAAGGAGTTCGACCTTCGCATGTTCGCGGTCGGGAACCTTCGTGCGCACCCACGGTTCGACGAGGCGTACGTCGCCCGAGAGAGACAGGTAGACATCGTCGGTGATGCCGCTCAGCAACCCCGGGGCATAGGGCATCCAGTCCCACCCGGCGCTGGAGATATAGGTCGGGCTGCGGAAATTGGGCACGGGGTGTCCCACCCATTCGACCTCGACTTCGAGGCGGTTCTCCCCGCCGGGTGCCACGAGCCGGGTGATGTCGTAGTCCCCCGGCTGCATGAAGCCGTCGAGGTGCCCCAACTGATGGCCGTTGAGGCGGACGGTACCCTTGCGGTTCACCCCTTCGAAGCGGAGCCACAGGGTGCGGCCTTCGCCGACCGGGGGCGTTGGGAAGAGCCCCGTGTAGCGGAAATTGCGGTCGTAGCGGCTCTTGTCCGTGCGGTAGGCGTTGTCGCCGAAATTGGGGTCTGCTTCCACGCCGGCCGCAACGTACGACGCGAAGACGCAGCCGGGCACGATGGCCGGGACGGAGGGCAGGGCGTCGCCCTCCGACGGCCGTACCTCCCAACGGATATGTCCGCTGCGGCTGTCGAGCGGGATGCGTTCCTGTGCACTGACGCCGGCGGCGAGCAGCGAAAGGCAGAGTGCGAAAATTCGTTTCATCATGGCGTGCGTTTTTTTCGGACGGGGGGGGAGGGTGCGCACTCCGCTCCGGCGGGGGAACGGAGTGCGCGCGGATCGCTATTCCTCCGTTCCCGTGCCGGAATCGTCGTCCGAGTCGTAAACGTGTTCCCAGTTATATACGCGGAAGAAGTAGGGCCGGTAGAAATCGGCGCTGCCGACGCGGTTGAAATTGTCCCAGAAGTTGGCCGGGTCGCTGTTGGTCGAGAATACCAGCTCGCCCTGGCGCGAAAGCGCCGGGTGGAGGTTGATCATGTACCAGCGCTGGTGGTAGGGACTGCCCAGCTTGTCGAGCGTCGCGGGCAGCGTGAAGAGCAGCGTCCGGTCGGTGAAGGGGCCGTAAGGCGTCTGGCTGCGGAAGAGGTAGATGTCGCGGCCGAAGGGGAAGGCCTCCATGCACATGTAGTAGACGCCGTCTTTTTCGAAGACCCACGGCATCGAACCCGATTCGGCCGTGATGTAGGAACGTTCCATCTCCTCGTTGCTCGGCACGGAGCTCTGCCAATGGTAGTCGCCGCTCAGGTCGCGGATGTAGTACGACCACGGGCTGCCCAGGTCGAGCGTCTCGGTGCGGGCCACCAGCACGCGCGAAACGAGGTTCACCTGTTTGGTCGTATAGAGGTAGATATGTCCCCCTTCGGTGTCTTCGAACATGGTCGAGCCGTAACCCAGGCCGTCGGATTTGAAATTGTAGTCGGTCGAAAGCACCGACATGTATTGCCCGTCGCCCGGCTCGCCTTCGAGGCTGTACTCGCGCAGGCATCCGTCGATGTTTTTCAGCGACCCGGGTTCCACGCCCGTCCAGAGCATTTGCAGGATTTTTCCGTGCGCGGGGTCGTCATATACGACGGCATCGCCGGCCCAGTAGCAGTAGTCCTGGTCGATTTCGCCTTTCTGGATCTCGGCATCGGAGAGGGAGGCTTTCGGATGGCGGATGTGGGTGCGGGCCTGGTAGTAGCGTTCGCCCGAGGGGTTGTCCGTCTGCACGTAGTCGGCCAGCCATACCAGGTCGTCGTCGCTCTCCTGTCCGGAGGCGATCGTCGCCCCTTTCTGGATCATCAGGCTGTTGCGCGGGAAGCTGCAACTGCCCCGGGCGCGGGTCTTGCCGTCCACCACGCCGTAGAAACTGTCGTTGAACGACCAGAAGACATGGCCGCCGGGCAGTGCCGTGGTGAGCACGCCGTCGCCGCCGTTCCAGCCCAGCGTACGGGTGAAGAGGGCATCGTATTTCTTGTCCTTGTAGACGAAGACGCGGGGATTCTGCCCTCCCTCGTCGGGCATCTGTACCAAATTCCACGACGGGTCGATGGCGGGCGGAACGGGGGCCGGGGTAACTTCAGGCGCCTCGTCGTCGGGGATCGCCGGGTTGTCGAAGTCGTTGCACGCGGCCAGGGAGCCCGTACACAGGCAGAATATGCAGAATGCTATGATATTTCTTTTCATGGTTCGTTGCGATAAGGATTAGTATTGGGAGCGGGTCATCGTCTCGCGTACTTCGTGCCAAGTATTCCCGCTTTCGGTGGCGAGCTGGTAACGGTAGTAGAGGTAGAACGTGCCGGTCGCAGGGTCGTAGGTAGAGTCGTTGAGCGGCGAGGCCGAGACCCGGATGGCATCCTGGCTGTCGAGATAGGGGGTTATGGAGACTCGCTGCATGGGTACGACCTCGTCCGTGATTTCGCCTTCGACGTAGACGGGGACGTTCACCCACGATTCGGGGTCGACCGTCACGCGCAGGCTGTTGTTGCGGGTCGTCACCTTGTCGTTGGCGGCCGTGGCGCCCGGGAGGATGCGCACCGAGCGCTCACCCACGGGGATGACCAGCTTCGAGGAGTTGATCGCCTGGCGCCGGGTGTTCGAGCCGAAGATGTTGTCGACGATCCAGCCGGTCTGCGTGGTGCCGGTCATGGTGTAGTAGGTGCTGCTCTTGGTCGTGGCGTAGTCGTTCCTGCGCTGGATCTCGAAAAGTACGAAATTCTTGGTGGCCGAGGGCATACAGGACGATACGGACTCGATGCGCAGCGGAATGAAATAGGTCTGGTCGGGGAGCAGCTCGTCTACCCTGACGTTGATCGGGAGGCTCGCCGAACAGCTGCCGGCCTCCATCTCGACGCTCATGGGGTCGATCGTATAGTATTCGGCGGGAAGTTCCATCGCGTATTCCTCGAACTTCGTGTCGAAATTGCGTTTGTTGTACTCGCCGATCGCCTCGAAGTCCAGCCCGAGTTTGACGGTGACGTTCTGGTCGAGCCCCGTCGTGCCGCTGGCATAGATGGCCAGCTCTCCCTGGAAGCCCTTCTCGCCGTATTCGAACTCCTGCCCGAGGATGTTGTTTTCGCCGCTGACAATGAATATCTCCTTGCGGTAAAGCTCCTCCTTGTAATACTCCATTTCACAGGAGCAGAGGAAGGCGGCCGCGGCGGCGAGTATCGTTATTTTGCTGAATGCTTTCATCTTCTGAATTTTTTGGAATTGACTATTTCTCCCAGCCCGGGTTCTGATCCAGGCTCGGTACTTTGCGCAGTTCGTTGCGGTGCAGCGGCATGAACATGTACTTGGACTTGAATGTCCGTTCGCGGATCGTACGGTACGAGATGACCGTCGGGGCGTAGAATCCCTCCCATTTCCCGGCTTCGACGTTCAGGCCCGTCAGCGGCTCGCGTTCCAGTTCCTCGAAAATGCCCCAGCGGCAGATGTCGTAGTAGCGGCGGTTTTCGTGGAGGAACTCGACCATGCGTTCGCGCCGGATCAGCTCGTTGAAACTGGTGGCGTCCACCAGTTCGCCGGCGTCGGCGCCCGGGAGCCCGGCGCGGTAACGCACCTGGTTGAAAGCCCCGGCCATGGCGGTCAGGTCGCGCGAGTAGCTTTGGCCGTTGACCTCGTGGGTCTTCGTCAGGTTGTTCAGCGCCTCGGCGTAGGAGAGCAGGATTTCGGCGTAGCGGATCAGCGGGAAGGTCTTCTGAACCGTGCGGGCGTTGCTGCCCGTACGCGCGTCGCGCGGGTGGACGTACTTGTAGCAGGTGTATCCCGTCAGGTTGTAGATGTTGGTCACGCCCGCCTGGTTTTTGCCGGCATTGGCGCCGTTGTAGTACTCGACGATCTTGTTCCGCATCTCTTCCGAGGTCGTAGACTGCATCTGCCACAGGGTGCCCGAGAAACCGATGCTCGCGTAGAACCGCGGCTCGCGGTTGTCATAGGCCTTGTAGGTGCCGCCGGGCAGGGTGTAGTTCTTCGATAGCTGCTTGTCGGCTGCGGTGACGCAGGTCTGGTCGTAGGGACGATCCTCGTAGGGGTACTCGGCGCTCGCGTTGTTGATGTCGCGGCCGTCGGCCATGCGGTAGGCGTCGACGATGCGTTGCGGGATGCTGATCGAACTGTTGCCGCCCAACTTGAGCGGGAATACGACGTCCTGCTGGTCGGTGATGTTCTGCGTCGTGCCCCAGATCAGCTCCGGGTTGGTCACGTTCGTCGTTTCGCCGGTGAACATTTCCGAGTAGGAACGGAAGGGGTCGATGCCGCCAGCACCCGCAGGGAAGGGATCGGAGGGGACGTTCGAGGGCAGTGGCAGGGTGTATTCGTCGGCCGGCACCGTATGCAGGCGGTAGATGCCCAGGTCGATGACGCGCTTGGCCGCGGCGGCTGCCACGGCCCACTTGCTTTCGTCGTAGGTCTGGGAGATGTAGTGCACCCCGTCGGATTTACGCTTGAAAGCCCCGAAATAACGGCGTGCGGCGGCTCCGCCGTTGAAAAGCGGGCTCGCGGCCTGCAGGCGCAGGCGTGCGACCAGCGCCAGCGCGGCGCCTTTGGTCGGGCTGCCGAAGAGATCCAACGGTTGCTCGGTTTCGAGGCTTTCCGCAGCGGCTTCGAGCTCGGAGCAGATGTAATCCACGCATTCGTCGTAGGTGCTGCGCTCGGCCTGGTAATAGTCGGGCGTTTCGTTGGTGTTGAGAACCTGGTCGCCCACGAGGATCATGGGGCCCTGGTTCTGGAGTATCCAGTAGTAGGCATAAGCCCGCAGGAAGCGTGCGCGTGCACGGAACTCCATTTTGTCGAAGGCGTTCATGTCGGGCACCTCGTCGATGTGGGGCAGGATGGTGTTCACCTTGCGGATGACCTTGTAGCAGTTGGGCCAGACATTGAAATTCCAGTCCCAGCCGCCCGTCTCGGTGTAGGTGATCTTGTCGGTGGTCAGCTCCGTGCCGGGGAAGGAGACGTCCAGGATGCCGTTGTAGAATGTCCCGCAACTGACGGCCTCGTCAGACCCGGTGGCGCCGGGGACGCTGCACCAGTAGTAGATGCGGCCCTCTTTGGGCAGCTGGTTCACCGCACCGTTGAAATAGCGCTCGATGTTGTATTGGCTCTCGAAGATACGCTCTTCGGAGAAGGTGTCCTCGAAATAGTCGTCCACGTTCAGGAAGTTGCACGACGCGGTGAGCAGGCCGACCAGCGCGAGGGGTATGATGAATGATTTTTTCATGGTAGTTTATGTTCTTAGGAGAGATTCGGGTTAGAAGTTCAGGTAAATCTGCAGCGAGAAGCGGCGCGGGATCGGGTAGGCGTGCCCGGTCTGCATGGCCTGCTCGGGGTCGAAAATCTCCACGCCGTCCCATACCGCGAGGTTCTCGCACATGATCTGGAAGTCGATGGATTGCAGGCCGAGCGCTTTGCGCAGCCCCGGCGTGTGCAGGTTGTAGTTCAGGCTCAGCTCCTGCAGGCGCAGATAGCGGGCATTGCCTTTCCAGAAGGTCGAGGGTTTGGTGTTGTTGGCGTTGTTGCCGTAGGAAAGGCGCGGGAACCGCGCATTGGGGTTCTCGGTCGCCCGGTTGCCCGAGTAGTCGGCCGAAGTCCAGCGGTTGGCCGGATTGTAGGCCAGGGCCAGTACGTTGCCCTTGTATCCGCCGTTGAAGGGAATGTAACCGTCGAATTTCGAGCCGTCCTTGTCCCCGTAGAGGAAATAGTTGTTGCCCGTGCCTTTGAACAGGACGTTGAGCGTCCAGTTCTTGTAGCGGACTTCGGCGCCGAATCCGTACATGAACTGCGGGATGCCGGAATAGGCGAACAGGGGCACCTTGTCGTCGTCGGTGATCACGCCGTCGCCGTTCACGTCCTTGTACTTGATGTCGCCCGGGCGTACCGTGCCGAACTGCTCGGGGCTCATGTCCACGTCCTGCTGATCCTTGAAGAGTCCCAGGGAGATGAATCCCCGCTGCACGTCGTTCGAGAACCCGGTCTTGCTCAGGTAGGGATAAGGCTGCGTGGCCTCTTCCCAGTTGTTGATCTTGTTCTTCGAGAGCGTGAAGTTACCGCGCAGCGTGAAGTGGAAGTTTTTGCCGAGGGGCTGGAAATATTCGAAGTTTCCGTCGCCGCCCCAGCTGGTCATGCTGCCGACGTTCCCGTAGGGCATGCTGATGACGCCCACGTAGTCCGGAATCTGGGCGCGTTCCTGGAAGATGCCCTCACGGCGGTCGCGGAAATAGTCCACCGTCATGGTGAAGCGGTCGCCGAAGAGGTGGAGATCCATACCGATGTCGAATTTCTTGGCTTTCTCCCACGCCAGGTTGTCGGCGCCCACGCGGTTCTCGGTCAGTACGCCCGAACCGCCCCACGGCGTGCCGTCGGTCTTCTCTTCGATGATCGTCAGGTAGGGGAAGCGCACGCTGGAAATCCGGTCGTTACCCACCATACCGTACGAGGCGCGGATCTTCATGAAGTCGATCCACTTGATCCGCTTCATGAATTCGTACTGCGTGGGAACCCAGCCCACGGCCACGGCCGGGAAGAATCCGTACTGCCGGCCGCTCTGGAAGTTCTCAGAACCGTTCAGGCCGAAGTTCACGTCGAGGAAATAGGTATCCTTGAAGCCGTAGGTGAAGCGCCCCGAGAGGCTCTGATAACGCCTTGCGATGGCGTTCATCGAACTGTCGGCACCCGATTCGGTCGTGCTTTCCAGGTAGTAGAACAACAAGCCGCCTACGCGGTGGTTCCCGAAGGTGCGGTCGTAGTTGACTTTGGCGTCGAAATAGAGTTTCCGCCAGTTCCATGCCTCGGAGTTATACTGCACCGAAGCCTCGGTGACCTGTTCCGAAAGGATCAGCTCGCCTTTCTGGTTGCGCTCGCGTGCCAGGTAGAGGGCCGGCATGGAGTAGCGGCTTTCGCCGTAGAGCGACTGGGAATCCCACGAACCGGTGGCCTCGATGTTCAGCCCTTCGGTGAGCATCGACAGATCCTGTTTTATGCCGATGTTGAAGAGCGTGCGGCTTTTGTTCTCCACGGTGTTGCCCGTGTAGTTGAGCAGCACATGGGGCGGGATGTCGCTGTCCGAACCCGAGGCGGGCAGCTCGCCGCTCGAATAGCGCAGCGGGTACATCAGCGGGGTCGTTTTGGACTGCGAATCCCAGATCCAGTCGGTGAGCGACGTGTCGGTGCGGCTGTATTTCTTACCCATGCTCGGACGCTTGTTCACCGACATGAAGCCCATGGCACCCAGGTAGATCTGCGTCGTCTTGGTCAGGTTGATGTCGATGTTGGTGCGGAAATTATAGGTGTCGTAGCCGACACCCTTGTTGTATTTGCTGTCGTCCATGCTCTTGTAGGCCGACGATTCCTGCGACATGCCCAGGCTGGCGAAATAGCGGGCGATGTTGCCGCCGCCCTGTGCACTGACATACTGCGTGTGCTGGAACGAGGTGGGGTTGAGGATCACGTCCTGCCAGTCGATGTCGGGGTAGAGGTCGGGATCCAGCCCGTAGCGGATGATGTCCATCTGCGTGTCGTTGTAGATCGGGCTCATGCCCGAGGCTACGGCTGCTTCGTTCGCCATTTCGGCATACTGCGTGGCACCCACGTAGCGGGGCAGGCGGCGCAGCTCGGAGATGGTGTAGTTCGAGCGGAAGGTGATTTTGAGCTGCTCCTGTTTTCCGCGCTTGGTGGTCACGAGCACCACGCCGTTCGCACCGCGGCTGCCGTAGACGGCCGTTGCGGCGGCGTCCTTGAGCACCGAGAAGCTCTCGACGTCGGCCGGGTCGATCTGGCTCAGGTTGCCTTCCAGTCCGTCGATCAGCACCAGGGCGCCGCTGTTGGCGCCGAACGTGCCGATGCCGCGCACCCAGAATTCGGAGATGTTCCGCCCCGGCTCACCGCTCGACTGGATGGAGATCACGCCCGGGACGCGGCCGCCGAGCGTGTTGACGATATTCGTCGCGGGCAGTTCGAGGTCTTTGGTGTCGACCACCGCCACGGCGCCCGTCACGCTGACTTTGCGCTGCGTACCCATACCGATGACGACGACCTCTTCCATCTGGTTGCCTTCCCGGAGGGTGATCTTGACGTCGGCCGCCGAAGTGATGATCTGTTCGGCGGTTTCGTACCCCATGAACGATACGGCCAGCGTATTGTACAGTTTGGCGGTGAGTTTGAACCGGCCTTCCGAATTGGTGATGGAGCCGATGCCCGGCTCGTCCTTGATATAGACCGTGGCGCCGACGATGGGGACGTTGTCGGAATCCACGACCAGTCCGTTCACCTCGACCGGCTGCTGCTGTTGCTGTTTGCTCTGGGCACCTGCCTGCACCGCGAGGGCGAACAGGAAGGCGCATATCATTAGAATTCGCTTCATGTCTGTTTAGGATTGTTAGGTGAATAAACCCACTTATTCGATGGCTATGCGGCGGATGGCATAGTTCTCGCTGTCGCCGATGTAGAGGTTGCCTTCCGCGGTGATGGCCAGGCCGACCGGTTTGTTGAATTTGGCCGCGTCGGCAGGGCCGTTCACATAGCCGGACGATTTGGGCGTCCCCGCAAACGTGGAGACGTAGCCGTTCGAGAGCGTGATCTTACGGATACAGTGGTTCTCCCTGTCCGTTACGTAAATGGCCTCGCCTTCGGGGTCTACGCACATCTGGCAGGGGTAGTTGAACTGCGCCTCGGCGAGCGGCCCGTCCAGATAGCCCGCCGTGTTTTTCCGCCCGGCCCACAATTCGATGGTGCCAGCGGCGATGTCGTGCTTGTAGATGCAGTGCTGGCCCTGGTTGGCGAAATAGACGATGTTGGGGTCGCGCGGATCGAAGACGACGCCCATGATGTCTCCTTGGGAGTCTATGAAGCGGCCGGGAGGCGTGAGATCCTCGCCCTTTCCGGTGGCGGGATCCCAGCGGGCCACGACGCCCTCGTTGGTGTAGAAGTAGAATTTATTGTCGGCCGGGCACATCGTGAAGGTCTGGATGGCATTCCATACGGGAGCGAAATTGCCGTCGGTATAGAACAGGTCGTGATCCCACTTGATGTCTCCCATGTTCGTGTTGGCGTAGTCGGCGACGGGATCGAAATATCCGTATCCCTTGTTCCCGATGTTGGTGTGGTACCAATATACATTGCCTGTGGCCAGGTCGGTGCTCAGGAGGATACCCGTTACGAGGATGCCGAAATCGTTGAGGACTTTGATATTTCCGGCCTCCTCGTTCATCATGTAGACGCGGTGCTTGGCTCCGTCGTCTATGCTGAAGCGGACGTAGAGGTTGTCGTGCTTGTCGACGGCGATTCCCGATTCGGGCTTCGACGAGAAATACGACCCGATCAGCGAGGTGGTTCCTTCGGGCATGGTGGTGCCCTTCATGCCCCCGGCGATCGTGGAAACATTGGTCTGGATGATGTAGTCGAACAGTTCGTCGAACTGTACCTTGTTCTGCTCGTTCTCACCTACGGAGACCGAGATGACGCACTCTTCGCCCGGGAGCTTGGGTGCAAGGACGAGCATGCGGTCTCCCGTCGAGGAGATTACGGCTGCGCGTTTTTCGTTGAAATAGACATTGAGGGCTTTGGCGTCGGTGCCGAAGTTCTTGCCCTTGATGATTACCTGGGTCGCTATCGGCCCGGTTTTAGGATAGAACGATTCGAGTTCGATGGGTTTGTCGGGTTGGTATCCCGAATTCCCCCCCCCCTCGTCGCCGTCAGAGCACGCTGACAGCCCGATTCCTGCCGTCAGGCAGGCGAGCCATAAGTGTAACCGGCATTTGCAGTAGAAGTTTTTCATGAATGTTGGTTTTAGTAGGGTATATATTAATAGGTTGACGCGTTGGTTGCGGCGGTTTTTATCCGGAATTCCCCGGGCGTGTCCCACGGTGCGGGAGATGCGGGCCCGAACCCGATGCGGGACGGTCGGGGACAAAACGCACGGCGGCGACGGGACGATCCGTCCCGCCCCCGGGAAAGGGCGTATGAGCTGCATCGACGGTTTCTCCGCAGGTTGGTAGGTCAGGTTCATTCGTTTCGCAAGTTCCGCAAATCCCGTCGGAGCATTCGTCCGCCGGGAGTTTTTTGTGCTCATACAAAATTACCTAATTGCGGGTGTAATTCAAGTCCGCCGGGGTTGAAATGAGATGTATGTTAACTCGTTCTGAAAATTAACATGCTGTTTTCCATTGTGTTACATGCTCGGTTGTTTGCCGTTTTGGTAAACGGGAATTAGAGTTGCCTCTGGGTATGCGGATTCAATATCCGGCGTTTTGACGGCTTGCCCCGCCTGTGGGATTGGGAGGATCGGACACTGATAGCTATTGTCCGGGCACCGGGGCGACCGCAATTTTGGCCTCTTGCCTGCGCAGCTTGGGGAAAGGAGTCGGGGTCAACTACAACCAGACCGTCAAAGCCATCCACACCAATTTCAACGACCGCCGTGCCGTGGCTTTACTGGCACGGCTGGAGAAATATACTCAGGAATTGACGCTCTTGTTTGGGCAGGTCGTCCGCCTGACCGAAGAATTCAATCGCAGATGGTCGGCCGAATAATAAAAATCCGGATGCAATTCGCATCCGGATTTTTCATTTAACCCCCTCGCTCCTTTTAATATCGTTACAGTTACTACACGGCTTGGAGATTCGTTTTATGATTATCACCTTTGCCGCCATAGAAATCTAACGAACCTGATATGACTATAAAAACCTGCAAATTTCGTATTGGCGATGTCTATTTGTTCCATGCGACCGACCCCGGTTGCGAAAGCGGAACGTCGCTGTGGGGAATCGTCAACGACCGGGACACCGATGGCCGCATCTGTCTGGAAACTTCCTCGGCGGATCTGAAAAAGTATAATCATTGGACTTTTCTGCCCGCCGAATACCTGTTTTGCAGACTTTCCACGCGCGAAGAATTAAGGGACTTCTCTTTTAACCTGAACCGCAATTAATTGCGTAAATTTTAGTGAGCAATGTCGCTCGAATAACTAAAATTATTTATTTTAGATTTTTATCGGTTTGACTTAACCGATTGAGAAATAAACTATTAGCGAATTATTTGAGAAATAGAGGTAACGATTTGGCAACTGTGCGAATTTCAGCGTTTTGCGTTGCTATGCTGTCAAATAACTCTTTCTAAATGCAAAGGTAATACTATTTTTTTCAATAAGCAATATTTTGATTTCTTATTAGCCTCTAAATTGGCTATCTTTGCTTTCCGAAATCAAATGAAAGTCCTATGATACAAGATAATTCAATTGTAGTTAGAGAATATTTGACGACAGATAAAGAAGCTGTCATGAATTTAATCAAATTAAATACACCCGATTTCTTTGCAGAGGAGGAAACCAATGATTTGAGCAATTATTTGGATAAAGAAATAGAGCTTTATTATGTCTTGCTCGTTGATGGGAAAGTGGTCGGATGCGGTGGGATAAATTTTGCAGAAAAAAGAACCATTGGAAAAATAAGTTGGGATATTATACATCCAGACTATCAAGGCAAATTATTGGGTAGAAAGCTTTTAATGTATAGAATTGAAGTTTTAAAAGCTATTCCCGGTATCAAAAAAATAACAGTCCGAACCTCGCAATTAGCATATAAGTTTTATGAGAAGCAAGGATTTACACTGAATGAAATCAAACGAAATTATTGGGCTGACGGTTTTGATATGTATAGTATGCAATATAACGAATTATAACTGTAAGATATTAGGGATAAGGGCAACCCCATCCCTAATATTTCTACAACTTCATTCCCCTGCCTTTCCTTTGCGGCTGTATGGGGCGGTGTATGCTCTGCCTTAGCTTGTCGAACTGCTCCTTGAACCACTCGGCAATGGGCTTTCGGTCGATGGCAAGAACTAATTTCGTCCCGTCCGTCGGGTCTTTCACCACTTGAACCCCTGCCTTTTCGGTCTTGAATTTCCGTCCGTGTTCCTCCGAGTATAGTTCCCCTACATACTCCAACGGCTTTCCCTTGACGAGCGTTGCCGTCTGCCCGTCGCTGAACCCGACAAGGCGGCATAGGTTTTCGATACGGAGCATTTCACGGAAATAGGGGAACCATGCCGCCGCCCGTGCGATTACCGTTTTCAGAAACGATATTTCCTGCTTGTGCTTCGCTTCCTTGTCCGCTATCTCCTTGCGGTGTTTCTGCTGTATCTCCGCCATTTGTCGGCTGTGGTCGGTCTGCATGGTCTGTATTCTATCTTGCAGGGCTTCGACGGCTTCCCCATGCGTGGCTACCTTCCTATGCAGGGCGGTGTTCTCCCTCTCCAGCGTCTTGACCTTGTTACTCCCGAAAAGAGAACCGACGCTTTCGGCGATGTTGGCGGCTGCGGTGGTCGCTGCCCCTTTCAGTTTCTCGGTCTGTATCTCTTTTTTCGCCCGTTTGAGTTCCTCCTGCGCCGTTTCTTTCTGACGCTGCAAATCCACGACCTCCGCTTTTAGGCTGTCGGCGAGTTTCTTCGTTTCATTGTAATACTGCTGCGTGGACTTGTGCCGTGCCTTTGAACCGTCTATGCCCCTTTGCAGCCCGTATTTCGCCATCGCCTCGGCGTAGGTGTCTTGGTAGGACTTTAATTTCAATCGTGTCATAATATCGTCGGCGCACAGCCTTACGGTGTCGGTCGGCTTCTTGCGGTATCGCTTCTTCGTCTGTTCCTCCCGTTTGCGGCGTTTGCGCTCTCCCTTGACGATGGGAACGAGCGTAACGTGTATGTGGGGCGTTTCCTCGTCCCGATGCAGGTGCGCCGCCACGATGTTCTCCTTTCCGAACGTGTCGGCGAAGTATTTCATATTGTCGGCGCACCACTCGTCCAAACGCCCCTCCCTTTCGATGCGTTCCATGTCCTCGTGCGTTCCCGACACGTTGATGCGGATTGCCCGTACTTGGTTGTTTCCGATTTTGCGTGTCAGCCCAGCTTCTTCTAATCTTCTCCGGATAGCTGCCGAACGGTCTTTAATCCCGTCGGGGTACGCAACGAGTTTTCGGTTCAGGTGCGTCCGTGTCGGGTCTGCGTTCTTCGGGATGATGAAACGCTCGATGTGGGCGGTCGTTCCGCTGTCGGAACCGTGCGCCTTTTCCATGTGCAATACTACGAAACCCATATATTTTTCCTTTCTTTTTTAGCTTGTGAAACAATAAACTTAACTATCTTTGAGGGCGGCAAAATGCCGTCCTCAAAGAGGTGTGCAGAGGGGCTTGCCCCTTGCCTTATTGGGGAATTTTCAGCGATACGGAGTATTGCGGCTCGGAAAATTCCCTAATAAGCTACGGTATTTTCTCCGTAAATACCCTGCGGCGTGTCGGCGGTCTTTCTGTGGTGGCTCTCCCTGCCGCCTGCTTACCCGTATAACCCCACCTTATTATTTTTCCCTTTCGGTCGGTGGTGGGCTACGGGGCGGTCGTTTCCGTTTTCAAAGGCTTCTTTGCTCGGGGCGGTCGGATGCAAGGTTTAGGGGAAGAATACTACCCGAAGCATGAGGGTGGAGATTGTTCCCCTAACGGCGTAGCCGCCCGACCTTGCAGCCGACGGAAAGCCCCGTGCTTGCTTCGCCTTTGTAAACGGGAATGACTGCTCCGCTTTCCTGCGGTCGGGAAACAGCCCCTTTCCGTCCGTGCGACGGTATGACCGTATGAATGTATGACCGTATTACGAACTGATACCCCGACCGACAGACCGTTACGCCATCCATCGGCGGCTCGGCTCGGTGTCGGCAACGACAGACACGATAACCGTCGTTTTCTCTTTTCGCAGGTGCGTTATCCGCTCCAACAACACTTTGCGGACTTTCGCCGCCCCGAACGATTCGACACGGAAAGCGAGGGCGGCTATCGTTTCGAGGTCGTAAACCTCTATGCTGCTTCTGTCCGATAGACGGACAAGGCGTTTGATACCGTACTCTTTCAAGACTCCGCTTTTACAGAGTGCCTTTATCCCTGCCCGAACCGTCGGGGTGATAACCCCGAACAATTCGCAGATTTCCCACTCGGTCATGGCGGTTGCGCCTATATCGGTCGGCAGGGAGATATTGCCGTATTCATCTATCGTGATGATGTTCCTTTCTTCTTTCATCGGTATGCTGTTTTAAGGTGGCTAAATGGCTCGGCAGATGTTCTTCTCCATCTCCTCCAGCTTGTGTGACAAGGTTTCCATGTCTTGGCTTATCTTCTGGGCGGTGATTTTGGCGTATATCTGCGTGGTCTTGATGTTCGTGTGCCCCAACAGGCGGCTCACGGTTTCGATGGGTACGCCGTGCGACAAAAGTACGGTCGTGGCGTTCGTGTGGCGGGCAACGTGATAGGTCAGCCGCACCTTGAAGCCGCATTGTCTGCCTATCTCTTTGAGTATCTTGTTGCAACTGCCGTTGCTCGGAACGGGAAAAACATGACCGTCCCGAGCCAGCCCCTTGTATTTCTCGATGATACGCTTGGGAACGTCCAAAAGACGGATGTTCGATTCGGTATTCGTTTTCTTCCGTCGGGTGATTATCCACAGGTTGCCGTCGAAGAATGTTTGCAGGCGGTGAGGTTCTTCACGTCCGAGTACACCAAACCCGTGAAAACAGAAAAGATGAACAAGTCCCGTATGAGTTCATGGTAGGTGTTCTTCATCGGTGCGTCCATGAGCGTCTGTATCTCCTTTTGGGTAAAGTAGCCCCTATCGACGCTTTCGGGAGAGTTGATGTACCCTGCAAAGGGATTGAACGGCAGACGCCCGTCGTTCCTCGCTATGGAAACGATGTGTTTCAGCACAATCATGTAGCCCCACACGGTATTGGTGCGGCATTTCTTCTCCGTGCGCAAGAAATACTCGAAGTCGTTGATGAATGTGAGGTTGAGTTCCTTTAACGGAATATCCTCACGCTTGTAGGTATGGGGCAGAAACTCCCGAATATGGCTGCAAACCGTCTGATAGCGTCGGAATGTCCCCTGCGCCCTGCTGTGCCCGACTTTCTTGGCGAACTCGGCGTTGTGCTGCTCGAACAGTTTCAGCAAGGTTTCCTGCTTGACGCCGATACCGAGATAGGCGTCTTTGAGCTTGGCGGCGGTAACATACCCGTCCGTCTGCATCAGTTCTTGATAGCGTCGGTTTACCTCCACACGGATTTTATCCACCGCGAGGTTGATTCTCTGCGCTTCGACGCTCTTGCCCGAAGCACGGTTGTTCTTCACGTCCCACAACCGCAGGGGAACGTCCATCTTGCAACTGAACTGTTTAATCTTTCGGTCCACCGTAAGGCGGCACATCAAAGGCAGGTTGCCGTTGGGCTTCTCGCTGCCTTTCTTCACGTAAAATAAGACCTTGAATGTACTTCGCATAACTCACTCCTTTTTTGGGTTACAAAATTAGTTTATAGTGAGTTACCGACAGCTATGTAGAATTACGCAAATCGCAGAAAAAGAACCATTTAGCAAGAAATCCGTACCCGTTACGGGGGTAATGAGGTGGTAACTGAACTTCTGCACCGTTTGGCTGTATCGTGGTTTTCTTTGGCTTTTCGCCAAGAGAAAAATATAGCGTAACGAACGCTTTTTCAGCTAATTCGCTACGCTTTGCCTAAATTTGCAAATCCGCTATGTGTTTATTTTAAGTCTACTACAGTAATACCTGCCCCACCAAATTGTACGTGTTCGTCTTGATAGTGTGCTACTCCTGGAACACTTCCCAAATAGCTGCGAATCAGGGTGCGTAGTATGCCTGTACCTGTTCCGTGAAGGATACGTACACGGTCTATTCCCAATAGTATGGCATCATCGATAAAATAAGTTACTGCCTGTATAGCTTCATCGCCACGCATACCGCGTACATCAATATCTTGTTTGAAATTTAGTTTCTTTTCATATACCCGATCTTGTGTTTCACTGCTGACGAAGGTACTTTTTACCATTGTTTTCTGGGTGGGCTGTATTGGTGTGCTACGTTCCAGCTTATCCAGTTTTACATTGGTTTTTATCATTCCGAACATAACTATTGCATTTTTGCCATTAATTCCTAGTACTTCTCCGACACTGGATTGACCTTTGATCTTTACAGTACTACCTACAGTGATAGGCTGTTCTTTGGGTATTGACAGTTGGGAAGATTCCGCCTTGGCTTTATCCTTTTTGTTTTTTTTCCGCTCTTGTTTTTCACGGAGTTTTTCCATTTTCCGGATGATTTCATCTTCCTTGTTCTTTTTCTCGATATCTTCTATCTGATTTTTAAAATCAGTCAGTTCCTGACGTGCCGATTGTGTACGTTC
>ENA-UERW01000412-UERW01000412.1-human-gut-metagenome-genome-assembly--contig:-NODE-412-length-38838-cov-6.364464_pt1 | contig 38838 bp, 37 predicted proteins | sample MGYA00242994_ERZ507995 | MGnify/ENA primary metagenome ERZ507995 (study PRJEB26167, sample SAMN06115492) | human gut metagenome | host: Homo sapiens | place: China:Chongqing | collected 2015-04-26...
TCCAAGACCGAGGAAGAGATGATGAAGGTGCGCAACCTGGGCCGCAAGTCCCTGGAAGAGGTCATCAACAAGCTGGCGATGATGGGCCTGTCCCTGTCCAGCGATGACAACAACTGAGCACACCACCCCCAGCCTGTCCCCCGGGACGGGCGGAGGCGTATGCGATTCGGGACCGTGGCGAAGGTATGTAACGTTCCGCTTCCCATGCTGCCCAGCTGGGCGGTCCTTGTGGGGTCCCGGGCCAATGGCCGAATGAACGAATTTGAAATGGATCTCGCCACGCGAGGTCAGAGGAGTGTTTCTCATGTCTCAGAAGAACCGTAAGCTGGGCCGCACCAGCGATCAGCGCCGGGCCATGCTCCGCGCCATGGTCACCTACCTGCTGGAGAATGGTCAGATCAAGACCACCATCACCCGGGCTAAGGAAGTGGCTCCCGTGGCCGAGAAGATGATCACCCTGGCCAAGAAGAACGACCTGGCCTCCTACCGTCAGGCTCTGGGCTTCATCACTAAGGAGGATGTGGCCAAGAAGCTGTTTCAGGAGCTGGGCCCCAAGTATGCTGAGCGCAACGGCGGCTATACCCGCGTTGTCCGCATCGGACCCCGCCGCGGCGATGCCGCCGAGATGGCGATCATCCAGCTGGTGTAATTCCGCACCGGAGTAACGAGATCCCGGCCCATCAGGGCCGGGATTTTTTCGCCGCGGCGGGGAAACCGGTCCACGGACAGTCCCCATTCTCAGAAAAAAGGGGCCCCCGGGCGAGCCCAGCGGCCGCGCAGCCGTTAGCGGCCTTGCCGCCTTACGGATGCGGCGTGCCCCTTGCGGGCAAGTGGGTCGCCTGGGGAGAGGAGGAGAAGCGGAATGAGTGAGCCCAGTCGGGAACGAGTGGGCGAAGGATATGGAGCCAGCGACGACGAGGCGGTCATCCCGCTGACCCCGCCCCATCCCCCGTGAAGCGCACAGAGACAGGTGCGGATCAACATTGAGGTGCAGAGCCGCCCCATGGAAATCGGAATCAAGGATCCCGGAGGAGCATCAGAGATACGGCTCCTCCGGGATCCTTTCGCCGTGATACAAAAAGGCGCAGGAACACCATGAGGATGTTCCTGCGCCGCAGGAGCGCCGGGGTCCTATGGATAACGCCGCCGGCTCAGCGGATCAGCCTGGAGGGGCTGAGAGACCGGAACTGCCGGGTCATGGTGAGGCAAAGGTCGTTGTAGTAGTCCAGATAGGCCTTTTTCTGCTGCCGCTGGACACGCTGGCGGTCCTGGAGCAGCTTCCACTCCGCGCAGCATTTGTGACAGCCGGGCTGATAGTTGGGACAGGTACCCTGACAGGGAAGCATGATCGACACCTCTCTCACAAAACATAGACGTTTGGGCTGAAAGGAAAAACAGCAGGCTCCAGAGGGCAAAACGCGCGTAGACGCGCAGCCGCTATGGACCTGCTGTTCGCTGGAGTGCGGAGAAAAAAGAGGGCCTCAGAGTCCCGCCTGGGGCCCGGATGATGCTGTCCCGGCGCTGATCCAACATGGAAACTCCTCCTTCCGCACTTCAGAAGCTGATTCCATTGTAGCAGACTTCCGGCGGCTTTTCCAGACGATTTCTGTAAAAAGCGTATGAAAAGTTTTCCAGGGGAAAGACCTGCGGGAAAACGGGCCGGTGTACACAAGGTACACCGGCCCGCTTGCTTACGGCTCAGAAGTCATAGCCCTCAATCACGGCCTCGGCCTGAGTGGAGGGTGCGTAGGCGCCGCCCTCCCCGAGTTCCAGAGCTTCGGCCTCCCGGTTGGTGAGCGCCAGATGGGTCTCGTCCAGAACCTTCAGCTCGTGGAGGAGCGCCAGCGTGTGGCTGGCCTGGGGGGTGAGGGTGATGGAGAAGGAGGAGCCATAAGAGGAAATACCTACATCCCCAGGCTTCGGAGGAGCCTCATAGTCAAAGTACAGGTCGGTGGCGCAGGTATTTTCCATCCGTTCGACACTGTTGTCAAAGAGATAGCGCACACCGATGGTGCCCTCAGCGAAGTCCTGCTTCATGGCCTGCCACAGCTTCTCAGTGGAGCCGTCGATATAGACGGTTTCATACTGCCGTGTCTGGGTGTTCCACACATCCTCCAGATAGGCGGCCACCAAACGGCAGTTGGCCTCAATGTCGTGGAAGCCGTAAAGCTGCTCCATATTTTCCCGGTCAGAGAGGAGCTGCCCCGCCGCCCAGGTGAGAGTTCCTTCCACGCCGCGGTCGGACTCCACGATGGGAAGGGCAGAATAGCCCCGCTCCAGAGCCGTGCCGTCGGCCAGCTCGTAGTGCAGATCCAGATAGAGGTATTCCGTATACCCCTGAGGATCAGACTCCTCATAGAGGTACTCCGTATACCCCTGAGGATCAGACTCCTCTTCCCTGTTCTCCTCCTCCAGTGCTAGGGCGGCGCGGTGGAGCTGGAGCACCAGAGCGATCTGCTCCGGGTCCTCCAGGGTCAGCCCACGCCCCTGCCCGTCGTCATAGGGGGCGCTGTGCAGGCCATTGAGGGTGACCGCAGTGACCTGATCGGCCTGGGGCACCCGGTCCTCAAAGCCGTACCAGTCGTAGTGGACGCTGAGGGAGAGGAGCACAATGACGGCAGCCAGAGGGACCGCGCCCTTCCAGGCCGCCAGCACCCGGAAGGACTTCCGCAGGAGCATCTCCGCGGCGAAGTAGCCTGCCAGCCCCCAGAACAGGATCCAGCCCATCAGGGTCAGGTCAGAGAGGCCGGACAGCAGCTCATAGGTGAACATTCCGCCAGTGAGTCCGGCGCACAGGGCCACTCCATATTTGAACAGGGGACGGACCAGCTTGACCGCCACCACGTCCCCGGCGGATTCGATGTGCCGGGACCGGTAGATTAGCAGGGCGGCGATGGACAGAGCCACGCCTGCGGCGGCGTAGACCGCCACCAGGCCGGGCTGGTAAAGCACAAAGGCGTCATCACGGGACACGATGGAAACTGCATTGGACAGGATGACGGGCGGGGACAGGTGATCCACAAGCTCCCATACAGGGGATGGGAAGGAGCGGAAGCCGTAGAGGAACAGATCGCATACCGCCTCCACTAGAGAGGTCATCAGAAAGGCCAGCAGGTTCAACACCCCATAGAACACCGGCAGGGCGGCCAGATGGCCGGTAAACATGGCGCAGAACACGGCGAAGGAGTAGAAAAAGAGGCACAGCCCGCCCTGGGCCAGCAGCCACTGGACCAGTGGCCAGAGGGCCAGACACCCCAGGGCCGCCTCCGTGGCGGCGGTGAGGGCGAAAACGGCCAGCTGGGGCAGCAGCAGGAAGGACAGCCCCGCCAGGTACTGAGTGAGAAACAGGGCCTCCCGCCGGAGGGGCAGGGCGTGCATCATGCACGCTGAGCGGCTGGAGTATAGATAGGAGAACACCGCCATGGCACACACCAGTCCCATCACCGCCGCCAGGGCTACACCCACCTCAAGCAGATAGGGGATCTGGCTGACCGCGTTTTGCAGGCGCTCCGCCAGCTCCTTCGGGGTGGACGAGCCCTTCCAGCGCATGGCGTCCGCCCACAGGCGCAGGGGCAGGACCAGCGTCCACCCCGCTGTGTACAGGGCCCAGATCGGCCAGAAGCGAAGGAATGTCTTGCGGAAGAGCGCTGTGTTAAAGAACGATGTCCCGGACCGCATAGTCCTCACCTCCCAACTCATAGATAAAGATCTCCTCCAGAGACAGGGGCAGGGCCTCCATCAGCATGGGGGAAAAGACTGCCACCCGGCTTTTGATGACCGCCGGTTCCCCCCGGACGATCAGGGTGTGGACCCGCCCCAGCTGGGTGACATGGAGCACATTCAGATCCGGAGGCAGCTGGGGCAGCTGCCCGTCAGGAAAGACCACCTGGAGCTTCAGGATGTTGTCCTGAAGGTCGGTGAGGGAGCGCTCCAGCAGCACCTTTCCGTGGGAGAGGATGCCCACATGGTCGCACACATCCTCCAGCTCCCGCAGGTTGTGGGAGGAGACCAGCACGGTGGTCCCCCGCTGGGCCACATCTCCCATGAGGAGGGACCACACCTGCCGCCGCATCACCGGATCCAGGCCGTCCACCGGCTCATCCAGCACCAGGATGTCCGGCATACAGCACAGGGCTAGCCAGAAGGCGGACTGCTTCTGCATCCCCTTGGACAGGCGGCGGATGGGCTGCTTCTCATCCACGGCGGGGAAGGCGTCCTTCAGGGTTTGGTACCGCTTGTCGTCGAACTGAGGGTACAGTCCCCGGTAGAACTTCATCATGTCCCGGGTGGAGGCCGACAGGAAGTAGTACAGCTCGTCTGGGATCCAGGCCATCCGGCTCTTCACCGCGGGGTTTTCATACACTGGCTGACCGTCCACCCGCACGGAGCCGGAGTCCGGCCGGTAGATTCCGGTGATATGCCGCAGGATGGTGGACTTGCCTGCGCCGTTGGGCCCCACCAGGCCGTAGATGGAGCCGCCCTCCACCGACATGGTCAGACCGTCCAAAGCCCGGAAGCCGTCAAAGCTTTTGACCACGTTGTTCACTTGGATCATTGTGCTTCCCCTCCTTCCATAGCCCGCACCCGGGAAGTGAGCTTCTCTCCGGTGACCCCGAGATAGAGCAGCTCGGCGGTCACGGTGTCAAAGCGTCCCAGCAGACTGTCCCGCCGGCCCTGGTCCACCCCGGTGTGGGGCGCGGCGAAGGAGCCTTTCCCCGGGACGGAGCAGACATAGCCCTCCGCCTCCAGGGACTCGTACGCCCGCTGGATGGTGTTGGGGTTGATAGCCAGGCTGCTGGCCAGGGCACGCACCGAGGGGAGCTTCTCCCCCTCCCGGATCACGCCGGTGACCATCAGGCGGCGCAGGCCGTCCCGCACCTGCTCATAGATGGGCCGGGCGTCCCGATAGTCCAGATTCAGCATACCACGTCCTCCCTTCTGCCGCAGGTCCCGCAGAGGGGCGGAACTGTGCGGCTGTATGAACTGTATTAGTACACTAAGTGTACCCAGGAGGTGGAGGAAAGTCAATTAAGAACTGTTTAAGATTTTCTTAGGATGGGGAGGCCGCCGCGGTTGCAGCAGGGATCCATTCCGGTCACCAAATGTTTTTTGGAAGAAATATAAATTGCAAAATAGACTGGGGATGTGTATGATTAAGGTGAACAAATATTCCCATGTTAAGACTTGAAGGAGGACCAGCAATATGTTTTCATCCATTGGCTTTATCGGCACAGGCACCATGGGTGCGGCGGTGGCCCGGGCGGCGGTCAAGGGGGCCCAGGGCGCGCCTGTCCTTCTGGCCAACCGGACCCGGTCCAAAGCGGAGGCAGTGGCCCGTGAGCTGGGCGCGCAGACGGCGGACAACGAGACGGTGGCCCGGGAGTGCAGCCTGATCTTTCTGGGGGTGAAGCCCCAGATGATGGAACAGATGCTCTCCGGGCTGGTCCCCATTCTGAAGGCGCGGAAGGACCGGTTCGTGCTGGCCTCCATGGCCGCGGGGCTGGACGCCCGGCGCATCCAGGAGATGGCGGGCGGTGCATATCCGGTGATCTGCCTGATGCCCAACACCCCGGTGGCGGTGGGTGCAGGCGTAGTGCAGTACTATGGGGTGGACACCACCGAGGAGGAGCTGTCCGATTTCCAGACCCTGTTGTCCGCCGCCGGCATGATCGACCGGATCGACCCAGAGCGGCTCAACGCGGCCAGTGCGGTCTCCGGCTGCGGCCCGGCATTCTGCGCCGTGTTCATCGAGGCCCTGGCGGACGGCGGCGTGGCCTGCGGCCTGCCCCGGGACAAGGCCCTGGCCTATGCGGCTAAGATGGTGGAGGGCACGGCACAGCTGATGCTGGAGAACCACGCCCACCCCGGCCAGCTGAAGGACGGAGTGTGCTCCCCCGGCGGAACCACCATCCAGGGCGTACGCACCCTGGAGGACCGGGGCTTCCGCTCCGCGGTGATAGAAGCGGTCATCGCCGCCTATGAAAAGACCATCGCCCTGGGCAAGTGACCGGGCGTGACCGGACGGCCGCCCCCGGCGGACCGCTCCACAGGAAAGGGGCTGTTTGTACATGAGAATCGTAGTCAAAGTGGGGACCTCCACCCTGGCCCACGCCACGGGCCGGATGAACATCCGCCATGTGGAGGACCTGGTCAAGGTCCTCAGCGACCTGAAAAATGCGGGCCATGAGGTGATCCTGGTCTCATCCGGCGCCATCGGTATGGGCGTGGGCAAGCTGAATCTGCCCGGAAAGCCCAGTGATATGCCATCCAAGCAGGCCGCCGCCGCGGTGGGCCAGTGTGAGCTGATGTACACCTATGACCGGCTGTTCCTCCAGTATAACCATACGGTGGCTCAGATCCTCCTCACCGGCGAGGATGTGGACCACGCCGAGCGGCGGCAGAACTTTGAAAACACCCTGGAGCGCCTGCTGGAGCTGGGCGCTCTGCCCATCATCAACGAGAACGACACCATCGCCACCGCCGAGATCAAGGTGGGGGACAACGACACGCTGGGGGCCATCGTGGCCTGCTCGATCCATGCGGACCTGCTGGTCCTGCTCAGCGACATCGAGGGCCTGTATACCGCCGATCCCCGGAAGGATCCGGAGGCCCGGCTCATCCCCGTGGTGGAGAAGGTCACCCCGGAGATCGAGGGGCTGGCTGGCGGCGCGGGCTCCGGCCTGGGCACCGGCGGCATGGCCACCAAGCTGCGGGCGGCCAAAATGGTCACCGCCGCGGGCTGCGATATGATCATCACCAACGGGGAGCGGCCCCAAGTGCTGTATGATGTGGCGGATGGAAAAGCGGTGGGCACCCGCTTTTTGGGGAAGAAATCAGGAATAGATTGACTCCAAATCGGAAAAATAACACGATAAATTACAAAAAGGAATCGAAATTCGGCCCGTGGACGCAAGAGGAGCGGGAGGCAGGCCGGAGACGGAAAGATTTGAAGAGGGTGACGTCAATGACGACAATGGAACTGCTGAAGAAGGCCAGGGGCGCCAAAGGGGCCATGGCCCTGGCGGATACGGAATTGAAAAACCGGGCGCTGATGGAGATGGCCCGGGCCCTGGAGGACCGCACGGCGGACATTCTGGCCGCCAATGTCCAGGACCTGGAGGCGGCCCGTGGGACCATCTCCGAGGTGATGCTGGACCGGCTGGCGCTGAGTCCCGAGCGCATCGCCGGCATGGCCCAGGGGATGCGGGAGGTAGCCGCCCTCCCCGACCCGGTGGGCGCCGTGCTGTCCCGGGTGGAGCGGCCCAACGGGCTGGTGATCGAAAAGACCGCCGTCCCTATGGGGGTCATCGCCATCATCTATGAGAGCCGCCCCAACGTCACCAGCGACGCCGCCGCTCTGGCGTTGAAGGCGGGCTCCGCCTGTGTGCTCCGGGGCGGCAAGGAGGCCCACCGCTCCGCCGCCGCCATTGTGGCCGCCCTGAAGGAGGGGCTGGCCGCCGCGGGCCTGCCGGAGGACGCTCTCCAGCTGGTGGAGGACACCAGCCGCGCCTCCGCCAATGAGCTGATGACGGCCAGCGGCTATGTGGACCTGCTCATCCCCCGGGGGGGCGCGGGCCTGATCCGGGCCTGCGTGGACAACGCCACCGTTCCGGTGATCGAGACGGGCACCGGCATCTGCCACATCTATGTGGACCAATGGGCCGACCAGGGGATGGCCCTGGACATCCTGGAGAACGCCAAGTGCTCCCGGCCCAGCGTGTGCAACGCCGCCGAGGTGTGCCTTGTGGACCGAAAGATTGCAGGAGAGTTCCTTCCCAAGCTGAAGGCCCGGCTGGTGGATGGCCGGGCGGCGGCCGGACAGCCTCCGGTGGAGCTGCGGCTGGATGAGACGGCTGCCGCCGTCATTGACGGTGCGCCCGCCGGGGAGCGGGACTTTGACACCGAGTTCCTGGACTATATCCTGGCGGTCCGGGTGGTGGACGGTGTGGAGGGGGCTGTGGCTCACATCGCCGCCCACTCCACCGGCCACTCCGAGTGCATCGTCACCGGCGACGAGAAGGCTGCCCATGCCTTCCAGCGGCAGGTGGACTCCGCCGCCGTGTACTGGAACGCCTCCACCCGCTTTACCGACGGCGGGGAGTTCGGCCTGGGCTGTGAAATGGGCATCTCCACCCAGAAGCTCCACGCCCGGGGCCCGTTGGGCCTGGCGGAGCTGTGTACCTTTAAGTTTATCGCCCGGGGGAGCGGTCAGATCCGGTAAACATTTCTCTGGTTTCCTCCCGTTCCCTGGTGACAACGGGCCTGGACGGGGCTATTATGATGTTGGAGGGATCGGCTGTTCTGGGGACCATAGCTGTAAAAAACGGCCTTTGGGGTGGAATGGCCTGAAAACCTTGCACCTGAACAGGGCCAATTTGCCTTGTAAGTTTTGGATTTCCATGCTTGTGTCTTTGTTCAGCACGCATTATAATAGAGACAGGGCCAGACCGGCCGATGTTCTTTTGGATGCCGGCTCCCCGCGGCTGGTCCGCGGAGCTGTGTATCATATCCCAACAACTGCCGTTTGACAGAAAGGACTGATTCCATTGAACCATTATCTTGAGGAGTTCTGCCGGACTACGGAGGAGCTTTTGGGTTCTGACGCCGTACGCATGATGGGACGGTGGAAGCACCACGGCCATATCAGCACGCTGGACCACTCCCTGTTTGTCGCCTACTGCTCGTACCGGGCCGCCCGCGCCCTGCGGCTGGATGAGACCGCCGCCGCCCGTGCCGGCCTGCTGCACGACCTGTACCTCTACGACTCCCGGGACACGTCGGCACACCCCGGCTGGCAGTGCTTCGACCACCCACGCGCGGCCGCCCGAAACGCGGCGGAGCTCACCGCGCTCTCTGAAAAGGAGCGCAACATCATCCTGTCCCACATGTGGCCCTTAGGCGGCCAGCTTCCCCGCTCCTGGGAGGCCTGGCTGGTGGACCTGGTGGACACCCTGTGCGCCGGCCTGGAGCTGGCCCACATCTATCACCCCGGACGCCTGCGGGAGCGGCTGGGGGTCCAGCCCCTCCTGGAGGAGGAGCTGGCCGCAGCTCCCTGCTGACAGCTGGACGGCCGCCGTCCCGGTTTATTCCGGGGCGGCGGCCGCACTGCGTTTTGAGTTTTCTTGCCCCAAAATAGGAGAATCCTGACTTTTTAAAAATTTTTCGCGGATTGTGGCAAAAAGTCAGAAGGATATGCTATAATGGGGACGGAAGAGAGAAAAACGACTTTGGAAAGAGAACATTTTCCCCTCTTTTTTTGATCTTTCTCAGGAGGTAACCAGTTTATGGATGATTTTGCCGCAAAACGCCAGGCCCTGCTGGAGTCCGGCGTGCGGATGATGGACCCGGACACCGTCTATGTAGAGGCGGGCGTCACGGTGGGAGCGGGGACCCTACTGCTCCCAGGGACCATTCTGCGGGGGAACACGGTGGTGGGAGCAAACTGCGAGATCGGCCCCAACACCATGCTCACCGACTGCACTGTGGGGGATGGCGCTGTGATCAACTCCTCCCAGTGCAATGAGAGCACCATCGAGGCCGGCGCCCATGTGGGTCCCTTCGCCTATATCCGCCCCAACTGCCATGTGGGCCGGGATGTGAAGGTGGGGGACTTTGTGGAGCTGAAAAATTCCACCATCGGGGACGGGACCAAGATCGCCCACCTCACCTATGTGGGGGACGCCGACGTGGGACGCCGGGTGAACTTTGGCTGCGGCACGGTGCTGGTCAACTATGACGGCAACCGGAAGTACCGTACCACCATTGGGGATGACTGCTTCATTGGCTGCAACACCAACCTGGTCTCCCCGGTCCATGTGGGGGACGGGGCCTATACCGCCGCCGGCTCCACGATTACGGAGGATGTGCCCGCCGACGCCCTGGCCATCGCCCGGGCCCGTCAGGTGGAGAAGCCTGGCTGGGCGGCAGCCCACCGGGCCAAGAAGGCGCGGAAGTGAACCAAGCCCGCTGCGCGGGGCCGCAGGACCGGAATGCTGTGAGGACCGCAGGAAGCGATAACAGGGGCTGCGCTCCCGTCTGGGGCGGGCTCCGCAATAAATGGAAGGAAGTTGAGTATGATCACACACGGGAAGAGCATCAAGATTTTTACCGGAAACTCCAATCCCAACCTGGCGAAGGCCATCTGTCAGGAGCTGGGGGTCCCCCTGGGCAATTCTGAGGTCGGGTCCTTTGCCGATGGCGAGAACTTTGCCTCCATCTACGAGACCGTCCGCGGCGCGGATGTGTTCGTGGTCCAGTCCACCTGCCCCTTTGAGAAGGACGGCCGCCTCCACACGGTGAATGACTCCCTGATGGAGCTGCTCATTATGATCGACGCCCTGCGCCGGGCCTCCGCCGGCCGGATCACCGCCGTGGTCCCCTACTTCGGCTATGCCCGCCAGGACCGCAAGACCAAGCCCCGTGATCCCATCTCCGCCAAGCTGGTGGCCAATATCCTCACCCGCGCCGGTGCTGACCGGGTGCTGACCATGGACCTGCACGCCAACCAGATCCAGGGTTTCTTCGACATTCCGGTGGACAACCTGCTGGGCTCCCCCATCTTTGTCAACGAGTTTATCCGCAAGTTCGCCGCCGTCCAGGACGAGACCATGGTGGTCTCCCCCGATGTGGGCTCCGTGGCCCGCGCCCGCGCCTTTGCCCAGAAGCTGGGGATGCCCCTGGCCATCGTGGACAAGCGCCGTCAGAAGGCCAACTCCTCTGAGGTCATGAACATCATCGGCGACGTCACCGACAAGCACGTCATCCTTCTGGACGACATGGTGGACACCGGCGGATCCCTGTGCCACGCGGCCAAGGCTCTGGTGGACATCGGCAAGGCCAAGAGCGTCACCGCCTGCGCCACTCACGGCCTGCTCTCCGGCCCCGCCATCCAGCGCATCGCCGACAGCGTCATTGACGAGGTGGTGTTCCTGGACACCATCCCCCCCAAGGCCGGTGTCGCCGCCTGCGAGAAGATCCGTTACATCTCCGTGGCCCACATGTTTGCCGAGGCCATCAGCCACATCTACGAGGAGACTTCCGTCTCCCGTCTGTTCTCCTGAATACCACCCTGCCGAACCGGAGGGGACGGGCGTCGCCCGTCTCCTCCTTTTCTGAGCGAAGAAAGGACGACCATGTTTTTCCGAAACAATACCGGCGGCGCTGAGTGGCTGCTGGTGGGTCTGGGGAATCCCGGGACCCAGTATGAAAATACCCGCCACAATGTGGGCTTTCTGGTGGCCGACGAACTGGCCGAGCGGCAGAACGCCCCCATCCAGCGGCTGAAGTTCAAGGCGCTGACCAATCTGCTCACCATTTCCGGGGAAAAGGTGCTGGTGATGAAGCCGGTGACCTATATGAATCTGTCCGGGGAGGCAGTGCGCCAGGCGGTGGATTTCTATAAGATCCCGCCGGAGCGGGTGCTGGTGGTGTCGGACGACACCGCCCTGGCGGTGGGCCGGCTGCGCATCCGCAAGGGGGGCAGCGCCGGCGGACACAACGGCCTGAAGAACATCATCCAGCACCTGGGCACCGACCAGTTTCCCCGTGTCCGGGTGGGTGTGGGAGAAAAGCCCCACCCCGACTATGACATGGCGGACTGGGTGCTGGGCAAATTCCAGGGGGAGGACAAGAAAGCCATCGACGGGGCGGTGAAGCGGGCCGCCGACGCGGTGGAGTGCCTTCTGAAGGAGGGCCCGGACCGGGCGATGAACCGCTTCAACGGATAAGGGGCCGCGCCCCAGAGGAGGGAAGCCTGATGGCGGAACAGCACACGCTCCGGGTGATCGCCCGGATCCACAGCGATTTTCCCACAAAATTCGGCATCCCGCGGCAGAGCGGCCTGGTGGAGGAGCTGCGCTCCGCGGTGGTCTTTGAGCCAGAGTACCGGAATCCGGACGCCCTGCGGGGGCTGGAGGGTTTTTCTCACCTCTGGCTGATCTGGCAGTTCTCCCAGGCGGTGCGGGAGAGCTGGTCCCCCACGGTGCGCCCCCCGCGTCTTGGGGGGAATATCCGGATGGGGGTGTTTGCCACCCGCTCCCCCTTCCGCCCCAACCCCATCGGACTGTCCTGTGTCCGGCTGGAGCGGATCGAGCAGCATCCCCAGTGGGGGCCGGTGCTCTGGGTGGCGGGGGCCGACCTGATGGACGGTACCCCCATCTATGACGTGAAACCCTACCTCCCCTACGCCGACTGCCGCCCCGAGGCGGCGGGGGGCTTCGCCAGCCAGCCCAAGGAGGCCAGCCTCCGGGTGGAGTGTCCCCCGGAGCTGCTGGAGCCGGTGGAGGAGGCGCGCCGGGCCGCCCTGCTGGGGGTGCTGGCCCAGGATCCGCGCCCCACCTATCAGCACGACCCGGACCGGGTGTACGGTCTTGCCTTCGGCGGCTGGGAGGTGAAGTTCACTGTGGCGGAGGATGTGCTCACCGTCCGGGAGATCTTCCACCGGCGGCAGGAGCCCTGAGCCGCGGGACAGACCGCAGTATATGACCCGGCTCTGCGCTGGGAGACAGCACAAAAGCACCGGCCTGTGAACACAGGCCGGTGCTTTTTCCTGCATGGAGTGGATGGAGGATGGTTCCGCTGTATGGCTGTCATAAGATCCGTTGAATTTCGGCCAAACTCCTTACAACGTGCTCCGCCCTGGATACATCCAGTGCAGGCACGGGCTTTTTTTGATAGAGGCAGGTGTGCATCCCATATCCCGCTCCACCCGCTATGTCCGAGGAGAGGGAATCTCCAATGATCATCGTCTCTTCAGGCAATAGGTTCGGAAACCCGCTGCCCCGCAATTCTTTGAAGCAGAAGTCAAAAAATGCTGCGCTTGGTTTTTGTGCACCGATTTGTGATGAAACGAAAAAGTGTGTGAAAAAATCATACATTTTTCCCACACGGAGCCGATTGATCTGCTGTTCATAGGGACCGTTGCTGGCGATACACAGCCGATACCGATGGCTGAGGTATTCCAGCAGTTCCACAGCGCCCGGCTCAGGCACCGCGCTGGAAAATAGCTTGTCCCTGAAATATCGCTCAAAAATCCGGCCATCAAAGGAAATCCCAAGTGCGTGGAAGATCATATTCCATCGGATCTCGGTCAGTTTTTCAAAGGAGAGCGTCCCCTGCTCGATCTGTTCCCAAAGGCTGTTGTTGATCCGTTCAAATACAGGGAACATTGCTTCTGTATACGGTTTTAGGCCGTACTGTGCAAAACCGTCTCTCATGGCCTCTTTGATATATCCTGAAAAGCTCAGGAGGGTGTTGTCGATGTCGATCAAAACGACCTGGATCATGCTGGCCCGCTCCTCTCTGCGATCTCATGTAAGGAGTTTATCACACCGAAGGCCCTCCGCGCAAGCAGAATCAACACAGGCACAGCGGCTTCCACCGCTGTGCCTGTGTTCGTTTTGTCTGAGGCAGGTCACGGGGTGACGGAGATCCCCTGGATGTGCTGTCCCAGAGCGTCCAGCAGCAGGATGTGGTCTGCACCCGGAGCCAGGAGGGCCGCCCGGCGGACGCCCCCCTCCACGGCCCGGCAGGCCACCTCCAGGGCCCGGTTTGTCTCTGGGGGGAGCTCCCCCGCCTTGCGCAGCTCGGCGGCCCGGGCCAGGTCCAGGTGGAGCAGCTCCACCTGACGGTCCACGCCCAGGGCAAGAGAGGGCTCCTGCGTCGTGAACAGGACCAGGCGGTGGGCCCGGGTGGCCTGGGCCACGGCCAGGGCCTCCTCCTCCCCTCCCTCCAGAACGGGGAGAAATCCCCCGTCCAGCAGGGTGTCCAGCACCTTGGGCCGGACGGTGAAGCCGGTATCCGCCCGGTGGAGCAGTCCGCCGTCACCGGCGGAGAGGGTGACGCCGTTTCCTGACAGGGCTGCTGGCAGGGGGCCGCTGCCGCGGCGCACCAGGATCACCCGGACGCCGGCACGGCTCAGGGCGGCGGCGTCCCGGGCTGCGGCCTCCTCTTGACTGGAGGGGCAGCAGACCACCCAGAGCTCCTCCCGCCGGGCCTCCAGGGCGGGGAGGATGGACAGCATGGCCCGGGCAGGGCTCTCCCGGTCCAGCCCCCGGCGCAGGTCGTACTCCTGGAGAAAGGCCTGGACATACTCCACATCGGTGGGGGTGTCGATATAGGCGGTCCCCCGCTTCTGGCGGGTCTCCCGCCCTTTGCCGGTGAGGAGCAGCACCGAGGGTCCGGCGCAGTCCAGCACCGCCTGACGGATGGCCTCTCCGCGGTTGGGGATGATGCGGACAGGACAGCCCGCCTTCTCCACGTTAGGAGCGATCTCCCGGCAGATGTCCAGGGTGTCCTCCTCCCCACTGTCCTCCTCGGTGAGATAGACCCGGTCGCACCAGTGGCCGGCGGCCTCGCCCAGATCCCGGCGGCGGTCGTACGCCTTTTTTCCGGGACAGCCGAACACAATGGCCATCTCCCGGCCGGGGTACTCCGCCCGGACGGAGCGGAACAGGGTCTCAAAGGACAGGCGGTTGTGGGCGTAGTCCACAATGGCGTGGAGGCTGCCGTCGGCGTTGGTGTAGGTCTCCATCCGTCCGGGCACCCGGGCCCGGACCAGGCCGTCGTACACGGCGGCGGGAGGGACGTGGAGGGCGTGGCACACCGCGATGACGCCCAGGGCGTTTTCCACATTGAACAGCCCGGGCATGGTTAGGCGGAACTCCCGCTCATACTGGGGGGTGCGGACGTGAAAGACAGTCTGCCCGTCCTCCTTCCGGACCTGGCTGGCATAGATGTCGACCTGGGGGTCCCGCTGGGAGAAGGTGAACACGGGCTTGCCGGCCTGCCGGGCGGCCTCCAGGATCCGGCCGGCGTGGTCGCTGTCCAGATTGACGCAGTTTACCCCCGCCTGGGCGAAGATCTTCAGCTTGGAGGCAAAATAGTCCTCAAAATCCGGGTGCTCCACCGGGGAGACATGGTCATAGCCGATGTTGAGGAAGCAGGCGGCGGCGAAGCGGGTACACAGGGTGCGGTGGTATTTCAGGGCCTGACTGGACACCTCCATAGTGAGGTATTCCAGCCCTGCGTCGGCGGCGTGGGCCAGGTGGCGCTGGAGGTCCAGGGGCTCCGGGGTGGTGAGGTGGGACTCAAAGCGCTCCACCCCGTCATAGGTGTCAATGGAGGAGATCACGCCGGTCTCCCCTCTCCCCTGTCCGGCCTGCCAGACGTCCAGGATGGATTTCAGGTAGTAGGCGGAGGTGGACTTTCCCTTGGTCCCGGTGAAACCCACCACCTTCAGCCGCCCGGATGGATGGCCGTAGCACAGGTCGGCCAGCAGGGCCATGGCCCGTCGCAGATCGGTGAGCCGCAGGCCGGGGAGCGGGCAGTTGGGATAGATGGTCTCGCCGGCGTAGAGGAAGGCCCCCCGTTCCCGGGCGGCCTCCAGAAATTCCTCCCGGAAATGGGAGCCCTTACAGAGAAACAGGGTCCCGGGGACCACGTTCCGGGAGTCGCAGGAGACCAGGGCCACCGGAGCGCTCCGGTCCAGGCTGTCCGGGACGGGATCGGCCAGAAGGCCCTCCTGCTCCAGCAGGGACAGATATTCGCCCAGCGGGCGGATGAGATCAGACATACAGGGATACCTCCGAAGGGCCAAGTGGATTTAGTCGATCATTTGCTGTGGATCTGACGCAGGGGCTTGCGGCAGGCCTGTACCGCCCGCTCCGCCAGAACGGCCATTGCGTCTATAAAAAAGGTGGAAAGGGGATGCTGCGTGGCAAAAACGGATAATTCAGTACAGGCCAATATTGCACAGTCGCAGCCTTGGGCGATCAGATCCTGGTGGGCAGCGGCGAACTTTTCCGGGTCGCCCAGCTTGCCTGCCTTGATGTCGTCATAGATCAGGGACATGATCTGCCTCTGGGCCTCCGGCCCGGGGGCCAGGGGCTCCAGCCCCAGGGCAGCAAACTCCCGCTGGTAGAGACCGGTCTGGATGGTGCCGTCGGTGCCCAGGATGCCGGGCCGCTTCCGCCCCTGGCTGACCAGGAGGCGGGCGGTTTCCCGGATCATGTGGAGGATGGGGATCCCCACCTGCTCCTGGACCTGGTCCAGAAAATAATGCGCGGTATTGCAGGGGACGGCCAGTACCGTGCAGCCTGCCGCCTCCAGCAGGCGCGCGTCGTCCAGCAGCCGCTGGGAGACGGCCGCCCGGTCTGTCTCGCTGCCCAGGATGGCCCCGGTTCGGTCGGGCATATCACTATCCGAAAAGATCAGAACGGACAGGTGCTCCTGGTCGCTGTGGGCGTCGGTGCGGTCAATGATATACTGGTAAAAGGTATTGGTGGCCTGGGGGCCCATGCCGCCGATGATACCCAGTCGGTGTTCATTCATGGGGACTCTCCTTTTGTCAGTTCAGGGCGTGTCGGGGGCCTTTGCCCGGACCAGCTCGATGGCCTCCTTCCCGGTGAGGTGCTGGACCGTCAGCTCCGCGATGCACAGGTTGGAGAAAAAGCGGTCGATCTCCCGCTGGTGGTCGGCCTGGGACTGCTCCGGGGCGTACCGCTGGACCAGCAGGAGCAGGGCGTTCTGCTGTTCCTTCGGATCCTCCACGATTCGGACGGTGCCGAAGGCGATGGCACTGCGAAAATAGGTGGTGTACTCCCGGGAAACCACCTGGTCCTGGTCCACCACGCAGAAGGAGGCCTTGGGGCAGGCGCGGACAGCGTCCAGCTTGTGCCCGCTGCGGGCCCAGTGGAAATAGAGCTTCCCATCGTGATAGACATAGCTCAGGGGTACGCCGTAGGGGTAGCCTTCGTCTCCCAGGACAGACAGGACCCCGGAGGTGCCCCGGCTCAGGACGGCCTCCGCCTCCTCCCGGGTCAGCTGCTGTCTGCTGCGGCGCATTTCACGGAACATGGCTTATCCCTCCGGTTTCTGATTGTACTGCTGGAAGCGCTTCAGATTGCCCAGGTGGTTTTTCCAGATACGGAGGCGGCGCTTGAGCGCGGCGTCCTGCCCGTACACCAGGGGGTGGGAGTCCGCCCCTGCCTGGATGAGGGCCTTCATCTCCTGGTGGTAGCGCTTGGGGGTGAAGTCAAAGGCGACCTTTTTGGGCACCATCCGCCACAGGGAGCGGTTGCTGGTGATCAGGAGGGGCAGCTCACGATGCTCGATCCGGTCCTCCACCACCAGCCGGGCAATGTTGTGCCCCGCCCCGGTGACATAGTAGTTGCTCCGCCCCTGGCGGCAGTTGATCTCAAAGGCCTTGTACTTCCCGTCCCGCTGGTCGTACTTGATGTCGAAGTTGGAGAAGCCGGTGAAGTGCAGGTCCTCCAGCATGGCCTTGATCTTCAGGGAGAGGGCCTCGTCATGCTCCGTGATGATGACGGCGTGGTTGCCAATGCCGTGGGGGGAGTGCTCCTCCAGCAGGACGTGGCCCAGGCACATCAGCTTCACCTGGCCGTTTCGGTCGGAGTAGTTGGTCAGCACCCGCATATAGGTGTCGTCCCCGGGGATGAACTCCTGAAGGACCATGTGGTCGGGGTAGCCGGCGGCGTAGACCTCATCCAGGGCGGCCAGAAGCTCCTCCCAGCTCTGACAGACATAGACCTTGGCCAGCGCGTGGACCCCGGTGGCCCAGTAGGCCACGCTGTCGGCGGGCTTGGCGATGTAGGGCGGGCCAAAGGGCAGGGTGAAGTCGTGGCCCATGGACTTGTCGTAAATAAAGGTGGCGGGGTGGTCGATGCCGTACCGGTCGCACAGCTGATAGAACTTCTCCTTGTTGATCAGGGTGTCCAGCAGGGCCCCGTCGATATAGGGGGCGGCCACGTTGTCCGGCAGCTGGTCCTTGCAGTGGGCGGCCAGCTGCACATAGCTGTCCCCGCAGCCCAGCAGAAGGACGGTCTTGTCAGGAAACTCCTGGGCCACCGCCCGGACGTTGCGGCGGAAGGCGTCGGCGCTCTCGTTGTCCGGACAGACCCGGTAGTCCAGAATGGCGCTGCCGTGACAGGGGAAGGAGGGATACTTGCCGAAGGCGATGCTGCGCACCCCATAGGCCTCATGGAAGGCCCGGGCCACGCTGTATACGTTGATGTCGCCGCCGAAGAGCAGCGGCTGGAAGTTCAGGTCAGACACTGTAAAACACCTTCTTGGTTGAGTTAGGAGTTAGGAATTAGAAATTTTGGGAGCGCGCCGCAATTCCTCATTCCTGATTGACCCCGTTACCGGTATTCGATCTGGAAGCCCCGGGCGTACAGGGGGTCCAGCTCAAAGACAGCCGGGTCCCCGGCGGAGCACTTCACGTCGGTGACGTTGAGGATGGTCTCGGTGGCGCCGATGCTGCCGATGATCTTCACCCGCTGTTCCCCCAGGCGGACGGTGCGGTTCCGGTTTTTCTTCCACTGCCGCCAGAGGGCCGGCAGGCCGGAGTCCCGGGGGCGGTCCACTCCGAAGCCGTTCTGGTAGCCCACCGGGAGGACTGCCACCCGGGTGGGCCGCTTCAGCGCAGTGAGCCTGTCCGCCCCTACGGTGTGCCCCTTGGGCAGCCAGCGGACCTCGGCCAGAGGGGCCTCTCCGAAGCCCACGGGGCGCAGCCCGTCCCCCTGGCTCCGGCGGCACCGGCCCAGCAGGACGGAGCCGGCCCGCACCGCGTCCAGCCGGGCCTCGTCGAAGTGCATCAGGGCATAGGAGCCGGCGGCGTGGACGGTGCCCGTCTCAAAGCCGGCGGCATGGATGGCGTCCAGCACCTGGCGGAACTGCCGGAGCTGTGCGCCCACCTCCGGGCCCTTGGGGGACACGGCGTGGAGCTGGGTGTAGATGCCGGAAAGGGCCACGTTGGGCAGCGAGCGGTAGGCCAGCAGGATCTTCTCCGGCTCCCCAATCAGAAAGCCGCCGAAGCCCATGCCGGTGTCCACCTGGATGTGGGCCTCCGCAACGGTGGAGCGGTTCTCCGCCACCGCGTTCAGGGCCAGTCCGGTATCCACTGAGGAGATGGTGCACACCACGTTCAGGTCCACCAGCCGCTCCAGCTCCTCCCGGTCCACCGTGGCCCGAAGCATCAGGAGCTCCTCGTCCTCAAAGCCGGCCTCCCGCAGGGCCTGGGCCTCCTCCACCGTGCCCACGGCAAAGCGGCTGATCCCCTCGTCCCGGATCAGGCGGGCCAGCTCCGTCAGACCGGCGCCCCCGCCGTCTCCGGTGAGCACGCCATACAGTGCCGCGCCCCTGGCGCGCTCCTTGATGACCGCCATGTTGGCGCGGACGGCGGCTTTCTCAATGATCAGCTTGCGCATGGTGGATGGCTCCCTTCTGTCTGTCTCCGGGGTCCGGCCCCAACTCTTGAATATCACATTTTACCATGCTTCCGGGAAAAAGGCAATGTGGCGGGGGCGGCACGGCCGTGGAAAGGGGGAAAAAACGGGAAGGTTTACAAAAAGTTTTCAAAATCCTCCCACCCCCGGAGCGGAGGTGGCGGCAGGATGATTTTTCTGTCCCGCTTTTCTTGTCTCCCGGCGGAAAAAATGATACAATAATACGATACGAACACACACTGAGGTCCGGGCGCGCCGCCCAGGGAGTATGCCCGGCCGCGGCCGTCTCAAAACCCATGTTTCGGAGGTCCAAATGGAACGAATCACAACCACCATCCCGCAGGCGGAGGTAGACCGCCAGCTGCAATACTGCCGGGAGATCGCCCGGATGAACGCCGACCGGGGGGAGGCTCCCCTGGCCTTTGTGGACACCTATGGCTGCCAGCAGAACGAGGCCGACTCCGAGCGCATCCGGGGCTATCTGCGCCAGATGGGCTATGACTTCACCACCGATGAGGAGCAGGCCCGGATCATCGTTCTGAACACCTGCGCCATCCGGGAGCACGCCGAGCAGCGGGTGCTGGGCAACTTGGGGGCGCTGGTCCATGTGAAGCGCCGCAACCCGGAGCAGATCATCTGCCTGTGCGGCTGTATGGCCCAGGAGGCCCATGTGGCCGAGAAGGTGCGGCAGTCCTTTCGCCATGTGGACCTGGTGTTCGGCCCCCACGTTTTATGGAAATTCCCGGAGTATATCCACACCCTGCTGACCCAGCGGGGGCGGATCTTCTCCAACGCCGACGACCCCGGCTCCATTGCCGAGGGTATCCCGGTGGTGCGGCAGGACAAGGTCAAGGCGTGGGTGTCCATCATGTATGGGTGCAACAACTTCTGTTCCTACTGCATCGTGCCCTATGTTCGGGGACGGGAGCGCTCCCGCCGGCCGGAGGACATCCTGGCCGAGGTGCGCCAGCTGGCGGAGGAGGGCTATCATGACATCACCCTGCTGGGGCAGAACGTGAACTCCTATGGGAAGGACCTGGAGGAGCCCATGGATTTTGCCGACCTGCTGGAGCAGGTGAACGCCATCCCTGGGGATTTCCTGGTCCGCTTTATGACCTCCCACCCCAAGGACGCCACCCACAAGCTGTTTGAGACCATGGCCCGGTGCGAAAAGGTGGCCCCGGTGCTCCACCTGCCCTTCCAGGCGGGGAACGACCGGGTGCTGAAGGTGATGAACCGCCGCCACACCCGGGCGCAGTATCTGGAAAAGATCCGGGATCTCAGGTCCCTCATCCCGGACATCGTGCTCACCTCCGACATCATCGTGGGCTTCCCGGGGGAGACCACAGAGGAGTTTGAGGACACGCTGAAGGTGCTGGAGGAGGTCCGCTTCGACGCCCTGTTCACCTTCATCTACTCCCCCCGGGTGGGCACCCCCGCCGCCAAAATGGACGACCCCATGCCCCGGGAGGAGAAGCTGGCCAACTTCAACCGCCTGGTGGCCCTCCAGGACGCCATTTCCGAGGAAAAGCACGCCGCCTACATCGGAAAGACGGTGCGCTGTCTGCTGGACGGAGTGAGCGACGACCCCCGGTATGACCTCACCGCCCGCACCCCGGGCAACCGGCTGGTCCGGGTGACGGGGGACCGGGAGGCCCTGGGGCAGTTCCGGGATGTGAAGATCACCGGGGCCAACAAGTGGTCCCTGTTCGGAGAGCTGGCATAACCGCCGTCCGCCGCTCACAGGCGGCGGGCGGCCCCCAGCTCCAGGCCCAGGGACAGGCCGGCCAGAAAGACGGCCTCCCCCTGGATGGCCTGCCGGGTGAGCTGTCCGCTCTCCAGCCGCTGGGCCAGGTCCGCGCCCTCCGGACCCAGACCCCGCAGACGGGTCAGGGCGGCATCTACCATGCGGTCGTTGTCCGCCGCCTCCTTTTGGCTGGCCCGCAGCAGCCCGGGGATCTGGTATTCCCAGGCGTAGTCATAGAGCACCTTTTGCAGTTCTGTCATACAATACACCTCAAAACGCATCTTTCTACGTCTATTATATAACGTGGAAAGATGCGTGTCAAGGAGCGCTCATTCATGATGACCATTTTCTCCGAACGTCTTGTGATACTGCGAAAACAGGTTGGAAAGACACAGAATGATGTGTCCAAAGAATTGAAGATCGCTCTGCGTGCCTATCAAAATTATGAATATGGCACAGCGGAGCCGCGTTTGTCCACCTTAGTCAAGCTGGCGGACTTTTACGGTGTTTCCTTGGATTATCTGGCGGGCCGGAGGGACACGCCGTAGGGGTGGCCCCATGTGGCCGCCCGCCGGTTCTCCGCCGAGGAATGTCCCCCCACCGTCCCGTAGGGGCGGGGCTCGCCCCTCCCGTTGTCCCGTTCTGCTATGATCTGCCTGAAATGCCGTAGGGGCGGGTCTCCTGACCCGCCCGCCGATTTTCCCCCGCAGAGATTAGAGCTTGAGCAATCAGGCGCGCCCGTTTGGTCCAGCGCGGCGGCGCGTCTTAATTTCGGACCGACAGCGGCAGCGGCGTGGATGCGGGGGCAGTCGTTGTCCCTCCCGCGCCTGACAGTGTTCGGTAGCCCCCTAGAATTGGGCCTCGTATTCTCCGGGGGACGGGGGGAGAACGAACTGGAGCCGGAGGGAACCTGTTCCCGACGGCGATGTGAGTCTCCCCCGGCGATCCTTTGGTTTCTTTCCCATCGCTGGGAAAGAAACTCGCCCCGCAGGGCGAAATCCTACGCGCAAAATGAAAGCCTTCCGGAAACCAGCGGGAGGGGCAAGTCCCTCCCCTACGGGACGGTGGGGGGACATTCCCCGGCGGAGAACAGGCAGGCGGCCACATAGGACCGCCGTCCCGATGAAGAGAAGAGAAAGAGAGTTGGTGACCCCATGGCAGAGATGACCCCCATGATGAAGCAATATCTGGAGATGAAGGAGCGCAACCCGGACTCCATCCTGTTTTTCCGGCTGGGCGACTTTTATGAGATGTTCAACGAGGACGCCCGGCTGGTGTCCAAGGAGCTGGACCTCACCCTCACCACCCGGGACCGGAACAAGCCTCCGGAGGAGCGCACTCCCATGTGCGGGGTCCCCTACCACTCCTGTGACAGCTACATCGCCCGGCTCATCGCCAAGGGGTACAAGGTGGCCATCTGCGAGCAGACAGAGGACCCGGCCACGGCCAAGGGGCTGGTGGACCGGGACATCATCCGGGTCATCACTCCAGGCACCGTCATCGCCTCTTCCATGCTGGAGGAGGGGCGGAACAACTTCCTCTGCGCCGTCTACGCCGACTCCACGGCCCTGGGCCTGTGCCTGTGCGACATCTCCACCGGAGAGGTGTTCGCCACCTCCTTCCCCAGCGGAGAGGAGGCCCTGCCCCATCTGGAGAACGAGCTGGGCCGCTTCCACCCCGCCGAGGCGGTGCTGTCCGACGGGGCTTGGAACCTGGAGGGGCTGACCGGCTTCCTCCGGGAGAAGCTGGGCTGCCTGTGTGAGAACGGGGGCGAGGGCCGCTTCCGCTATGATGTGTCCCGGACCCAGGTGGAGGGCCAGTTCCGGGCGGGGCTGGACTCCCTGCCGGAGGGGGACCGGGCGGCGGTGCAGGCCACCGGCGGTCTGCTGTCCTATCTCTATGAGACCCAAAAGACCGACCTGTCCCACATCGCGGTCTTTACCTACTACACTGCGGGCCAGTTCATGGAGCTGGACCTCACCGCCCGGCAGACCCTGGAGCTTACCGAGACCATGCGGGGCAAGGAGAAAAAGGGCTCTCTGCTCTGGGTGCTGGACAAGACCCGCACCGCCATGGGCCACCGGCTCATCCGGGGCTGGCTGGAGCGGCCCCTCCTCTCCCCCGTTCAGATCGCCCGGCGGCAGCAGGCGGTGAACGACCTGGTGGGGGACATCATCACCCGGGAGGAGCTGGCCCTGGAGCTGCGGGAGGTCACTGACCTGGAGCGGCTCATCGGCCGGGTGGTGTACGGCTCCGCAGGCGGCCGGGACCTGGCCGCCCTGGGGAGCGGCCTGGGCCGCCTGCCCCGGCTGCGGGAGCTGCTGGAGGGCTGCCCCTCCGCCCTACTCCAGTCCCTGCGGGAGGAGCTGGACGACCTGCCCCAGCTGCGGGACCTGCTCCAGCAGGCCCTGGTGGACGAGCCCCCCTTCTCCGTCCGGGAGGGAAAGTTTATCCGGGAGGGGTACAGCGAGGAGGTGGACCGCCTCCGCAACGTCATCGACCACGGGGCGGAGCTGCTGGCCGACCTGGAGGGCCGCACCAAGGAGCAGACGGGCATCCGGAACATGAAGGTGGGCTATAACAAGGTCTTTGGCTATTACATCGAGGTGGCCAAGTCCCAGACGGACCTGGTCCCCCAGGACTGGGTGCGCAAGCAGACCACCGTCAACGCCGAGCGCTATATCTCCCAGGAGCTGAAGGAGCTGGAGCACACCATCCTCTCCGCCCAGGACAAGGTGGTAGCCCTGGAGTACCAGCTGTTCGTGGAGCTGCGAGAGGAGGTCTGCGCCCATGTGGCCCAGATCCAGGCCGCCGCGGCGGCGGTGGCCCAGGTGGATGTGCTCACCTCCTTTGCCGTGGTGGCGGCGGCCAACCAATACTGTATGCCTCTGGTGGACAGCTCCTCTGTCCTGAGCATCACGGAGGGGCGGCACCCGGTGGTGGAGAAGATGCTGAAAAACGCCGTGTTTGTCCCCAACGACACCCACATGGACGACGGGGACGACCTGTGCGCCATCATTACCGGCCCCAATATGGCGGGCAAGTCCACCTATATGCGCCAGGTGGCCCTCATCGTCCTCATGGCCCAGATGGGCTCCTTCGTCCCGGCCCGCTCCGCCCACATCGGGGTGGTGGACCGGGTGTTCACCCGCATCGGGGCCAGCGACGACCTGGCCGCCGGACAGTCCACCTTTATGGTGGAGATGAGCGAGGTGGCCCAGCTGCTGAAAAACGCCAGCCGCCGCTCCCTGCTCATCCTGGATGAGATCGGACGGGGGACCTCCACCTATGACGGCATGGCCATCGCCCGGGCGGTGCTGGAGCACTGCGCCGACCGCCGCCGCCTGGGGGCCAAGACCCTCTTTGCCACCCACTACCACGAGCTCACCGTCCTGGAGGGGCAGATCGCCGGGGTGAAAAACTATAACATCGCCGCCAAAAAGAAGAAGGGCGAGGTCATTTTTCTGCGGAAGATCGTCCGGGGAGGCGCGGACCAGAGCTATGGCATCGAGGTGGCCAAGCTGGCCGGCGTCCCTGACCGGGTGGTCCGCCGGGCCCGGGAGATCCTGGAGGAGCTGGAGAACGGCTCCGCCCCCGTAGGGGCCGATGTCCCCATCGGCCCGTCCTCTCATGACGAGCAAATTTCTCTGGGCGACCTGGGCGGCCAGACCGTGCTGAACAAGCTGCGCATGACCGATGTGAACATTCTCTCCCCCATCGAGGCCCTGAATCTGCTGGCCGAGCTGAAGCAGGATCTGAACGGGGGCTGAGGGACTGGGAAGAATTGTCCGCGGCAGACGGACAAGAGACTCGCTTTCACAGAGGGGTGAGACCATGACCCATCGCTATCTCGACCGCGTCTATTTGAGGGAGCCTGTCCCGGCGGGCAGCTATCTGGCCGCCCTGCCGTCGGTGCGGGCGTTGGGGGACCGGGAGCATCCCCTGAAGATCCCCGCCGACGTGACCTTCCTTGTGGGGGAGAACGGAACGGGCAAGTCCACCCTGCTGGAGGCGGTGGCGGTGGCCTGCGGCTTTAACGCCGAGGGCGGGACCCGGAATTTCAGCTTCTCCACCCGGGAGACCCACTCTCCCCTGTACCGGTATCTCACGGTGGGGCGGACGGCCTATCCCAGAGACGGCTTTTTCCTCCGGGCGGAGAGCTTTTACAACGTGGCCACCAACATCGACGAGATGGATGAGGAGCCGGGGCCGGGCGGACGGGTCATCGACAGCTACGGCGGGGTGTCCCTCCACCGCCAGTCCCACGGGGAGAGCTTCCTCTCCCTGGTGGAGCACCGCTTCGGCGGACAGGGGCTCTATCTGCTGGACGAGCCGGAGGCCGCCCTGTCCCCCTCCCGGCTGATGACCCTGCTGGTCCACATCCGCCATCTGGTGGGGCAGGACTCCCAGTTCCTCATCGCCACCCACTCCCCCATCCTGATGGCCTATCCCGGGGCCTGCATCTATCAGCTGTCAGAGGCGGGGATCGCCCGGGTGGACTACCGGGATACGGAGCACTACCGGCTGACCCGGCGGTTCCTGGAGGCCCCGGAGCGGATGATGGAGCTGCTGTTTCAAGAGTTGTAGGGGCGGCCCGCCGCCCCATGTCAGAAACCTGTGCAAGGAAGAGGTACACCATGCCAAACATCCAAGTTTTAGACCCCCATGTGGCCGACCTGATCGCCGCCGGAGAGGTGGTGGAGCGGCCCGCCTCCGTGGCCAAGGAGCTGATGGAGAACGCCATTGACGCCGGGGCGTCCAGCGTGACGGTGGAGATCGCCCACGGCGGCCTCACCTTCCTGCGGGTGACCGACGACGGGAAGGGGATCCCGTCGGACCAGCTCCGGACGGCCTTTCTCCGCCACGCCACCAGCAAGCTGCGCACCGAGTACGACCTGGAGGCCATCGGCACCCTGGGCTTCCGGGGGGAGGCCCTGGCGGCCATCGCCGCCGTCTCCCGGGTGGAGGTGATGAGCCGGACAGCGGACGCCCCGCTGGGGGCCTCCCTGGCCCTGGAGGGGGGCGAGCCCGGCCCGGTGGAGGAGGCGGGCTGCCCCCTGGGGACCACGATGGTGGTGCGTGACCTGTTTTACAATACCCCCGCCCGGCTGAAGTTTATGAAGAAGGACGCCGCTGAGGGGGCCGCCGTGTTCGCGGTGGTCCAGCGGGTCGCCCTGTCCCACCCGGAGGTGAGCGTGAAGTTCCTCCGGGACGGGAAGCAGGAGCTGCTCACCCCCGGGGACGGACAGCTGCAAAGCGCCGTATACGCCGTTCTGGGCCGGGAGCTGGCCCTGGGCTTCACCCGGGTGAAGGGCTCTGGGGAGGAGATGTCGGTCACCGGCTTTGTGTCCAAGCCCGCCTGCTGCCGGGCCAGCCGGAACTGGCAGTTCTTCTTTGTCAACGGCCGGCAGGTGAAGTCCCGGCTGATGCTGGCCGCCCTGGAGGAGGCCTACCAGAACCAGAAGATGGTGGGCCGCTTCCCCGCCTGTGTGCTCCACCTGGAGGTGAAGCTGAGCGCGGTGGATGTGAATGTCCACCCCGCCAAGACGGAGGTGAAGTTCGGCAGCGAGCGGGCGGTGTTCAGCGCCGTGTACCACGCGGTGCGCGCCGCCCTGGAGGGGGACCGCACCCGGCCCGCGGCGGTGCTGGAGCCCGCCCGGCCTGCCTCGGTACCCGCGCGCCCCCCCGCGCCTGCTCCGGCGGCGGAGCCCACCCGGACCGAGGCGTCCGCTCCCCTGCTGGCCGTCCATGACTCCGCCAGCCCGGTCCCGAAGCGGCCGGTTCGGAGCGATCCGCTCCTCCGGCCCCAGGCGCTGTCCCCCCAGCCTGTCCGCCCTGCCCCTGTCCCGCCGGAGCGGACAGGCTCCGTACCCCCCGTGAACAGGGAAACTACTTGTCGGAAGCAGGCGGGACCTGCCCTCACTCCTGTGGAAGAAAATGTGGATAATGTGGATAAGTCGGTGGACAATGTGGAAAACGTCCGCCAGATGGCGACAGATCCTGTCGAAAACAGGCCGGAGCCGCCCTGTTCCGCCCCTGAAGAGACGAAAAAAGTACCGGAGATGCCCGCGGAGCCGGCTCCGGAGAGCCTGCTCCCCCAGGAGGAGCCCTGGCGGCTGGCAGGCGAGGTGCTGAACACCTACATCATCGTGGAGCAGGGGGACAAAGTGCTGTTCATCGACAAGCACGCCGCCCACGAGCGGATGAACTTCGACCGCATGAAGGCGGAGGGCTACGATCCCATGTCCCAGACGCTCCTGGCCCCGGCGGTGTGCCGCCTGTCCCCGGAGGAGCACGCCGCGCTGACCGCCCGGCTCCCCCTGCTGGAGGAGTTCGGCTTTGCCGCGGAGGACTTCGGCGGCGGGGCTCTCATCGTCCGCCGGGCCCCCTTTGACGTGGATCCGGGGGACATTGAGGCCACCCTCACCGAGATCGCCCGGAAGCTGCTGTCCACCGGCTCCGCCGACCCGGCGGCGGCCCGGGACGAGCTGCTCCACACCATGGCCTGCAAGGCGGCCATCAAGGGGGGCTGGCGCACCAGCCCCCAGGAACTGGAGCGGGTGGCCCGGGCGGTGATGTCCGGCCAGGTCCGCTATTGCCCCCACGGCCGTCCCGTGGCCATCGAGCTGACCCGGGGACAGCTGGAAAAGCAGTTCAAGCGGGCCTGAGGCCCGGCAGGATACTTGCAATTTTACTTCGGAGGTGGTACGATGCCCCCAAAGATCCTGGTGATCGTCGGCCCCACAGCCTCGGGCAAGACCCGGCTGGCGGTGGAGCTGGCCCATGAGTGGAACGGAGAGGTGGTCTCCGCCGACTCCATGCAGGTCTACCGCCGCATGGACATCGGCACGGCCAAGCCCACAGCGGAGGAGATGGACGGGATCCCACACCACATGATCGACGTGGCCGACCCCGGGGAGGACTTCTCCGCCGCCCGGTATGTGGAGATGGCCTCGGCCTGTGTGGATGGGATCCTGGCCCGGGGCAGGCTGCCCATCGTGGCCGGGGGGACAGGGCTGTATATCGACTCCCTGCTCTCCGGGCGGACCTTCGCCGCCTTCTCCCCCGACAGCCCCCTGCGGGGGGAGCTGGAGGCTGAACTGGCCCGGCGAGGCGGGGCGGCCATGCTGGAGGAGCTGGCCCGGGTGGATCCGGAGACCGCCGCGCGCCTCCACCCCAACGACCACAAGCGCATCGTCCGGGCCCTGGAGGTGTTCCGCTCCACCGGCAGGACCATCTCCCAGCACGACCGGGAGACCCGTGCCCTCCCCCCCCGCTATGACGCACTCACCATCGGCCTGACCTTCCGGGAGCGGGCCGACCTGTGGGCCCGCATCGACCGGCGGGTGGACCAGATGGCCCGGGACGGCCTGGAGGCGGAGGTGCGGGGGCTGCTGTCCTCTGGGCTGCCCCGGACGTGCACCGCCATGCAGGCCATTGGCTATAAGGAATTTGTGGCCGCGGTGGATGGACAGATTTCCTGGAAGGAGGCGGAGGAACTGGTGAAGCTCCGCTCCCGGCAGTATGCCAAGCGGCAGCTGACCTGGTTCCGCCGCCGGGAGGGGACCCAGTGGATCACCTGGGAGAAAGAACCAGATTTTGGCACTGCCCGGCGGCGTTCGACGGAATTTATCCGGGAGGCTGGGTTAGGATAGAGGCACTTCAAGCGCGGCTCCGGCCGGGGCCCCGCCAGAGAAAAAAGGAGTGCTACATCATGCAGAAAACAAATAACCTCCAGGAGATCTTCCTCACCCAGGTCCGCCGGGACCGCCGCCCCGTGACCATGTTTTTGATGAACGGTTATCAGATGCGGGGCTATGTCACCGGCTTTGACGCCTTCACGGTGGTCCTCAGCAGCGACGGCAAGCAGATGGTCATTTACAAGCACGCCATCTCCACCATCGTGCCTGAGCGCCCCGTGGCGCTGTGCGAGCCCGGGGAGGTCTGAGACGTCCCCGCCCCGGGACATGCGGAGGGCGGCCCGGCCCGCCCTCCGCCCGGGGATCTATGAGCTCTGCCTCCGCCCGGCGGGGCCGGAGCTGATGGATCCCACGGATTTCAAGAGAAAGAGAGAACTGCCATGAAACAAGGGAAAGCCCTGATCACCTTTGTGATGGTCCTGCTGGCGGCCGCCCTGACGTGCTATTTGGGCTATTATGTGTGGGATACCTTTCAGGAGCCCTTTACCACCACCTACGCCTATGAGTATGAGCTCAACGACAGCGTGGAGGCCGAGGGCCTCATCGTCCGCCGGGAGCAGGTGCTCCCCGGCGCTCAGGGGATCCTGGATGTGACCCGGGGCGAGGGGGAGCAGGTGGGGCTGGGCCAGCAGATCGGTCTGGTCTATCGGGATGACCAGGCCCAGCAGGCCCAGGGGCAGCAGGAGGCCCTGCGGATGGAGCTGGTCCAGCTCCGGTACGCCATCGGCCGGGGCGGAGACGCCGCCTCAGCGGCCAGAGTGGATGAGGAGATCCTCCAGGCCCTGGTGGCGCTGCGCAGCTCCGCCGCCCTGAACGATTACAGCAGCCTGGAGGACCAGGTGCTGGAGGTGAAGAGCAGTGTGCTGCGCCGGGAGTACGCCTATGGCGCGGATCTGAGCGCGGTAGACCTGGCCGCCCGCCTCACCGAGATGACCGCCCAGTATGAGGCGCTGCGGGCCCAGAACTATGACGCCGTCACCCGGATCACCGCCCCGGTGTCCGGGACCTTCTCCGCCCTGGTGGACGGGTATGAGACCCTGATCGATCCGGATACCGCCCTCCAGCTGACCCCGGAGGGGTTGTCCGGCCTGATGAAGCAGCCCCCGGAGGCCGACCGCACCGCGGCGGGGAAGCTTATCACCTCCAACCAGTGGCAGTTTGCCGCCCTGGTCACCCAGGAGGAGGGGGAGCGGCTGGCGCGGGAGAGCGGCGTGACCCTCCGCTTTGCCAGCGACTTTACCCAGGACATCCCCATGGAGGTGGTCCGGGTGGGAGAGCCGGAAAACGGACAGGCGGTGGTGGTGCTGTCCACCGACCACTGCCTGGAGCAGACCACCCTGCTGCGCCGCCAGACGGCGGAGCTGATCTTTGACAGCCGGAGCGGCCTGCGGGTGCCGAAGGGGGCGGTGCGCATGATCGACGGGACGCGGACCGATGAGGAGACCGGCGAGACCACCCAGTACAGCACCCTGGGCGTCTATGTGGTGACGGCGGGCCGGGCGGAGTTCAAGCCGGTGGAGATCCTGGCCGAGGGGGACGAGTTCTATGTGGTCCGTTCGGTGAACAAGGACCGGAAGGCGCTGCGGGCCGGGGACGAGGTGGTCATCCGGGGCACCGGCCTGTACGATGGAAAGCTGCTGGAGTTCTGACGGGCGCGGCCTGCCGGAGGAACAGCCAGAGACAGAAATACAGAAAGAGGGAGCGGAAATGTCTATTCAGGAGCACGTCAATACAGTCAAAGAGACCATCGCCGCCGCCGCCCGGGCGGCGGGGCGGGACCCGGGGGAGATCACCCTGTGCGCCGCCACCAAGGTGCAGACGGACGATACCATCCGTCAGGCCATCGCCGCGGGGATTGCGGTGTGCGGCGAGAACCGGGTCCAGGAGCTCACCGCTCACCTGGCCGCCGGCGCCTATGCCGGGGCCCAGGTCCATTTCATCGGCCACCTCCAGACCAACAAGGTCAAGCAGGTAGTGGGAAAGGCGGCGCTGATCCACTCGGTGGACTCCCAGCGGCTGCTTCAGGCCATCGACAGCCAGGCGGGCAAGCTGGGCCTGGTGCAGGACATCCTGCTGGAGGTCAACATCGCCGGGGAGGAGAGCAAGGGGGGCTGCACCCCGCAGGAGGCGGAGGAGCTGGCCGCCCTGGCGGAGGGGATGGACCATGTGCGCCTGCGGGGGCTGATGGCCATCCCTCCGGTTTCTCCGGAGCCTGGGGCCAACCGCCCGTTTTTTGCGGCGATGCGTCAGCTTTTTGTTGACATAAAGGGAAAAATGGCCCATAATCAAGACGATATGGATTGCCTGTCCATGGGCATGAGCGGGGATTATGCCGACGCCATCGCCGAAGGCTCCACGCTGGTGCGGGTGGGGACCGCCTTGTTCGGGCCCCGGCCCCCCATGACAAAGCAATAAGGTCCGCGTATACTTCCTGAGAAAAGAGGGTTTCACTATGGGATTTTTGGACGAGTTTAAGCGGCTGGCCCACCCCTATGAGGATGAGGAAGAGGACAACTTCGAGGACGACTTTGACGCCTCCCCCCGTCCCATCGAGCGCCGGGAGCGGGAACGCGCCCCCCGGAGCGAACCGGCATACTCCAGCCCCGTGATGGACGAGCTGGAGGCCCGCCGGAGCAACAAGGTGGTCAATATCCGGGCTGCCACCCAGCTCCAGGTGGTGCTGGTCAAGCCGGAGCGCTTTGAGAACGCCAGCGAGATCGCCGACCACCTGCGTGAGAAGCGCACGGTGGTGCTGAACCTGGAGTCCACCAACAAGGAGATCGCCCGCCGCCTGCTGGACTTCCTGTCCGGCGTGGCCTATGCCAACGAGGGCAAGATCAAGAAGGTGGCCATCTCCACCTACATTATCACCCCCTATAACGTGGACATTCTGGGGGATCTGATCGACGAGCTGGAGAACAACGGGCTGTATTTTTAAGGGGAGGACCCCATGAAGAAAAAATACCTGGTCCCGGCCGCGGCTGCGGCGGCGGCGCTGGTCCTGCTGGCCGCCGCCCTCCTGTGGTACGGGCGGAGCCGGTCATTCCGGGCGGTGTTTCCACTGTCCGGCTCTGTGGAGGTGTCCTGCCGGGCCCAGTGGACACCGGAGGAGGGACAGGGCTATGCCCGGGACCTGACCGGGGAACAGACCAGCCAGGTGCTGGGAGCCCTGAAGGAGCAGCAGCTCCGCCGCCGGTATGGGGACCTTCTGCCCTGGGGCGGGGAGGGGCCGGTGACCTCCTCCATGGGGGAGAGCCTGCTGCTCACCTTCCGGGACCGGAGCGGGGTGTCCTGTGAGCTGTTGTTTTTGGGGGACCGGATGTGGCTCCACGACCTGGAGCGGGACTGGGGGGCCAGCTATTCCCTCTCCGGCGGCCAGGTCTTCCAGGAGGAGTTGACCGGCGTTGTCTATGAGCTGGTGCGCCCCAAGGCGGAGACCGTGGGGACGGTGTACGCGGATCTGGACGGGGACGGCTCTGACGAGACGGTGCGGCTGTGCGCGGAAGAGACGGTGGAGCCCGACGAGAGCGGGGTCCCTCTGGTCACCGATGAGGCGGCCCTGCGCCCCTACCGCCTGGAGACGGAGGTGGACGGCCGGGCGGCGGCCTGCGCCCTTGGGGATGCGGGAGAGCGGTACGAAGGAGTGGCGCGCCTGTTTGTCACCGCGGACCGGGCCGGTGCGCCGGTGATCGTGGCTGGGCTGTCCGAGGAGGGGGAGAGCGGAGAACTCGCGGTATACGCCCTCTCCTGGGACTCCGGGACCGGCTCCTTCGTCCGGCTGGAGGCGCCCAGGTACTCCATTCAGGGGCTTTTGGAGGGAACAACGGCCCATGTGGTGGTGCCGGAGACCGGAAACGCGGAGGACTTGGATCTGAACTGGTGGCTGTCCCGGCAGAACGCCCAGACTGCCCCGGAGGCAGGACAGCCCGGAGCCCCGGAGCAGGCCGGTGGGATCTGCGGCGTGGGACCGGCGGAACAGGGGATCCAAGTGATCCAGCCCCTGTGGAACAGGGACCAGGCAGAGAAAATGGGCTGGTTGGTGACCCAGGTGACCTGGAAGGACAGAGAGCCGGCGGTGGTCAGCCAATATTTTGACTGGCAGGCCGAAGCCGCGGAAGATGTGCTGCGCTGAGACCGGCGCTTTGATTAGGAGGTAATGAACGATGCTGACTCCCCAGGAGGTTTCCGAGCGCGCCTTTCCCAAGGCGTCCTTCGGCGGGTATAATATGACCCAGGTGGACGAGTTCCTGGACGTGCTGACCGAGGATTACAGCGCCCTGTACAGCGAGAATGCGGTGCTCAAAAGCAAAATGAAGGTGCTGGTGGAGAAGGTGGAGGAGTACCGCTCCACAGAGGAGGCTATGCGGAAGGCCCTGATGACCGCCCAGCGCATGGCGGATGACCTGGTGAAAGAGGCCGAGCAGAAGCGGGACCAGATCCTTCAGGAGGCTGCCGCGGAGGCACAGAAGAAGGTGGACTCCATCCGCCAGGAGGCGGAGGCGGAGCAGTTCCGCCTGGCCGCGGCCCAGAAGGAGACTGCGGGCTATGTGGCCAAGGTGAAGGCCCTCCACGCCCAGGCCCAGGCCTATCTGGATCAGCTGGACCAGCTGGTCCCCGCAGCCCCCGACCAGCAGGAGGAGAAGATGGAGGAGGCCGTCTCCGACATCGACGACAGCGTCCAGCGCTTGGTAGCCCAGGCCATGGCGGAGGCCGCTGCGGAGAACGAGAAGGTCCGCCAGGCTGGGGAGAGCCAGCCTGCCGAAGATCTGTCCGATACCGCCGAGTTTCCGGCACAGAAGGTTCAACCGGAGGAAAACGGGGACATGGAAAAGACCACCCGGATCGACTTTGGAGAGCTTCAGTTCGGTCGGGACTATGAGATCAAGTAGATCCATTTCGGTCCTGCCCTCAGAAATCGCCCGGCCGCGCCTATCGTGCGTGTCAGCGGCTTCCGCTTGTGTTTTTTCCTCAAATGTGTTATACTGAGGGCCCTGAGAGGGGCAGAATACGGCATACAGCCGGAGGGAGGTGCCTGACCTGGGAGAGGGTATCAAGATCGTGGCCAAAAACAGCAAGGCCTACCACGACTACTTCATTGAGGAAAAATATGAGGCCGGCATCGAACTGGCCGGTACCGAGGTCAAGTCCATCCGCCAGGGCCATGTGAATCTAAAGGACTCCTTCTGCCTCATTAAGGACGGAGAGATGTCTGTCATTGGAATGCACATCAGCCCCTATGAGAAAGGCAACATCTTTAACAAGGACCCTCTGCGGCAGCGCCGCCTGCTGATGCACAAACGGGAGATCCTGAAGCTTTTTGCCAGGATCAAGCAGGACGGCTACTCCCTGATCCCCCTGTCCATCTACTTCCGTGGGCCAAGAGTCAAGCTGGAGCTGGGCCTGGCCAAGGGCAAAAAGCTCTATGATAAGCGGGAATCTGCGGCCAAACGAGACGCCAAGCGGGAGATGGACCGAACGATGAAATCCAGAGGCCGGTACTGAGATGATCCGGCGGACGGCCCTTGGGCCGTCACAGAAAGGAGTGCTTTTTATGGCACAGAACCCCATTGTCACCATCGAGATGGAGGACGGCGGCGTCATCAAGGCGGAGCTCTATCCCCAGACGGCGCCCAACACGGTCAATAACTTTATCAGCCTGATCCAGAAGGGCTATTATGACGGCCTGATCTTCCACCGGGTGATCCCCGGCTTTATGATCCAGGGCGGCTGCCCCGATGGGACCGGCATGGGCGGTCCCGGCTACTCCATCAAGGGCGAGTTCACCCAGAACCGCTTCCGGAACGACCTGACCCATGACCGGGGCGTGCTGTCCATGGCCCGGACCATGGCTCCCGACTCCGCGGGCAGCCAGTTCTTTATCATGGTGGAGAAGGCCCCCCATCTGGACGGCCAGTATGCCTCCTTCGGCAAGGTCATCGAGGGCATGGGGGTGGCGGACGCCATTGTCTCCACAAAGCGGGACTGGAACGACAAGCCCCGCCAGCCCCAGCGGATGAAGAAGGTCAGCGTGGACACCTTCGGCGTGGACTATCCTGAGCCTGAGAAGGTCTGATTTTTCCCGAGTAAGCATCTTCCGTACCGGCGCGCAAGGGCGCGCCGGTACGGCTCCAGCTTTTGATTTTCCCCAACCTGAGCGCTTTTCTCCCAAACGGCGGCGGAGCCGCCGTTCCAAACCGAAGCCCAGCGCAGCGGGTTCGGTTTGGAGAGGAGGAGCAGCGAAATGAGCGAGCTTTCGGCTTTAGCCGGAAGCGAGGGATATGGAGCTTGCGACGACGAGGGGGCGTACCGGTTTCGACGGGGACACGGAAGTGGAAATAGCGGGCGGTGGTGCCTGGCCACCTTAAAACGGGCATTCTTTATAAATTAAAGAACAACGATAACTACGCTTACGCTGCCTGATTAACGGCGGCCGTCTGACCCGGAAGGACCACGAGCCGGGATCAGGCGTCGTTTAGTGGTGCACGTGCGCCGGCAAAGCTTTGAGCCGGCCATGAATCATGAAGCTTACCTGACCTCCAGGCGTGACGGCTTGCCTGGAGCGAGGGGAACAGGGCGGTCACGCCGCCCGGAATAACCGTCTGCGCCCGGAGAAGTTTCCATGGAAGGGTTTTCGGACGGGAGTTCGACTCTCCCCGCCTCCACCAAAGCGACCCTAGACAAACTCAGATTGTCAATGGTCACATCAGAATGGCTGTCCTGTGTATTGTACAGGACAGTCATTTTGTCATCATAGAGATAAATCTTGTTAACAAAGGTATCTACAAGGGCTTGACGGTATTTCATGTCGTTGACATCGCCCTTTCGGAACTGATTTAAAAAGAACCGTACCTCATTGACCGTGGGCGAGGGGTGGGCCGAGGTTTCCTCAAGAATCAGCCGCTCCAACTCGTTGCGTTCCTGCTTTTTCTTTGAGATACGCTCCGCAATCACATCGATGATTTGACCGCTTTCAAGGGCCTTAAAGAGATTTTCTGTAGCCCGCTCATTCTCTTTTAAGAGTTTCTTGAGCCGCTTGAGATTGTCTGTGTTCTTCTCTTGCTCGCAGAGTTGTACGACCTCCTTGGCAATGCGGTCAATGTTTTCCTTGGTCAATAATTTTTTGGTTTCTGTGACTACCAAATCCTCAATATAGGTTTTTCTAACCATCTTTTTCTGGCAGGATTTGTCCCGACGGTTGGTAACACACTGATAATAGTGGTACTTGGTGCCTGTCTTGCTGGTTCCGCTGATACCAGTCATAGCCGCCTTGCAGTGACCACAGAATAGTTTAGTACTCAATATGTAACTTTCAAAAGCCCTTGCACGAGCAGGGGCTTTTTTCTTTTTGTTTATCATATCCTGCACCTCATAAAACAGGTCATCACTAACGATTCGAGGTAAGCCCTCCGGCACCTCGGTCCCCCGGTAGGTATAAACTCCAATGTATCGCTTATTGCGGAGAATGCGATTGATACTGTTTTTATTGAACTCGTTTCCATAGGAGGTCTTGATGTGGTTTGCATTGAGGTATCGGATAATATCGGCCATAGTATAACCACTGGCATACATTTCAAAGATTTTTCGTACAACAGGAGCCGTGTCAGGATCAAGTTGCAAGTGTTTTGTATTGTCCACACAAAAACCAAGTGCCACATTTCCGCCTGTGGACAAACATTTCTCAGCGTTGATATTCATGCCCCGGCGAATCTTCTGCGAGAGTTCGACGCTATAATATTCGGCCATCCCTTCTAATACGGCCTCCATCAGTACACCAGAGGCATCATCGGAGATATTCTCACGAGCGGACAGGACACGAATACCGTTCTTTTTGAGTTTTGCCTTGTAGGTTGCACTGTCATAGCGATTACGGGCAAAGCGGTCAAGTTGATAGACCAATACTGCTTGAAAGGTCTTTTTGTCCCCGTCGGCAATCATGCGCAGGAATTCCGGGCGGTGGTCAGTTGTACCGGAGATAGCACGGTCAATATATTCGCCAATAACAGTGTAGCCGTTGCGCCGTGCGTATTCATAGCACTCCTTCAACTGGCCCTCAATGCTCTGTTCTGTTTGACGGTCAGAAGAGTATCGGGCATAAATCACAACATTCATTTTTTCCACTCCTTTTTTTGCGCCACGGATTCAAGATAATAATTGAATTTCTCAAAATTTTCCGGAGTCGGGGATTTGCTGACCAACTCCATGTATTGAGCACATTCCTGCCGGAGTTTGTCATAAACATCTTCTGTATATCCCCGCATGACATCAGAACTATTCCGAATACGGTCAAGTAGCCGGTCTTTTTTCTTTCGTAGAAACTGGATTTCACGTTTGACTGTATCTTTACATGGCTCTGGGCGGCTTCTTTTCTGAGAAAAACCATTTTTATACGGGCTGATTCGATTGCAATATACCGTTTTCAGGTTTTGTGTTGCAAATATCCGGCCACAGTGTTTGCAGGGTATTACCTTGAATCCATAAACCATGTAGTAGTGAACAATAGCCGCTACCATATCGGAAGCGGAATAACACTCATATTCAAACCAAGTGTCTATGTCCTCCGTATTGCTTTTGGGCTTCGAGAACTTGTCAAAGCGACCAACCGGCCTATTAAAACTTTTGACGCCGTCTATATCGGATACCTCTATATCACACATAGTTGCTTGAAAATTTATCCGCAGTTTGAATTCGTTTCGTAGCCCATTCAATAGGGCTTCTTTTTTTAGGAAGGAGAGATCCGAAGCGTTAAGAATTTCCACAGCTCGCTTCAAGAACTTAAAAGATTTTCTAATATCATCCACACAGTACTCCATCCATGCTGGGTCTGTACGGCCCCACGCTTCGTCAAAAATATGCCCCTCCAGCCGATAATAAGTTTGAGGACGGCCCCTTCCCCCTTTTTGTTTGTGCTCCGCAGATAGATAATCTCCGATGACGGTGGTAATATCAAACTCTTTCCTCCAACCGGATTTCAGGTCTTGAAATTCTGATGATACAACCCCATTTTCTCTTACAATGGCCAGTTTATAATACATATTTTCAACTCCAAAAATATTTCTTTTCAACAAGAATTATAATCCGGTTTTCGTCAGAAGTAAATAGAAAAATCCCAAGATATAATTATCACCGTAATTCCCAAATACGGTGGTGATATGAGTGGAGCAGTCGGATATGGAATAAAGTATTGACTCCTGAACAAATCAATGAGAAAGACCACTTCTATGCAGTTGACCCATCATCGGAAGGTTTAATAGCTTATTGGAAATTTGATGAAGGAGTAGGAGGTGCCATCAAGGATTATACCCAAAACGGAAATGATGGAACAGCTCTAACAGATCTGGAATGGGTAGAAGTAGAATTAGGCAAATAAAAGATGTCAAATCTAAAAAAAGAAAACAATGAATAATTTTAAATATATAAAATTAGGAGTATTAATCACAACATTATCATTGGCAGGAAGTCTTTTTAATGCCTGCAATGATGACATTGAATTACCTGTACCTAATACAGATAAATACGAAGATTATGGCGTTTATGGCTACGTTAAAAATGCAGGAGGAGCAAGGGAACTATCAACAATTGAAGTTTTCAGTGACAAAGCTGCTAAGACTCAAGTCTATTTTCAGTTGACAGAAGCTGCAACACAAAATACAGAAGTACAGTTTAAGATAGATTCCAAAATACTTGATACATATAATTCGGTAAATGGAACTTCCTACGAAATGTATCCACAGGAAAATGTAACTTTCACTAATAATGGAAAGACCACAATTGAAGCAGGCGAACGTACTTCTGAAAAAGTTGAAGTAGAATTAGTAGCAGGAAGTACCTCTAGTAAAATTACTTACGCTCTCCCTATTAGTGTAGAGCTAAAAAACGGAAATACAGTATTAGAACAGAAATATCAAAATTATATCTATTTGATTAGGCCCAAAGGACAAATACCTGATATAAGCAAAGGACTGGTTAAGAATTTCTGCTATATAGAAGTAAAAAGTGACAATATACTAAATGCAGGAGAGTATACAATGAAAGAAAGCGGAAAACCGTTCTTCGATGTGGTACATATATTTGCAGCAAAACTTAATTTTCAACCATCTGGTTCGGAAGCCGGGCGTGTATTTTTGGAATGTGGAGATGATATCAAATA
>ENA-UERW01000442-UERW01000442.1-human-gut-metagenome-genome-assembly--contig:-NODE-442-length-37113-cov-10.771520_pt1 | contig 37113 bp, 30 predicted proteins | sample MGYA00242994_ERZ507995 | MGnify/ENA primary metagenome ERZ507995 (study PRJEB26167, sample SAMN06115492) | human gut metagenome | host: Homo sapiens | place: China:Chongqing | collected 2015-04-26...
GATTATTATAGCAAGTAGTATGACCTTTGTCAACAGGTTTTTGCAAGTTTTTTTGATTTTTTCGACAAAGTTTGAGGGAGAAGTTTGGGCAAGGTGTATATTGGGGTGATGGTAGGTGGCGGGCACAAATTATGGGGGCGGCAAGAGGGTTGCGGGATCAGGTGGTTTGAGGGAATGGGTGAGCGGTGGAAGATTAACGGCAGGCGGCGGGGAGGTTGCGGGCCGGGCATGCCCGGCCCCTACGGGGGGTGGAAGGGTGAGCGGGTGCCGGCCGGGAACGGGCAGGCGGAGGGGTCAAGACCCCTCCCTACGATGTGGAAGGTTAGAGGGTGGTTATGGGAAAGCGCGCGGGCCGGGCATGCCCGGCCCCTACGGGGGTGATGGTGGAGGGAGCGGTATATTTTCAACATTCGGCACACGTGAATGTGGAAAACGCTTGCAATTTCTACCTTATTATAATAGTATAGAGACAACATACTTGAAACGAGGTCCTGTCATGATCCTGGCATTGAATATCGGCAACTCGAATATTACGTTTGGCGGGTATACGCCGGACGGCAAGCTGGTGTTTTCGTCGCGGCTGTTTGCGGACACGGCGCTGAGCAGTGATGAGCTCCTGTACAAAATCGTAAACATGCTGGCGCTGTACGGGGCGGAGCCGCAGCAAATCACGGCGGTCATCTTTTCCAGCGTGGTGCCGGCGCTGACGCCGCGGCTGCGCGAGGCCCTGCGCAAGATGTGCGAGTGCCAGATCATGGAGGTCGGCCCCGGGCTGAAAAGCGGGGTGCGCATCCGCATGGACAACCCGGCCCAGCTGGGCGGCGAGCTGCTGTGTGCCATCGTGGGCGCGCTGCAGCGGTGCACGCCGCCCTGCGTGGTGGTGAACTTTGATACCGCCACTACCCTGCTGGCTGTGGACAGCACCGGCGCACTGGTGGGCGGCAGCATCCTGCCGGGGCCGCAGTGCTCGCTGTCGGCGCTGGTGCGCAACACGGCGCAGCTGCCCCAGGTGGAGCTGGAGGCCCGCCCGCGGCGTCTGCTGGGGGCCAACACGGCGGACTGTCTGCACAGCGGCATTGTGTACGGCACGGCGGCCATGCTGGACGGCATGGTCGCGCAGATCCGCGCAGCGCTGGGCGCACCCGACGCGCCGGTGGTCGCAACCGGCACGCTGCCCGACAGTGTACGCACGGCGTGTGCGACGGATATTGTGTACCGCGAGACGCTGGTGCTGGAAGGGCTGTATTGGATCTGGAAGAAGAATACGCGGAAGTGACATTTTGGTTGCGGGCCATCCCTGTAGGGGGCGGCGTCCTCGACGCCCCGCGGAGGGGTCAAGACCCCTCCCTACGATGCAAACCAGTAACAGGCGGCGACGCAGGGTTGCGGGCCGGGCATGCCCGGCCCCTACGGGGTGGTGGATGGTTGGCGGGTGCTGGCCGGGAGGTGCGGGCGGCATATATGCCGCTCCCTACGGGCAGGCGTATTGTAATATCCGTATTCCGGACAAACATCATTCTATATCCAAAGAGGTGCTGCTTGCACCTCTTTCTTTTTTTGTGGTGTCGTGTTATAATATATTATGTATAGTTATGTACAAAATTTACAGAGAAAGGTATTTATTCATCACCTATGCAGCATTTGAAAAACTTTAACTGGAAGAAATTCCTCTTGCAGGGGGTGCTCCCCTGCCTGCTGGCGGTGGCGGTGGGGTTCATCTCCCGCTATCAGCTGGAGCTGTCCGACGGCGTGACCGAGAGCTTTTTGCAGCTTCAATGGCCGCTCTACGCGCCGCTCAACGCACTGACCGCCTTTTGCCTGACGCTGATTTTGTTTGCGCTGCTCGGCAAGTGGAGCCGCGCAACGGGCATTTCGGGTGCGGTGTTCACCATCATTGCACTCATCAACTACTACACCCGCGACCTGCACGGCTCGGCGCTGATGCCCCAGGACATTTTGAACCTCGGCACCGCCGCCGAGGTCATGGGCAGCTACACCCTGAAAATCACGCAGGACGTTGTGAAGATCGCGCTGCTCTACCTGCCGATTCTGGCGATTGCGTTCGTACAGGCGCGGCTGGTCAAGGGTGCGCCTAAGCGCGCAAGCTGGAAGGCCCGCGGCGTGCGGGCGGCGGGCAGCGCACTGGGCGTGTTTCTGGTCATGTTCTTCGGCTACTTCGGCCCCGTGACCATCAAGCCCAAGACGACCTACGGCTGGGCGTGGCAGAACACCTACTACACCTACGGCTATCTGGCCGGGACGATTGAGGCCACCAGCCTGATGGCCGACCCTGTCATTGAGCCGGAGAACTACAACGACGCCGCGGCGGTGAACACCGCCCGCAAGGCCGACGACTACATCGCCCCAGCCAGCCCCGAGAGCGCCGAGGACTACCCCGACATTGTGCTGATCCTGTCCGAGAGCTTCTACGACTTTGACCTTGTCACCGACCTGCAGGCCGACACCGACATCATGCCGGTCACCAAGAACCTGCCCAACTCGGTCTACGGCCACACGATCAGCCCCCATGTGGGCGGCGGCACAAACTCCACCGAGTACGAGATGCTGACCTCCAACTCGCTGATCCTGATGCCCAGCATCACGCCGTTCAACTGGCTGAACCTGTACAACGCCAACAGCGTTGTCAGCTACCTCAAGGGTCTGGGCTACTCCACGATGGCCGCCCACCCCTACACGAACTCCAACTACCGCCGCGACTCCGCCTGGCTGGCGCTGGGCTTTGACGAGACCCATTTCCAGAGCGATTTTACCACGCAGGAGACCTACGGGGACCGCCCGTACCAGACCGACTCGGCCACCTACCGCGACTGGGAAACGATGTACGAGGCCATGCCGGAGGACAAGCCGCGGTTCAGCTTCCTGGTCTCCATCCAGAGCCACGGCGACTACGATATGAACGATGCGTCGCTGGATATTGTCCACGCCGCCACCGACTACGGCGACTACGATGCGCTGATGGACGAGTACCTGAGCTGCATCAAAATGACCGACGCCGCCGTGCAGGAGCTGTGCGATTACTTTACCGCGCAGTACGAAAAGACGGGCCGCAAGGTCATTGTGGCCATGGCCGGTGACCACGCGCCCAGCTTTGTAGGCCATGTGGCCGACGCCAGCTTTGCCGAAACCGACAACGAGCTGCAGATTTTGGAGCGCAGCACGCCGTTTTTCATCTGGGCCAACTACCCGCTGGAGCACACGGCAGCCGCCACCAGCACCACCGACCCGCTGAACCGCATGGACATGGTCATGCTGACCCCCACCCTGCTGCAGCAGGCGGGTCTGCCCCTGAGCGACTACTACGAGTACCTGCTGGAAATGAAGCACAACACCCCCGTTGTGACCGCCGCCAACGACTACATGAAGGTGGACGGCAGCACAGCCGAGTACGGCGCAGACCCCGCGCTGGACGAGTGGGCCAAGGGGTATCTGATGCTGGAATACAACAACATCGGCGCGCACGCCAAGCGCGACCAGAACATTTTTGACCCCGCCGAATAAAGAGGAGGCATCCCTATGACAGGTCTGAAACGAACCCCGCGCAGCCGCGGCGGCTTTACGCTGGTGGAGCTGATCGTGGTATTGGTGATTCTGGGTGTGCTGGCGGCCTTTGCCGTCCCGGCGCTGACCGGGTACATTGACAGCGCCAAGGAAAAGCAGGCCGTCAGTGAGACGCAGGCGTGTGTGATGACGGCGACCCGGCAGGGCGCGCAGAAATACGCCTTGGTGCAGAACGCATCTGTAGCCGGGAACGCCGAAAATGCAGCCGCCTTGACCAACTGGGCAGGCACGTTGACAAACAAGGCCCCCACCGTGACCGGCGGAGATGTAGCACTTACCGAGGGCAGCGGGCAGTATCTGCTGCATGTGAACAACCCGCCTGCGGGCAGCACTGCCACGACCACGATTGCGGCAGATGCCGGGGTCAAGGGTACCGTGCAGGGGATGACCTGCAACGCCAGCGGGCAGGTTTTATACTTAGTGTATACCAGCGCCGATGGGATACAGGTTGTATACACGGCCACCGGAACGAATGCGCGTGTGGACGGAAATATTGACAACATCGTTGTTCCAAAGCCTGATGATACCAAACCGGAACCAAATCCCAACCCGGAGCCTGCACCAGGCCCAGAACCAACTCTCTTAGGGGTTACGATTTTAAAAGTAGACGCCACCACCAAGCTTCCACTTGGCGATGCAAAGCTACAGATTCTTAAAGATGATAGAGAGGTTGATTCTTGGATTTCGTCAACCAGCGGTTCAGGGTATTCCGTTAGTTTGCCGGTTGGCAATTATGTGCTGCACGAAGCTTCAGCTCCCGGAAATTATGATATTGCAGCAGATATTAACTTTGCAATTAAAAGTAACGGTGAAACATTGACCTTGAGCGGCGATTCTGGAGTATCTGCTACCGGAAACAGCATCACCATGGAAGATAAAAAGGTAGATCCTACAACGAGTGACAAAGTCTTTGTCCATTTACAGGATGCCGTAACAGGGTCTTCCAGTGAATTTGCCAATAAAACATACATTGTAACGGTTCCCAACTATAAGACTACCTACGAAGTCACTACTGATGCAAACGGCAATATTCCTTTTGAAATTTATGATGAAGCATCGGGCAAACCCTTTGTTGCCGGTCAGTTACCCGCAAGGGTAAACAATTTTACCATTACAGAAAAAGCCCCTATACCGGGATATCAGCTCCTAAAAAAAGAAGATTTCTCCATCGAAATCAACCCATCTTATAATAACGGCATATACCTTGGCTGTACCTTTAAAGAGTTCCATTTCGGCGGCGATACGAATGGAACTTTTGCGGATGGCAATGTGATTACCTTGCAGTACTTTCCCACTGCCGTTGTAAAAATTTTTACAACCGATGCAGAAAACCAGCCCCTTGCTGATGCTTTCTTTAACATCAAAGACGTATCAACAGGAAAAGTCATTTTTGAGAATCTAAAAAGTGATTCACAGGGTTATTGCTCTGTTCCTCTGCGGCTTAATTCCGGAGATGGCATGACTAAATCTGATTATCTGGATATAGCAAAAGAATATAAACTCATCGAAGTTACTGCACCCACCGGATATCAGAGTGGCGTCAGCTGCTCTCTTTCTTTTAATTTCAGGCCGTATCCGGATGCATACATGAAAAAGCCCGGGAGACAACCCGCTGCCTATAATACATGGTTTAAACCAAATATTTATAAAAATTATTACGGTGAATGGGGCCGTGTTGAGCTGTACGGAACTTGCAAAGATATTGAAGATATTATTCATGTTGTCAACAGCAAGAAATTGACCTGCAAAACCTATCTGTACAAAATTGACGACGCGGGCAATGCCGTATCCGACGCCACCCTTGTTCTCAGGTCTCAAAGTGGGGATCATATTCTTCTTGGCTTTGACAGTGGCGGCAGTACTCCCAAATTGTCTAGTTGTCAATCTTTTATCACTACCTCCGCCCCCTATGTTGTACAACTCCGCCGTGGGAAGACCTATGAATTAGAGGAGCAAACCCCACCACAGCATTACACAAAAGCTGAAAAGATTACTTTCACAGTTCCGTCAGACGCTGATACTTTTACTGTCTCTATGGTTGACCATAACTCTAGTGAGGAAAATTCTGATATAAAGCTCGACAAGGTCACTTTTAATCAGGCAAATAACTGGGCACACAAACTCACTACGGATAATAAAATCAGTTTTAGTGGCGGTGAAATTATTTGCTGGAAGGGTATCGCTTACTACAATTATGCTAAGAATTCGGACTATACCTATAATATTTCGAATAACAAGCGTGATGACTATAAAAAAGTTGATTCTCCTGAACTGAATAATGCTCCCGATCCCATGAAATTCTTAGACGAGCATCTCAAAGATGAAAATTCCGATAAAAAAGCAGCTGACTATATTGTTCCCCTTACGGGCAAGGCTTATCTTTATAGTGAGCAGAATGTAACGCTCAAAAAAGGTGACATTATTATTCCTGATAATTATGGGGACGGAGTTCCTGACGATAAAAAGAACAAAAAAGTATATGTCTATATCGGTAACAAGGATTTGCTTCTTACCTCTGATTTTCTCAGCAATGAAAACTTTACTACGCTAGAGCATAAACTACAGGATGAAAAACAAAATATTTATAATTTCACCCTTAAATAACTAAGAAAGCCCCCACCCAGCCGCAGAACATCTACGGTTGGGTGGGGGTGGTTTATTTGTAGAGATTGCAGGGGCGCGGCGGCAGCGGCAACACTCCCGGGCGGATATGGGCTCCGCCCCTGCGTTCTCTGCCAATCACAAAAACTCTTTCCAGTAAATCTCTGCGCTTCTCGTCATCTCCCGGGAAAAGTCGCTCGCGTACTTGCGCTTGCAAAATGCCTGCACGGCTTTGTCAAAGTCGTAGTCGAGCTGGCCGTTGGCGGCGGCTTTCGCCGCAAAGTCGGTGCGCAGCTCGTCGGGCGTGCGGTCCGTGTACACATTCTCGCAGACGACGGCCTGCTCGGCAAAGCGGGCGGGCTTGGGGCGGCGCTGCTGCTGCTCCGTGGGGCGGCCAAACACCAGCATACAGGCGGGCACAACGTACTGCGGCAGGTGCAGGGCGTCGCGCATGGCCTCCGCATTCTCGAGGACGTCGCCTATGTAGCAGCTGCCGATGCCCAGAGACTCGGCGGCGACCACGGCGTTTTGGGCGGCAATGCAGGTGTCGGCCACAGCCAGCATCAAGTCCCCTGCCCCGGGCTTGCGGGCGTCCGTGATGCCCGCGGCGTGGTAGGCGTTGAGCCAGCGGCGGCAGTCAGCCAGGAACACCAGCACCAGCGGCGCCCCGGCAATGAACGGCTGGTGGTCGCACAGGTCGGCCAGCGCGGCCTTCAGCGCCGGGTCGGTGATGTCCAGGATCGTGTACAGCTGCTGGTTGCCCGCCGTCGGTGCCTGGAACGCCGCGTTCAGGATGGCCGCCCGCTCGTCCGGCGTGACGGGGTCGGGGGTGAATACCCTCACGCTTTTGCGGGCGGAGAGGGCGGAGAGGATAGCGTTGTTTTCCATAATAAGCTCCTTTAAGCCATGCGGGCGGATGCGAGCATCCGCCCCTACAAAACGTAGGGGGCGGCGTCCTCGACGCCCCGCAGCAGCCACATACAAACAGCATTGTAGGGAGGGGTCTTGACCCCTCCGGGAACGTAACGCAGCCGCGAGGTTTCGCGGAGGCGTCAAGACGCCTCCCTACAAATCACTTTTTCACTTTGCCTTCTTCTTCAAAAACTTCCCGATCAGCGTATCCAGCATGCTCAGCACCTCGCGGATGTTCAGCACGCAGACCACCGCGGTGATGCCCACGACGGGCAGCGCCCAATGGGTCAGGTTCATCATGCACCAGATCTCCGCCAGCACCAGCGCCAGATTCAGCACAAGCCACGCCGGGTGGAAGTCGATCTCCAGCAGACCGCGGGTCGAGTAGGCGCGCAGCAAAAACACCAGCATCAGGCTCAGAAAGCTGGCCGGGGTTACGCCCCACGGGCCCCACTGCAAAATGAGCAGGTAGTTCAGAATCAGGTTCAGCACCGCACCGGCCAGCATTGTGAACAGCGAGCCGGTAGACCGCTTATACACGACGTAGACGCTGTTCAGGAACTGGTTCAGGCAGGTCAGCATCGAGCAGAGCGTCAGGAACGGAACAAACGTCCAGGCGTCAAAATATTCAGCCTTGAACACCCGCATGAGCAGCTGGCACAGCATGATGATGCCCGCCACGCAGCAGAACAGCACGCTGGCATACACGCGGAATATCTTGGAGAAGAACGCCTGGCGGTCCGTCTCCTCGGTCACGGCGGAGAGCTGCCACGCCTCGTAGAAGATGCTGCCCAAAATCGTGATGATCTGCGGCAGGAAGTACCCCGCCGACAGCAGGCCGACCCAGTGGTTGCCGCTGCGGCCCGCGTAGCCCTCGCACATGCCCTGCACAAAGAACATGTCGCTGGCGTTGATGATCCAAAAGCTGATGGACGCCGGGATCATCGGCAGGCAGTAGCGCAGCATCTCCTTCCACAGCGTCTTGTCAAACGCCTTGGGCTTGAAGTACCGCCAGCACCCGCCCGCAATGAACACAAACACCATGGATGTCAAATCTGCCAGCGCATTTGCCAGCAAAAAGCCTGTAGCGCCCATTTTTAAGACGCTCAGGAACAGCAGGTAGTAGAGCAGCAGGCTCAGCGTTGTCAGCACACCGTCTATGGCGACCAGCCGATTCAGCATCCGCGAGCGGATGAACTGGGTACACAGCGTTCTCATACAGCTGGCCAGCACGCAGAGGTACAAAAAGCCCAGGTACTCCGCAGCGTTCGGGATGAGCCGCACCAGCGGCATGGCCAGCAGCAGCACCACAAAGCCCAGCCCGATAGTCGCCGCGCCGTTGACAAAGACGCTGGATTTGTTGGTCGCTTTGTCCAGTCCGAACCGGATGACCGCATAGGCCACGCCAAGGCTGACCACCGGGATCAGCAGGTTTGTGGCCTGCTGCAAAAGGCTGGACACGCCCATAACGTCCGGCGAGTCGAGCGCGTAGCTCAGATACGGGCGGATGAAGAAGCTGAGCAGCTTGGAGCTGAAGTTGGAGATGGCAAACAGCAGCGTATTGCTGACCAGCGTCGTATATTTTTTCTGTGGAGACGGCAAGATGGGAACCTCCCTTGTTTGTAGAGTATGAAGTCTTCCCCCTCGGGGGGAAGGTAGCCGAGCGAACGCGAAGGTCGGATGAGGGCAAACCTTCCGCCGGCACCCCGTTCACGGGCAATCGCGGCAAGCTCCCCCTCATCCGTCTGCTCTCACCGCAGCTTCAGCATCCGTTCCCGCTGCTTATAATCCGGCAGCACCTCCGCCACCGCGGCCCAGAACGCCGGGCTGTGGTCGGGGTGGGCAAAGTGACAGAACTCATGCACAACAACGTACTCCTGCGCGGGCAGCGGCATCGTGCAGAGCCGCCGCGCAAACGCCAGCGTGCCTGTGCGCAGACTGCACGACCCCCAGCGGGTGTTCATGTCGCGCACCGCAATTTTGGGCATCGCGCCGCCCGGGCAGGTCGCCGCAAACTGCGGATAGTATGCCCGGCACAGCGCCTGCATATAGGCCAGCGCCTCGGCCTTGGGCGGCAGCGCGGGGGCCTCGGCGGCCTCTCGTTCGCGCCGGGCCGCGGCACGCGCCTGTGCGGTGCGCACCCAGTCGGCCCGCGCCGTGACAAAGGCGTCCACATAAGCTGCAGGCACCCGCGGCGACGCACTGGCCGCCACACTGCCGTCGGCCCGCACGCGCAGGTTGATGTTGCGCACCCGCCGCCGCGTCAGCGTGTAGGTGATGCCGCCCGCCGTCCGCTCCATGCCCGGCCCCCCTTTTTGCAAAAGTATATAGTTTATTGTACACGCATTTGCCCAAAAGTGCAACAGTTGCCTGCGGCGGCGCATTGTGGTATGATACTGCCAAAAGGGGGCTTTTGCATGAAATCGCTGTTTTTTGTTCTGCCCGCCCTGCTGCTGGGCCTGACGGCCTGCGGCGCGCCGGTGGCCGCCGTGACCCTGCCCGACACCGTGCAGGTCGAAAAGACCCAGACCGCTGAGACCGCCGTCCTCTACGAGGATGCCAACGGACGTGAGGTCAGCCCCCGCCGCGCCGCCCTGACCGAGTGGCGCTGGTCTGTGGCCGATGACACGATTGCCGAGGTCGATCCCAGCGGCATTGTGACCGGTCTGCGCGGCGGCTCGACCACCCTGACGCTGCAAAGCGCCGACGGGAAAATTTCCGCCAGCTGCCCGGTACAGGTGTCCAGCCCGCTGCGCGGCATTGCTTTGGACGATTACACGCTGTATTTTGACGACGAGCTTGTGACCTGGATCACCGCCGACGGCACACGCGAGTCCGACTACGCCTACGCCAGCCGCGTCGGCGCAGTCTGCCATCTTCTGCCGGAGGACACCACCGACCACCCCGCCGTGACCTATCACATCGCCGACGAGCGCATCGCCCGCTTCGACGGCTCCTGGCTCGTCCCCGTGAATTACGGCACCACGACCCTGACCGCCGACTGCGGCGATTTTACAGCGCAGTGTACCGTGACGGTGGTCAGGCCGGAGGAATAGGAAAAAGAAAACGAGGGGATGTACAACAGCCCCTTTGGTGACCCTCCCGTCCATCTCCCGCGCCCTAAAAACAGCCCGCGGGGCTGTTTTTGCCCCGCGGGACGCTGGACGCGGGGCCCGGGCTGTTCGATTCCCGTACTCCTCTACTCCCTTAAAAGTTTATAGCACAAGAAAAAAGCACTACCTCAAATGAAGTAGTGCTTTTTGGTGACCCGTACGGGAATCGAACCCATGTTACAGCCGTGAAAGGGCCGTGTCTTAACCGCTTGACCAACGGGCCATATAATACAAGATTTCGCTAAAACAGCAAGCAACTTATCGGCTACTATTGCAACCGACCCCCAAGTATTTTAGCGAAATCCTGTATCATGTGGTAGCGGTAACTGGATTTGAACCGGTGACACTTCGGGTATGAACCGAATGCTCTAGCCAACTGAGCTATACCGCCACATTTGTCGTCGCGCTCTTGAGAACGCTATATTATTATAGCCGACATTCTCCCCTATGTCAAGTAGTTTTTCCCGATTTTTTTCAAAAATGCAAAAAAAATCCCGCATTGCGGGTGCAATGCGGGGGAAAACTCTAAAGGCTTCCCCCTCGGGGGAAGGCTCTTGCCAAATTACTTTTTGTTGGGCACCAGCACGGCCTTGCCGCCCATGTAGGGGCGCAGGACCTCGGGGATGGTCACGGTACCGTCGGCCTGCAGGTGGTTCTCCAGGAAGGCGATCAGCATACGCGGCGGGGCCACGCAGGTGTTGTTCAGCGTGTGGGCCAGCTGGGTCTTGCCGTTCTCATCCTTAAAGCGGATGCGCAGGCGGCGGGCCTGGGCGTCGCCCAGGTTGGAGCAGGAGCAGACCTCGAAGTACTTCTGCTGGCGCGGGCTCCATGCCTCGATGTCGCAGCTCTTGACCTTCAGATCGGCCAGATCACCGGAGCAGCACTCCAGCTGGCGGACGGGAATTTCCATGGAGCGGAACAGCTCGACGGAGTTCTTCCACAGCTTGTCGTACCAGTCCATGCTGTCCTCGGGCTTGCAGACGACGATCATCTCCTGCTTCTCGAACTGATGGATGCGGTAGATGCCGCGCTCCTCGATGCCGTGGGCGCCCTTCTCCTTGCGGAAGCAGGGGCTGTAGCTGGTCAGGGTCAGGGGCAGCTTGGCACCGTCCAGCGTCTGGTCGATGAAGCGGCCAATCATCGTGTGCTCGGACGTGCCGATCAGGTACAGGTCCTCACCCTCGATTTTGTACATCATAGCGTCCATTTCAGGGAAGGACATAACGCCCTTGACCACGTCGCCGTGCATCATGAACGGGGGGATGACGTAGGTAAAGCCCTTGTCGATCATAAAATCGCGGGCGTAGGCCAGCACAGCCTCGTGCAGGCGGGCAATGTCGCCCAGCAGGTAGTAGAAGCCGTTGCCGGAGACGCGGCCTGCGGCGTCAAGGTCGATGCCGTCGAAGCTCTCCATGATGTCCACGTGGTACGGGATGGGATAGTCGGGCACAACGGGCTCGCCGAAGCGCTGGACCTCGACGTTATGGCTGTCGTCGGGGCCGATGGGCACGCTGGGGTCGATCATCTGGGGGATCGTATACATGATCTCCTGGATCTTGGCCTGCAGCTCGGTCTCCTTGGCCTCCAGCTCCTTCAGGCGGTCAGCCTGGGCCGTGACCTGCTTCTTGATTTCCTCGGCCTCGGCAGCCTTGGAGGGGTCTTTCTTGGCCTGGCCCATCAGTGCGCCGATCTGCTTGGACAGCTTGTTGCGGTTTGCGCGCAGGTCGCTGGCCTCACCGATGGCGGCGCGGTACTCGGCGTCAAGCGCGATGACCTCATCGACGAGGGGCAGCTTGGCGTCCTGGAACTTTTTCCTGATGTTTTCCTTGACGGCGTCCGGGTTTTCACGGACAAAACGAATGTCTAACATAGTGGTACTCCTCTATTTAGTATTTGCTCTTGTAGGGGCCGGACATGTCCGGCCCTCGGCTTTACAAATAAATAGCATTTTATGGGTAGGCTGCGGGCGGGGCATGCCCCGCCCCTACAGATTTCCGGGCTGCTCACCCTTCCGGGTCATACATTCCCAGCAGGCTCACGAACTTTTGCAGCATATCATCGCTGTAAAAGTCGATTTTCAGCGAGCCCTTGCCGTCCTTGTAGTCAACATGGACCTCGCTGCCGGTGACCTCTTTCAAGGCCGCCTCCACCTCCACGGCGCGCTTCGGGCGGGTGAAGTTATCATCCTTCGCCTTGGGCGGCCTGGCGGGCTTTGTCAGCTTTTTGCACAGGGCCTCGGTCTGGCGCACGTTCAGATTCTGCGCCGTGACCTCCGCCGCAGCCTGCCGCATCAGATCCTCATTGGGCAGCCCCAGCAGGACCTTGGCGTGGCCAAAGCTCAGCTTGCCCCCGCTGACCATACGGCGCACATCCTCGGGCAGGGCCAGCAGGCGCAGGCTGTTGGTCACGGCGCTGCGGCTCTTGCCCAGCTTTTTCGCGGCGGATTCCTGCGTTAAGCCGTACTTGTCGATCAGCTGCCGGCAGCCCTCGGCGACCTCGATGGGGTCGAGGTCCTCGCGCTGCAGGTTTTCAATCAGCGCCAGCGCGGCGGCCTGCTCGTCGGTCACATCCTTGATGATGACCGGCACCTCGTCCAGCCCGGCCAGGCGTGCAGCACGCCAGCGGCGCTCGCCCGCAATGATGATGTACCCCGGGCCGACCTTTTTGGGCCGCACCGCAATGGGCTGCAAAAGCCCGTTCTCGGTGATGCTGTCGGCCAGCTGGTTCAGCGCGTCGTCGTCAAACCGCTTGCGGGGCTGCTCGGGGTCAGGCTCGATTTCCCGCAGCGGCAGCGTTGAGTTGGACGCTTCGCTGCCGGTATCGTCGGACAGGTCGGCAAACAGGCTGTCCAGCCCCTTGCCAAGCCCGCCCATCTTCTTTTTGGCCATCGGCGTCCCTCCTTATCGTTCGTTGTTTGCCAAAAATTCCCGCGCCAATTCCATGTACGCCTCGCTGCCCCTGCCGTTCGGCTCATAGAAGTTGATCGGCATACCGAAGCTCGGGGCCTCGCTCAGGCGCACGGTGCGCGGAATGACGGCGCGGTAGACCTTGTCGCCAAAGTACTTTTTGACCTGCGCGACGACCTGCATCGTCAGGTTGAGCCGCCCGGAGTACATCGTGAACAGCACGCCCTCGATGTCTAAGTACCGGTTGTACTTTTTGCGCACGGTTTTCAGGGTCGCCATCAGCTCGCTCAGGCCCTCGAGCGCGAAGAACTCGCACTGCATCGGGATGATGACGGTGTCCGCCGCGCAGAGCGCGTTGACGGTCAAAAGGTCGAGCGACGGCGCACAGTCGATGAAGATGTAGTCGTACAGCGGCACGACGGGGGCCAGCACGGTGCGCAGGCGCATTTCCCGCCGCGGCACCGACACAAGCTCGATGGGCGCGCCCGCCAGCTGGGTGTTGGACGGCAGCACATCGGCGTTGTACTCGCTCTTGATGATGGCCTCGCGGACGTCATCATCGTCGATCAGGCAGGTGTAGGTGTCGGCCTCCACCTTGTTTTTGGAGATGCCATACGCCGATGTGGTGTTGCCCTGCGGGTCCAGATCGACGATGAGGACCTTTTTGCCGAGTGCCGCCACACAGGCGCTCAGGTTGACGGCGGTGGTGGTTTTGCCAACGCCGCCCTTCTGGTTTGCTATTGCGATGACTTTTGCCACGCCGTACCTCCCCTGTTTTTGCGTTTTTTGGCGGCTTTGGGGCCGCTTGTATCTATTATAGCACAAACAGAAGGGATAAAAAAGGGGTTTTTCCAACAAAAAAGTCCGGCAGATGTTCCACGTGGAACATCTGCCGGGGGGTATGCCATGCCGCAAACAGCGCGGGCGTGAACGATGGTGGGAGAGTTCGTAGGTCGTTGCAGGGGGCGGCGTCCCCGACGCCCCGCGGGGGGTGCGGGCGGCTGCCCGTGAATGCCCGGTATCGGGCAAGCGTCCGCGGAGGGGTCAAGACCCCTCCCTACAGATGGGGTTCACGGGTGCTTTGTAGGGAACGGTCTTGACCGTTCCGGGGATGTTTGCCGTTGCTGCATGGTAAAATATTGCTGAGGTGTAGGGGCCGCATATATGCGGCCCGGCAGTGTACGGGAAACGGGCGCTTATGGGAAACCCGCGGGCCGGGCATGCCCGGCCCCTACCGCGCGGCAGCCAAAAAGCGTACACCAACGCAGCCATCCCGGCCGTCTATCCTCGCAGCCGGCCTTCCCCTCACACCTTCACCTCAAACTCCCCTTCTTCCTCCTTTGTGCCGTTCTCCACCTTTCCCGCCGTACCGTCGCTGCTGACCGGTATCCTCACAATGTACTCCAGACACCCGTCATGCTTATCGCACCGGGTCGTGGCGGCGATTCCCTTCTGGGTCATCAAATCCACCGCGTGCTGCAATGTATTTACAAAGAACCGCACATCCCGCACCATGGGGATCGTGCGGCGGCAGGGGCTGGGCCCGTTGGGGGCGGCCAACATCTGGTCCACAAGGCGGTCCGCCTGGCGCACGCTCATCTTGTCCCGCGCCATCTTTTCCAGCGCGGCGGTGCGGCGTCCCTCGGGCAGGCGCAGGGCGGCGCGGGCGTGGCGCTCGCTCAGATGGCTGGCCGTGCAAAGCTGCTGCTGTTCCGGCGTCAGGGTCAGCAGGCGCAGCTTGTTGGCAAGGGCCGGCTGGCTCAACCCCAGCCGCCGCGCAGCCTCGGCCTGGGTGCAGCCCCACAGCCGGATGACCTCTTTAATGCCCCGCGCCGTGTCGAACGGGTCCAGCTGGCTGCGCTGCAAATTTTCCAAAAGACCCAGCGCGGCGGATTCGCTGTCGTCGTAGTCGGCCAGTATCGCCGGCACCTTGTCCAGCTTGGCCAGACGGCAGGCGCGCAGGCGGCGCTCCCCCGCCACAAGCTGGTATTTGTGCAGCCCGACCCGCCGCACGCTGATGGGCTGCAAAAGGCCGTTCTGCAAAATGCTGACGGCCAGCGCGGCGATCTCCGGCTCGTCGAAGGCGGTGCGCGCCTGGTAGGGCGACGGCTCGATGCAGTCCACAGGCAGCATCAGAATGCGCCCCTGCTTTTGTATATCATTTCTAGGCAATTTCGGTTCCTCCCCTGTGGCGTAAAAAATGCTATGCTTTTCTACAAAAAGCATAGCATAAACCGCAGTTTCGGGGAAGAAAAATCGTTCGCCCTTATGTTCAATTTTTTGCGCTGTTACAACGGCTTCTTTGCAATTTTTCCGCCGTTTCGGGGGTAAACCGTCGGAGTCTGCGATATTTTTTTGCAGAACACCAGCCCGCGGGCACTGCCGTCCGGCAGCGTGAAGGCGCGCGTTTCCTCATATTGGCCGCCCAGCTTTTTCAGCGCGTTGGCGGCGGCTTTTGCTTCTGCGTCTGCCTCGGGGCCCTTCATCGCGATGAACCGCCCGCCGACTTTGACCAGCGGCAGGCAGTATTCGCACAGCACAGGCAGTGCCGCCACCGCGCGGGCACTGGCCACGTCGAACTGCTCGCGCCAGATCTTGCGGGCGGCCTCCTCGGCGCGTTCCTTCGCAAACTCGACGCCGGTCAGACCCAGCTCGGCACAGGCATAGCGTAAAAAGTCCACGCGCTTGCCCGTCGGCTCCATCAGCGTCAGCTCCAGGTCAGGCTTGTAGATTTTTGCCACAATGCCCGGGAACCCCGCACCGGTGCCGACGTCCACCAGCCTGCCGCTGACCTCGGGCTGCGCCGCAAACAGCAGGCTGTCCGCAAAGTGGCGGTCCTCGATGCCCTCGGGGCTGGTGATGGCGGTCAGGTTGACCTTTTCGTTATAGCTGACCAGCAGCTCGGCGTACCTGTCCAGCAGGTCCAGCTGTGCGCCGGTCAAGGGGATGTTCCACGTGGAACATTTAGCTTGTAATCTGTTTTTATCAATCATAGCGTCTCCTTGGCTTCCCCCTCGGGGGAAGCTGCCGCCCGCAGGCGGCTGATGAGGGCAGACTGTATGTGGCTGCCCGGTTGCGGGTGAAATCGATATACTCGGCCCTCATCCGCCCTCGGGCGGGGCCTCGGGCACCTTCTCCCTCGCGGGAGAAGGCATCCTGCTTATTTCAGTTTCAGCAGCACTATACTTAGCTGCGCCAGGTCGCTCGGCGATACACCCGGTATCCGCCCGGCCTGTGCCAGCGTGCGCGGCCTTATCTTCGTCAGCTTCTCGCGGGATTCCAGCGTCATCGTCTCAATCGGCGCATAGTCAAAGTCGTCGGGGATCTTCACATTCTCGTGCCGCTGAATATCCCGTATGATCCGCTCCTCCCGCGCAATGTACCCGGCGTAGCGGATCTCCGTCTCGATGCGCTGCGCCATGGCGGGGGTCACGCCCTCGCCGCGGCCAATGACCTTCGCGATCAGATCATAGCTGATGTAGGGCCGCCGCATCAGCTCGATGGCCGAACCGCCGATCTCGCCCAGCTCCGCGCCCTCGGGGGCGGCGGCGCGCAGGTCGGCCAATTTGATGCTCGTCGTCTCCAGCCGGTGCAGCTCGGCCTGCTTGACCTCGCGGTCACGGCAGAACAGTGCCCAGCGGTCATCGTCCACCAGCCCGTACTCGCGGCCAATCGGAGTCAGCCGCTCGTCGGCGTTGTCCTGGCGCAGGCTCAGGCGGTACTCGCTGCGGCTCGTCATCATGCGGTAGGGGTCCATGACACCCTTCGTGACAAGGTCGTCCACCAGCGTGCCGAGGTAGCTTGTGTGCCGCGCCAGCACAAGTTCTTCCCTGCCCAGCGCGTGACGGGCGGCGTTCAGACCCGCCAGCAAGCCCTGCGCAGCGGCCTCCTCATAGCCGGACGTGCCGTTGAACTGCCCCGCGCCGTAGATGCCGCCCACGACCTTGCTTTCCAGCGTGGGCTTGAGCGTCGTGGGGTCCACGCAGTCATACTCGATGGCGTAGGCCGGGCGCATGATTTCGAGATGCTCAAACCCGGCAATCGTGCGGTACATCTCGTTCTGCACGGCCTCGGGCAGGCTGGACGAGAGACCCTGCAGGTACATTTCCTCGGTGTCCTCGCCGCAGGGCTCCACAAAAACCGGGTGGCGCTCCTTCTCTTTAAAGCGGACGACCTTATCCTCAATGGACGGGCAGTACCGCGGGCCGACGCCCTGAATGTCGCCGCCGTAGAGCGGCGAGCGGTGCAGGTTGTCGAGAATGACCTTATGGGTCGCGGGGTTCGTGTAGGCGATGTAGCAGTTGACCTTGTTGTGCATCGGCACGCGGGTCATAAAGCTGAACGGCTGCAGCTCGGCGTCGGGGTCGCCGGGCTGGTATTCGAGCTTCGAGAAGTCGATGCTGCGGCGGTGGACGCGGGCGGGCGTGCCGGTCTTGAAGCGGCGCAGCGTGAAGCCGTTCTCCACAAGGCACCGGGTCAGCGCGGTGGCAGCGTGGGTGCCGTCGGGGCCGCTGTCATAGTGGGCGTCGCCCACAAAGATGCGCCCGCCCAGGTTGGTGCCGGTGGCAATGACGACGGCCTTGCAGGCGTAGTAGCCGTGCAGGTTCGTGAACACGCCGCAGACCTTGCCGTCCTGCACGTCCACGCCAACGATCTCGCCCTGGTGGATGTCGAGGTTGGCGGTTTGCTCCAGCGCGTGCTTCATCCAGATGTGGTAGCGCTTGCGGTCTGTCTGCACGCGCAGACTGTGTACGGCGGGGCCTTTACCGCGGTTGAGCATCCGGCTTTGCAGGTAGGTGGCGTCTGCGGCCAGCCCCATCAGCCCGCCGAGCGCATCGACCTCCCGCACAAGATGCCCCTTGGCTGTGCCGCCGATGGACGGGTTGCACGGCATATTGCCGATGAAATCCAGCGACAGCGTAAACACCGCGGTCCTTGCCCCCAGCCGTGCCGACGCATGCGCCGCCTCGATTCCCGCATGCCCCGCACCGATGACGATGACGTCGTAGGTTCCCAGTTTGTCCATATACGTTCCCTCTTACCCTATATTGTGCAGGATGTCCTCACAGACACCCGCGAAATTTGTGTCCACAGCATTGTTGGCGTAGCGCAGCACCCGGCAGCCGATGCCTTGCAGGTAGGCGATGCGCTGTGCATCGTACTCGACGGCCTGCGGTTCGGTGTGCTGTGCGCCGTCCAGCTCTATTACCAGTTTACACGATGAAATATAGAAATCAACTATAAAATTGCCAATTATTTTCTGGCGGCAAACGGTCTGCGGCAGGTTTTTCAGAAAGTCGTACCACAAGCGTCTCTCCTGCGGGGTCATTTTTCTGCGCAGTTTTTGTGCATTAGTGCGCAGCGGGTCATGGGTTTTAATCCCTTTCATGGCTGTCTCCTTAAAGGCTTCCCCCGAGGGGCTGCCGCCAGTTCTAAAGGCTTCCCCGAGGGGCTGCGCCCGCAGGCGCGTGTCGGAGCGCAACCGCCGAAGGCGGCTCTTAGCGCGTAGACTGAAGCTGTCAGCGGCCCCGCCCGCTGACTGATGAGGGCGAAGTGTATGGCGCGGTCCCGCAAGCGGGCAGCCGCAGGACACTTGCCCCTCATCCGGCCTGCGGCCACCTTCCCCCAAGGGGGAAGGCTCCAAGCGGGCGGCTGCAGGACACCCGCCCCTCATCCGGCCTGCGGCCACCTTCCCCCAAGGGGGAAGGCTCCAAAGCGGGCAGCTCCGGCACACCCGCCCCTCATCCGGCCCTTCGGGCCGCCTTCCCGCGAAGGGGAAGGCTTTTGCGTATGATAAAAAGGGGGTCACCCAATTGAATACCGAAAAAGTTATTTCCCGTGATAACGACTACATCCTCCACACCTATGGCCGCAGCCAGGTCGTGCTGGCGGAGGGCGAGGGCATGACGGCCAGGGACGCCGACGGCAAGAGCTACCTTGACTTCACGTCGGGCATCGGCGTCAACTCTCTGGGCTACTGCCACCCCGCGTGGGTCAGGGCTGTGGCCGACCAGGCCGCAACGCTGCAGCACACGTCGAACCTGTATTACACCGCCCCCGACGGCAAGCTGGCGAAAAAGCTCTGCCGCCGCACCGGGCTGGACGCCGTGTTCTTCGGCAACTCGGGCGCCGAGGCCAACGAGGGCGCGATCAAGTGCGCCCGCAAATACAGCGTAGATACCTATGGCGAGAGCCGGAATAAGGTCATCACGCTGGTCAACTCCTTCCATGGCCGCACACTGGCGACCCTGACCGCCACCGGCCAGGACGTGTTCCACCACGACTTCGGCCCCTTCCCGGGAAATTTTGACTACGTGCCCGCGGGCGACTTTGCCGCGCTGGAAAAGGCCGCCGATAAGGACACCTGCGCCGTCATGATGGAGCTGGTGCAGGGCGAGGGCGGCGTCGTCGCGCTGGACGCGGACTACGTCGCCAGGGTCGCGGCGTTCTGCAGGGAAAAAGACATCCTCGTCATTGTGGACGAGGTGCAGACCGGCGTGGGCCGCACCGGCAAGTTCCTGGCGTGCGAGCATTTTGATCTGCACCCCGACATCGTCACGCTGGCGAAGGGGCTCGGCGGCGGTCTGCCCATCGGCGCGGTGCTGATGAACAAAAAGGTCGCCGACCACATGAAGCCCGGCTCCCACGGCTCGACGTTCGGCGGCAACCCGGTCTGCTGCGCCGGTGCGCTGGCCGTGCTGGACGAGATGGACGACGACTTCCTCGCCAACGTCAACGAGCGCGCGGCTCAGCTGCGCGCCGGGCTGGCCAAGCTGCCCCATGTCAGGGAGGTCAGCGGCCTCGGCCTGATGGTGGGCATCGCGTTTGACGACGGCATCAAGGCCGCCGACGTCCGCGCCGCCTGCGAGAAGGCGGGTCTGCTGGTGCTGACCGCCAAGACCCGCCTGCGTCTGCTGCCGCCGCTGATCCTGACGGCGGACGACGTGGACGACGCGCTGGCGATTTTGCGCAGCGTACTGGAGAAATGCGTATGAAACATCTGCTGAAGCTGGGCGGCATGACGCCCGAGGAAATCCTGCACATTCTGGATGTGGCCGACGAGTACAAGCGGCTGCACAAGGACGGCGTGGACCCGAAGGATCTGCAGGGTAAGGCGGTGGCGCTGGTTTTCGCCAAAAACTCCACCCGCACCCGCACAAGCCTGGAGGTCGGCATCTACCAGATGGGCGGCCTGGGCACCTACCTGAGCGCCAGCGACCTGCAGACCGCCCGCGGTGAGCCTGTGCAGGACACGGCCCGCGTGCTGGGGCGGTACTATGACGCCATCGTCTGCCGCACCTACAAACAGACGACGCTGGACATGCTGGCAAAATACAGCGGTATACCGGTGGTTTCCGGCATGACCGACTATGCGCACCCCCTGCAGGTGCTGACAGACCTGATGACTGTGCGCGAGCGCAAGGGCACGCTGGCCGGGCTGAAGGCCGGGTTTGTCGGTGACGGCTACAACATGGCAAACAGCGTCATTGTGGGCTGTCTGGCCGTGGGCATGACGGTGACGATTGCCTGCCCGAAGGGCTACCGCCCCGCCGCCGACGTGCTGATGCTGGCGAAGCAGTACGGGGATAAGTTCACGCTGACGAACGACCCGGACGAGGCCGCGCGGGACGCGGATGTGCTGTTCACCGACGTGTGGGTCAGCATGGGCATGGAGCGCGAGGCCGAGCAGCGCCGCCGCGACTTTACCGGCTTTACGCTGGACGCCGCCCGCATGGCGCTGGCAAAGCCGGACTGCATGGTGCAGCACCCGCTGCCCGCCCACCGCGGCGAGGAGATCGCCCCCGATGTGCTGGAAGCCCACGCCGACGAAATTTTCGACGAGGCGGAGAACCGCATCTACGTGGAAAAGGCCGTGCTGGCGGTGCTGCTGGCGGGAAAATAAGAGTATTGCAGTAAGAGGAGCGGCAGGGGAGCGCGAGCGCGCGAACCCCTGCTTTTTTGTGCAGAATAACCCGAAAACGGGCGGCAGCGGCGAAGCTGCGGCGGGGTGAGGGCACCCCGCCCTACGGACTGTGGAAAAGTGGGATGTAGGGCGGCCTGCCCCAGGCCGCCGTGCCCGTTTGCGGCAATGAGAGGCCTTGCCAGATCATTGTAGGGGGCGGCGTCCCCGACGCCCCGCGGAGGGGTCAAGACCCCTCCCTACGATGCAAAAGATAAAGGGGCGGCAATGGCAAGGCCGCGGGCCGGGCATGCCCGGCCCCTACGGGGGCTGTTTCCGGCCACTTGACGCCATGTGGTATACTGGGTATATTACTGTCAAGAGGTACACTATGCCAAAACAAACGCTTCAACAAAAAATCCGCCGCGCGCTGGGCCGGTTCACCGCCAAACGGATCGCTATGATCCTGCTGGGCACGGCCATCCTGTCGTTCGGCATCCATAATATCCACCAGCGCACCGCCATCACCGAGGGCGGCATCATCGGCCTGGTGCTGCTCATCAACCATTGGCTCGGCGTGCCCGCGTCGGTGGCGTCGCCCCTGCTCGACGCGGCCAGCTACGCGCTGGCGTTCAAATTTCTCGGGTGGGACTTTTTGCTCTCGGCAGGACTGGCCAGCGTGAGCCTGGCCGGGTTCTATAGGATCTGGGAATGCCTGCCCCCCATGCTGCCCGACCTGACGCCCTGGCCGCTGGCGGCGGCGCTGCTGGGCGGCGTGTTCGTCGGCGTCGGCGTGGGGCTCATCGTGCGGCAGGGCGGGTCCAGCGGCGGCGACGACGCCCTCGCCCTTGTCATCCATAAGCTGACCGGGTGGCGGCTCTCCCGCGCCTACCTGTTCACCGATCTGACCGTCCTGTTCGCGTCGCTGTCCTACATCCCGTTCCGGCGCATCGCGTTTTCCCTCGTTACGGTCACGGTGTCGTCGCTGCTCATCGATTTTGTCAAGGAATGGCAGCCGAAAACAAATGTGTAAAAACGCGCGGAACGCTTGTACATAGCGGAAAATTGCGGTATAATAGGCTGTGTATTTTTGCAATGACACCCACGGAGGTCTGCGATATGAAACTTACCCGCAAGCTCGCGGCACTGGCAATGGCCGTGCTGCTGGCAGTCAGTCTGACGGCCTGCTCCCCGAAGCAGGTCGCCCAGGATATGGTCGTGCATCTGGTCCACAAGCTGGGCCTGGTCGAGGAATCCGACGAGGATGACACCGACACCACCACAAAGGCGCCCGCCGGCGGCAGCGTGGAGTTCCCAGCCGAGATGGACACCACCGCGGCCCGCGTTGTGACCTACCCGGTAGAGAACACGCTGTATGTCTCTTTTAACGGCATTGCCAACCGCTCCACCGAGTATTTCGTGGCGGGCGGCGACAGCATGACCGTGACCGGCTACGCCACCACCGAGGCCAGCAACGAGAAATATATGTACTTCAAGATCGCGTTCTGGGAGCTGTCTGACGACAAGACGATGACCAGCTACGTGCCGGACTCGACGATCTACTACTGCGCCGACGGTGCCGATTACCAGTACAACGTGACCGGCCTGACTGCGGGCAAGCAGTACAAAATCACGATCAGCTATGACAACGGCAACAAGTATTATGTCACCGGCGGCCTGAAGGTCGAGGGTCTGGGCAGCACCGAGCTGAACACCTACGGCGACGATACGACGACCGGCTGATAACGGCAGCAATGCCGCCCGTGCCGCTTGCGGCAGGGCGGCTTTTTGGTTTGTATTGCAGGGACCGCACAACACAGAGGGGAATTGGAACATGGATAAAAAACAGCTGCGCAACACGCTGATGCTTATGGCCTGCGCATTCATCTGGGGCACGGCCTTTGTAGCGCAGAGCGTCGGCAGCGATTATATGGGCCCGTACACGTTTCTGGCCAGCCGCAGCTGGCTGGCCTGTGCGTTTCTGCTGGGCCTGATGGCCGTGCTGCGCAAGATGGGCAAAACGAACCCCGCCGCGGAGCCGGGCTTCTGGCAGAACAAAAAAGTGCTGCTGCGCGGCGGTATTTTCTGCGGTGTGGCGCTGTTTGCGGCGTCCGCCGCGCAGCAGATGGGCATTGGCACGACCAGCACGGCCAAGGCGGGCTTTATGACGGCGCTCTACGTTGTGCTGGTGCCGGTGGCGGGGGTTTTCCTGGGCAGCCGCCCCGGCGTCAAGCTGTGGTGCTGTGTCGCGGCCAGCGTCGTGGGGCTGTATCTGCTCTGTCTGGCCGGGCGCGACACGCTGAGCCTGACCGGCGGCGAGTGGCAGCTTTTGGTCTGCGCGATCCTGTTCACGGCGCAGATCATGCTGGTCAACCATTTCAGCCCGCAGCTCGACGGCATCCAGCTGAGCTTTGTGCAGTTCTTTGTGGTCTCGGTTTTGTCCACAATCTTCGCGTTTGTCTTTGAGGCCCCGTCGCCCGACCAGTTCCGCGCCGCGGCGGTCTCGATTGCCTATTGCGGCATCATGTCCAGCGGCGTGGCCTACACGCTGCAGATCGTCGGCCAGAAGGAGCTGGACCCGACAATTGCCAGTCTGGCGATGTGTCTCGAGAGTGTGTTCAGCGCCCTGGCCGGTTGGCTGATCCTGGGCGAGACGCTCTCTGCCACCGAGCTGTGCGGCTGCGCGCTGATGTTCGGCGCGATTGTGGTGAGTCAGCTGCCGGAGAAAAAGAGAGGCTGACCCGGGAACGGCAGCCTCCCGGGAACTCGCTTTCTTTTGGCAGCAAAAGAAAGCTTGGCAAAGAAAACTGCCGCTGTTTCGACGCAGCGGACCCGCGACTTGGGGGCTGCACGCCCCCAAGACCCCCAAAGCGGAGGTCGGAAGGGGCGGGGGCTAAACGAAAGCAGTATTACTTTTCGTTCTTAACGCCCCCGCCCCTTCCTCCACCTTAAATTCGGGTGTTGCGGGGTTGCGAGCGCGGGGCCACAGTTGAGCGCAGCGAAACTGGGGAGCGAGCAATGTTTGCCCCTGCGGGGCAAACAACCGCACGAGCGTGTTTGCGAAGCAAACTGGCGGCGCTCGTTGTGCGCCGCCAAGCGCCCCCGAACCCCCGCAGGGGTAAACGGCAGCTCTGTAGGGGCGGCATATATGCCGCCCGCAACCTACCGCGGCAACCCATCAACGGGCAACCACCCGCCCACTGCAAAGGGGCGGGCTGCCGCCCTCCCTTGCCCCTCTCGTCCGCAACCCATTCACAGCAGTCCGTAGGGGCCGGGCATGCCCGGCCCGCAGCCTTGCCATTACCGCCCATGTATCTATTGCTCCGTAACTTCACGTCAAATCCCGTCAACGTTCCGCCTGTAGGGGAGGGATTCATCCCTCCCGGGTTGTTCGCGCCGCCGCTCATTCCGCGGGGCGTCGGGGACGCCGCCCCCTACAACATTCACCGCCGCCCTTCCTTAACAACCATCCTACCCCCACCCCAAGGAGCCACCCATGCAGGATCTGCGCAAAATCTTCCGTTATGCCCGCCCGTACCGGCGCGATCTGTTCGCGGCGGTGGGGCTGATCTTTATTGAATGTATCTTTGAAATGGTCATCCCCGTCCTGATGTCCACCCTCGTGGATGACGGCGTGCCCGCCCATAACATGGCCGTCATCTTCCGGCAGGGCGGGCTGATGATTTTGTGCGCGGTGCTCGCGCTCATCACGGGGCTGCTGTATGCGCGGTACGCGGCGCGGTTCGCAAACGGGTTCGCGGCAGAGCTGCGCATGGCGGAGTATGCCGCCGTGCAGAAATTCGACTTCGCCAACCTTGACCGCTTCTCCGATGCGTCCCTCGTCACCCGCATGACCACCGACGTCACGGTCATGCTCAACGCCGTCAACGCCGGTCTGCGTCCGCTGGTGCGCAGCCCGGTCATGCTCTGCATGGGGCTGGCGATGGCCTGCGTGCTCAGCCCGCGGCTGACGATTGTATTCCTCGTCACAACGCCGATCCTGGCCGCCGTCCTCGCCTGGATCGTCACAAAGGTCGGCCCGCTCTATGGCCGCCAGCAGAGCGCCGTGGATCACCTGAATGGCCGCATCCAAGAGTCCCTGACCGCCATCCGCGCCATCAAGGCGTTCGTCCGCGGCGACTACGAGAACACCCAGTTCGACACCGTCAACACGGAATTGAGCGATGCTTCGACGGAAACCTTCCGCTATGCCGTCCTCAACCTGCCTGCGTTCCAGACCGTCATGTATACGGCCATCGTCTGCATCCTTTGGTTCGGCGGCAATTATATCCTCGTCGGCACGATGTCCGTCGGTCAGCTGACGGCGTTTTTGAGCTATGTTTTGCAGGTGCTCAACTCGGTCATGATGTTCTCCGGCGTCTTTCTGCAGATGTCCCGCTCGCTGGCCAGCGCCCGCCGCATCCGTGAGGTCCTGACCGAGACGCCCGACCTTGCGAATGCCGCCGCGCCGGTGGACACCATCCCCGACGGCCAAATCGATTTTGACCACGTCAGCTTCAAATACAACGCCAAAGCGGAGAAAAATGCCCTCTCCGACATCACGCTCCATATTCCGGCAGGTGCGACGGTGGGCATCATCGGCGGCACGGGCGCGGCCAAAACGACGCTCGTCCAGCTGATTCCGCGCCTGTACGACGCCACCGAGGGCACGGTCCGGGTCGGCGGGCGCGACGTCCGCGGCTACGACGTGAACGCCCTGCGGGACGCCGTCGGCATCGTGCTGCAAAAGAACCTGCTGTTCTCCGGCACGATCCGCGACAACCTGAAATGGGGCAATCCCGACGCGACGGACGACGACCTCTGGGCCGCCTGCCGCGCCGCCCGTGCGGACGAATTTTTGTCCCGGATGCCCGACGGCCTTGACACCGACCTGGGCCAGGGCGGGTGCAACGTCTCGGGCGGGCAGAAGCAGCGCCTCTGCATCGCGCGGACGCTGCTCAAGCACCCGAAGGTGCTGATTTTCGACGACTCCACCAGCGCCGTGGACACGGCGACGGAGTCGGGCATCCGCCATGCGCTGGCCGGACTGGGCAGCGTGACCAAGCTCATCATTGCCCAGCGCATCGCGTCGGTGCAGAGCGCCGACCTCATCGTCATTCTGGACGACGGGCGGCTGCATGCCGTGGGCACGCATGACGAGCTGCTGGCAAAAGATACGATCTATCAGGAAATTTACCATTCCCAGATGAAAGGGGGCGACGCAGATGGCGAAGCCATTCGGCGGTAAGCGCCCGCAGGACCTGCGGCACACGCTGCGCCGCTTCATGGACTATCTGGGCCGCCACAAAATCATGCTCGGCGTCGTCGGCCTGCTGGCGGCGGTCAGTGCGCTGGCCGCGCTGCTGGGCACCTACATGATCCGCCCCATCGTCAACGGCGTGCTGGAAAACGGCAGCGCCGCCTATCTGGCCGGCGTCGTGGCGCTGACCGCGGGCATCTACATCGTCGGCGCACTGTCTACCTTGGGCTACACCCAGCTCATGGTCCGTGCCGCGCAGAAGATTTTGCAGGACATCCGCCGCGACCTGTTCGCACATCTGCAGACGCTGCCGCTGCACTACTTTGACACGAACCGCAAGGGCGATCTGATGAGCCTGTTCACGAACGACGTGGACACGATCTCGGACGCGCTGAACAACAGCTTTGCGGTGGTCATCCAGACCTTTATTCAGGTCGCAGGCACGCTGCTTTTGCTGTTCGTCCTCAACTGGCGGCTCTCACTGCTGGTGGTCGTTGGCTATATTGCCATGTTCTGGTATATCAACTACTCGACACAGCGCAGCCGCGCCTTTTATGCGCGCCAGCAGGCCAGCCTCGGTGAGTTGGACGCCTACATGGAGGAGATGATCGCCGGACAGAAGGTCGTCAAGGTGTTCAACCACCAGCAGGCCGACATGGCCGCCTTTGCCGCCCGCAACGAAAAGCTGCGCGAGGCAGGCACCGGCGCACAGAGCTACGCCGCCACGATGATTCCCGCCGTCGTCAGCATTGGCTACCTGAACTACGCGGTCATTGCGGTGGTCGGCGGCCTCATGGTCATGTGGGGCTGGTCCGACCTTGGCAGCCTGGCCAGCTATCTGGTCTTTGTGCGCCAGACGACGCTGCCCATCAACCAGCTGACCCAGCAGGGCAACTTCCTGCTGGCGGCGCTGGCGGGCGCGGAGCGTATCTTCACGGTCATGGAGGAAAAGCCGGAGATCGACGAGGGCACGGTGGAGCTGGTCAGCGTGCGGGAAAACAGCGATGGTACGCTGACCGAGTGCGCCGGGAGCACGGGCCGCTGGGCCTGGTGTGACCGCCGCCGTCCCAGCATCCCGCTCGAGCCGCTGCACGGCGACGTGCGGTTCCACGACGTCAGCTTTGGCTATACGCCGGACCGGATGATTCTGCAGAACCTCTCGCTCTACGCCAAGCCGGGGCAAAAAATTGCCTTTGTCGGCTCCACGGGCGCGGGCAAGACCACGATTACCAACCTCATCAACCGCTTTTATGAGGTGTCGGGCGGGTCCATCACCTACGACGGCATGGATGTGCGGCTCATCAAGAAAAACGACCTGCGCCGCTCGCTGGGCGTCGTCTTGCAGGACACCCACCTGTTCACCGGCACGGTGGCGGACAACATCCGCTTCGGCAAGCTGGATGCGACGCAGGCGGAAATTGAAAAGGCGGCCAAAATTGCGAACGCCGACTCCTTCATCCGCCGCCTGCCGCAGGGCTACAACACGATGGTGACGAGCGACGGCGCAAACCTGAGCCAGGGACAGCGCCAGCTGCTGGCCATCGCCCGCGCCGCCGTCGCCGACCCGCCGGTGCTGATTCTGGACGAGGCCACGTCGAGCATCGACACCCGCACCGAGGCGCTGATCCAGAAGGGCATGGACGGCCTGATGGAGGGCCGCACGGTGTTTGTCATCGCGCACCGGCTTTCCACGGTGCGCAACGCGGACGCCATCATTGTGCTGGAGCATGGCCATATCATCGAGCGCGGCACCCACGACGAGCTGCTGGCCAAAAAGGGCGAGTATTACCAGCTGTATCACGGGATGTTTGAGCTGGCGTAAAGATTCATGCCTCCCTCTGCGAGGGAGGTGCCCCGAAGGGGCGGAGGGAGAGAACCTTGCAATAGCCCGAAATGCTTCGGATTGCCGCAAGGTTCTCTCCCCCACCGCCTGCGGGCGGAGCCCCCTCGCAGAGGGGGCCAAGAGAAAAACCTCCCCCGGAGAGATCCGTGGGAGGTAAACCTTGCGAAAGGAGCATTTACAAATGGAAAAGATCAGGAAGAATTTCGGCTTCGGCTGTATGCGCCTGCCCATGATCGGCGAGGACGTCGATATAGAGCAGACGAAACAGATGGTGGACTGCTTTTTGGAGCAGGGCTTCAATTATTTTGACACGGCCCACGGCTACCTTCAGGGCAAGAGCGAGCTGGCCCTGAAGGAGTGCCTGACCAGCCGTTACCCGCGGGAGGACTATGTCCTGACCGACAAGCTGAGCGGGTCCTATTTTAAAAAGGAAGAGGACATCCGCCCGTTCTTTGAGAGCCAGCTTGCGGCCTGCGGCGTGGACTACTTTGACTTTTATTTAATGCACTCCCAGAGCACGACAAACTACCAGCACTACAGGGACTGCCGCGCCTATGAGACGGCCTTCGCCCTCAAGGCCGAGGGCAAGGTCCGCCATGTGGGCATCTCGTTCCATGACCGCGCCGCCGTGCTGGAGCAGATTCTGACCGACTATCCGGCCATCGAGGTCGTGCAGATCCAGTTCAATTATCTGGACTATGACGACGTGGCCGTCCAGAGCCGCAAGTGCTATGAGGTCTGCCGCAGGCATGGCAAGCCCGTGCTGGTCATGGAGCCGGTCAAGGGCGGCAGCCTTGTCAACCTGCCCGACGACGCAAAAGCCGTGCTGGACGCCCTGCACGGCGGCAGCCCCGCCAGCTATGCCATCCGGTTTGCCGCGGGCTTCCCCGGTATGCTGATGGTGCTGTCCGGCATGAGCAGCATGGAGCAGATGCAGGACAACCTGAGCTACATGAAGGACTTTACGCCGCTGAATGATGCCGAGCTGGCCGCCGTGAACCGGGTGCAGGAGATCTTCCATAAAAAGGACCTGATCCCCTGCACGTCCTGCCGCTACTGCACCGAAGGCTGTCCGAAGCATATCTCCATCCCCGACCTGTTCGCCATCATGAACACGAAGCACACCCACCACGACTGGAACGCGGACTACTACTATGAGGATGTCCACACCGGGCCCGGCTCCCGCGCCTCGGACTGCATCCGCTGCGGCCAGTGCGAGCGTGTCTGCCCCCAGCACCTGCCCATCAGACAGCTGCTGCAGGATGTGGCGAAGGAGTTTGAGAAGGGGTAAATTATGCTGAAAACCGCCTGTTTCCGAAAAAAGAAACAGGCGGTTTTTGATTGAAGAATGTTAGATTTGCTGTAGGAGTGGAGTGGATAAAAAGGTTTATGCTCCCGTGTCTATATTGCCTGTAACAGAATCATGCGTCAATGCTACGGTATGATTCGCATAAGTGGACCAGGTTGGTTCATATGTGGTTGTGGCTTGATTGCCCCACATATCCCAATTAGGGCGGTCTCCACGGGCGAACAGTTCCAAATAAGGACCGGGAGAGCAATTTTCAATGAGAGAAATAAACTCGTCAGGCTTTCGACTGTGTTCACGCTTCATGCTGCGGAGGAGATTTACTTGAGAGCGCCCGGGCTGCAAAGTTCGGTTGGAGTCACCTTTGATCCCAAAGAGAAGAATCTCTGTTACGTTCCTGAAATAGAAACCGACACCACGACCATCAGGCATGCCATCTTTGCGAATCTTTTCCCAAATAAGGTTTGTTTTGTATTCAAACCCCCATGCCTTCATGACTTCTAACCCTTCAGGTAAAAGTGCATTAGGAACCCAGAGATATAAATGACTTTTTTCATCCGCGGCATCAGCAACGGGTAAAGATTTGATGTCGTCGAGCTTCATAGTGGAGTAACGGGTCAAACGCTTGTGTTCAGGGGCCATTTTCCCGGTGCGATTTGCGAATTGCCATGGGGGATCGGCATAGATAGTTCTATATTTTTTCCCATGGGTAAAATCTTCAAAATCTTGAATTGTATCTTGGATATTGTAGTTGTCTGTCATAATGATTCGTATCCTTCTACACAAGGCTTTTTAATGCCGATAGCCAATATAGGACAGCCACCGTTGCGGCGTGATTTCAAGCGGTAATCGAGCTTTCCCATCCATGTTGTACTGGCACCATATTTTGATTTGATGTTTAAGGCAGTAAAGATGTCGTTTAATTCTTCGGAACGGGTGATAATAATGCCGACTTCGATTAGGCCGCAATCAAAATAGGTCCGCATAGCAAGTAAATCACGGTCAAAGGTTTGGTCTTTGCTGTTCCATTCAAGATCGAAAGCAACCTTGCCCTTTATAAAGTCAATGTTATGTCCGTCGATATAGCCCTTAATTACTTTTTCGTCAAAAGGAGTGTCGGAAAAACGCCCACGTGATTTACCACGCGGATACATTTTAACGAGAAGATCACCGGTAATACGGATCTCGCGCCAACCACGAGGATAAAGAATATCGTCGAATTTTTTAGGAATAGAAGTTTCGTTTCCACCGGGAGCAAGCAAATCTTCTTTAGTAATGTGCAAAGCGGCCAAGCAAACTTGAATGTCTAACCACTCATCAGGAAAAGCCTCAGAGAGAATTTCTAGAGCATGTCCATAGTTATGAAATTCAAATTTATCGAAAAGGTCGGGGAGAACGTAGTTGTTCATTGTCGCTTCCTTTTTGTTTATGAAAAAAATATACTGTACCTATTATTAAAGTATATCAATTTGAACAGCAGATTACAACTAAATAATAAAAAAGGTCACTTGCAATCGCAAGTGACCTTGTCTCTATGTTACAAAAAAGATACCCAGCCAAAAAGGATATCGTAACGATAAAAATGAGGTCGAAAGGCAATGCCTAACCATTCAGTTTATAAATAATAGTATACAGGATATCGGTCAGGATTGCAAGGGGGCTGTCACTGTGTATCCGCCGATGAATTCAATTTTGATTTCGTTGGCGGATACAACGTCTATTCGTTCGATGATTCTTGCGACAATGGCATCAGCGTATTCAGTAATATGGAAGTCGGAGGCGGTCAGTTGGAGATTCGGATTTGCAGCTTTCTGCTGGCTGGCGGTAAGCTGGTCGATTTGCTTTTGCAGGCTGTCGATTTCCTCGCTTGCGTGCTTCAACTTTTCGTCGAGAAAGGACGCATCGCATTCAAGGGACAGATCCAGCAGGCGGTCAAATTCCTGCCGGGCATCCGCGAGCTTTTGCTGTAATTCCTCCAGTTCTGTTGTACCGCCTTGCAAATCATGCAGGATACCGTTGATCTGCATGGCGACTTCATCGGTGTAATTGTCGGCCAGATTTTGGATGGCTCTCAGCAGGGTCTGATGCAGGACTTCTTCTTGCACAGAGGGTGAATTGTGGCAGAACTTTGTTCCGTAGGTGACACGGTTGACGCAGCGCCAGACGATTTCCTTTCTGCCGTGAATATTCCAAGTCACGCGCTTATAAGGACTGCCGCATTCCCCACAGTACAGTCGTTCGGAAAGGGCGTACTTGCTGTTGTACCTCCCGCGCTTTTGTTTGCGTCGGTTCGCGCAGGACTTGCTGTTGCGGCGGGCGATTTCAGCTTGCACCTCGCGGTACATCTGCTTGGTGACGATGCCCTCGTGATTGTTCTCAATGTAGTATTGTGGTAGCTGGCCGGTATTTTTCTTCGGGCCTCCAGTCAGCACATTGTCAGTAAAGGTCTTTTGCAGCAGAACATCACCGCAGTATTTCTCATTCTGCAAGATGCGTAGGAGCGCCTGCGTTGACCATGTGGTGTTGCCACGCACAGTTTTGTAACCGCCTGCTTCAACTTTGCTCTTTATGGTTTGCAAGCTGTCGCCGTGCAAGTAGCTGGTGTAAATCATCCGAATCAGTTCAGCCTGTTCGGGGATGATCTCTGGCTGGCCGTCTGCACCTTTGCGGTAGCCGAGCATCTGCGCATAGGGGAAGGAGAATCTTCCGTGACTAAATCCCATGCGCTTGCCTCTGGAAATATTCTGCGAGATGGATTCGCTCTCAGCTTGTGCAAAGGCACTCAGCACAGTAAGGAGCATTTCGGAATTCATGGTGCTGGTGTTGATGTTCTCTTTTTCAAATATGACGGTGACACCGAACTGCTTCAGTATCCGCACATATTGGATGCTGTCTACGGTGTTGCGGGCAAAGCGGGAAATTGACTTTGTAAGAATCAGGTCGATTTTGTGCTTCTTACAGTCTTGAATCATCTGGTTGAATCCGTCACGCTTTTTGGTGTGGACACCTGAGATACCATCGTCGGCGTAAATCCCGGCAAGCTTCCATTCGGGGGTGGAATTGATTTTGGCAGTGTAGAATTCCTTTTGAATTTCAAAGCTGCCCTGCTGTTCTTCTTCCTCAGTGCTGACGCGGCAGTATGCAGCAACGCGAAGCTTGGTGCGGGATGCCGTGCTTTTGGAAGCTTTCATGTTGGGCTGAATGACGATGATTCTTCTCTCGCGGTTCATGGGATTCTCCTTATACGACCATTCCGTTTATAAGTTTCAACTGAATGGGAGTGGTTCTGTGCAAAACTATTTTGTCTGCAATGGCATGGTACAGCTTCGTGTCAAACGTATCGCAGGGCGGTGCAGCAGCGAGGGCTTCTTTAATGCGCAGCGTCATGGGGTCAGCTTTTCCGGCTGTGCAGCAGAGATATTGCGTATCTGCGCGAGAAAGGACGCTTTGGATAAGTGATGCTGCATCAAATTCCCCGGCGGATAACATTTCATCGATTTCTGCTTGCTGCTTTTCGGCTTCAATGGATACTGTGTTGTGTGACAGCGGCTGGTCATTGATGCTGTCAGGATTATCCTGTAAGCGTTTCATTGTGGTAGCGATGCTTTGCAGGAGAATATCCGGCGCAATTTGGACGGAGAATGCTGCGCAGTGGCGGCAGCGCCATCGATGGCCTTTCGTCTGCCATTCCAGTCTGCTGTTGCAGTCGGGGCAGATAATGTCACCGCGAATATCCTTTAAGGCTTCTGTGTAAGTGGGGGCTTTTCGCTGGCACAGGACTTGCGCTTTTTGAAATAAGGTATATTCGACAATGGGCGGATACCTGTCCTTTCCGCAGTATGCTGGATTTTTTACGATACGGTGGACGGTGTTCTTGTTCCAACCTGTCTCATCACTGTATGGGATGCTGTTGGCTTGCAAGTGTTTCGCGATTTCTTGCAGTGAATTGCCTGCAAGGTAGAGTTGATAAATTTGGCGGACGTATTCGGCTTGCGCGGTATCCGGGGTAATGAGGCCGTTCTGTATGCGGTATCCGTAGGGCAGGTATCTCGGCTTTGCCATTGTCAGAAAATCTCCTTAAACTTCATTCCGTTTTTGAGTTCAAAGGTACAGGATTCGGAATCGACCAGTACGCGGTTTACGGCAAATTTGAACTCATACTCATCAAATTCAGTAAGTGGCTTTAGATAGGTATAATGTTCTGCAAGCTGTTTTGTCTGTGCAAGGGTACGAAGTAAAGGATGGTTGGTAGCTGCTTTTGAAATCGTGTTTTTTACATCCGTGAGTTCACGCTCCAGTGGATTGCGCCGTTCCCAGTATTGAGCGGCGGTGATGCAGTTCTTTTCGCGCAGACGGGAAAGGTTGTGCAACTTTTTGGCAAGCAGTTGAATCTGCTGGTTGAGTTCCTGCCGCTGGCTCTCATTGTCATCGAGAATCTTTTGCGCAGTGTACAAGTCATGTAGGGCAGGGGCGAAAATCTGCGTGTGGTTTACAATTAGTTTGTTGTGCATGGTGAGAAAGGCGTATTGGATGAGTTCCTCTTGGGTTGGCGGCGTGGGACAGTCTGCTGCGCATCGAAGGTGTGTGCGGCAGATCCAAGTCACTTGTGCGGAACGGTTTATTTTGCGGGAAAGCATTGAACCGCACTTTGCGCAGTAAAGCATTTTGGAAAAGGCTGAGTCTTTCCTCGGACATGGGCCTACGCTTTTGAGCTGCAGGAGTGCTTGCGCTTTATCAAAGTCTGCTTGGGATATGATGCCGTTGTGGGTGTCCGGTGCGTAGTAGGAAAGGACTTCACCGTTATTTTCGGTGCGCTTAAAGGGCAAGTCATCGGATGTATAACTCTTTTGATAGAGGGAACATCCGGCGTACTTTTCGTTTTTAAGGATGCGCTCTATGGTGGTATGATGCCAATGCTTATCGGCATCTGGACGAAGCCGGTTTAAATCGTCGGCGATTTTGGTGGTGCTTTCGCCTTGCAGAAATGCATTGAAAATGTCCTTGACGATTTCGATTTGGTTGGGGACGGGAACAAGGTCGTAATTGACCTGTTTGTAGCCGTAGGGGACAGATGATGTATGGTAGGTGCCGGACTCCATTCGTTTGCGGATTCCCCAGCGCAAGTTTTTGGAGATTGACAATGATTCCTCTTGGGCAACAGCACACATCATACCCAGCAGGAGTTCTCCCTCGGTGGAGTCTGTGTCAAAGCGCTCTTTCTCAAATTCTACGACCACGCCAAGGCTTTTCAGTTCGCGCACAGCGGAGAGAAAATCCACAGAGTTTCGTGCCATTCGGGAGGATGACTTTACAAGGATACGGTCAATCAGACCGAGTCGGCAGTCGTCCATAAGGTGGTTGAATCCGGCACGATTTTTAAGGCCGGTGCCGGAAATGCCCTCATCGGCATACACACCAACAAATTCCCAGTTGGGATTTTTCTGAATAAGGTCGGTGTAGTATTCCACCTGCACCGACATGGAGTTTAACTGGTCAGCGGATTTACTGCTGACGCGGGCATAGGCTGCCACGCGCAAGCGCTTCGGCTGTTGCTGGATCGGCTGGATGACTTGAACTTGTGGCATGGCTTTTCCTCCGAGTTTGTCGCTGTGACACTCTTTTTGTCACATACAACATACCCGAAAGGCGGCCAAATAGCTATTCACAAGAACCACTAAACATCTCGACACAAAACGCCGCATTTTCTGGCATAACCAACATTGGCGCGTTGGCAGATTCCGCGCGGTAGCTTTCCTGTAGCGGCAGCGGATGAAAGTGCTGTATAAGCAAGTTCATATTTTAATTCCTGTTCCAGCTTTATGGGGAGCGGATCAATCAGCATGGGGCAATCCCTCCCACGGCAGCTTTTTTCGGGTGTGTTTGGTATGGGCCAGCAGCCTGTTCTCCAGCCCGGTCAGATAAAGTTCATATTTCAGGCTTGTTTTGGTGGTGATAAGCACCGCGCCGTGATTTTGCAAAAAGCGCAGGATGTGGTACAGCGTTGCGGTATCGTGGCTTAATCGGTCAAGGCTCTGCACCATAACAGCGTTAACGCGGCCCTGCCGCACAGCTTTGAGCATAGCAAACAGTGCTGGTCGCCAAAATTCGGTGCCGCGTTTCAGTTCCATGCTTGTATTTACCAGGATGTAGCCGCGCTTGTCAGCTTCGCGCATAACTTCTTCCAGTTGGTTTTCTAACGCAGTCAAATTCGGCGCAGCGCTGCGGGCATACGCCCAGACTTTGTATTCTTCCATAGCCGCACCTCTTAAAACTGATCCATCAGCGGGAGTCGAACATCGAAGCGCGGCTTGCCAAAGGATGCCCGCGTGAAGCGGTCTCCGGCAAAGCGTTCCAAACCGCAGTTGATGAGTTCCGTGTTCAGGTCACATTCGGTAGTAATAAGGTAAGCGTTCCGTCTGCGGAAGATTTCAATAACCCCGACCAATAAGTAGCTGTTGCGGCTGATCTGCTCCAGGTCGCGTACGATTACGGCTTCGATCAGGTTATTCTCTACCGCGTCCAGCATGGCGCGCAGGCCATTGCGGTCTTTCAGTGTGTTGCCGCCGCAATGGTCGAAAGAGGTGCCGCGCACGAGAAAGCCATGCCCGGCAGCTTCATCGATAAGGTCATACAGCCGATCAAAGGCCATTTGTGGGTTGCTGTTGGCGCACCGCACATAGATCCACGCGGGGTGGTCTTGTCTATAGTTCATCGTAAACCCTCTTTACAAAAAGTAATCCGGGCGCTTCTGCTCCCGGATGAATTGCTGAACATCTTCAATTTTCTCGGTAGTTGGACAGGCTGGCAAAGCGGCCAGTGCGGCGTCATGGTACTTGCCGCCGATGCCCGCGCGTTCATCCAGAATGGCTACCACACAGGAATCCTGTTCCGTGCGAATGGCACGACCAAAGCCTTGTCGCAGTTTCTTCTGCATTTCGGGGATGATTTCGGCGTTTATGTAGTCGCGCAGGTTCGGGTACTGCCGGCGCTCATAGTCGCTGACCGGGTCTGGTATCGGGAACGGCAGCTTTGCGATAATCAGCAGTGACACCATATCGCCGGGAAAGTCAATGCCCTCCCAGCAGGAGCCAGCCGCAAACAGTACGCCGTTGCCGGATTCTTTGAATTGTTGAATCACCCTGCCGCCGTTGCGCCACGCCTGATAGGTCGGGTATTGCCACTGACCGTCCGTCAGCGCGCGGACTTCGGCCATTTGGCGGTAAGACGTGAACAGCACCAGAGCATGGCCGTGGCAGGCATCCACCAATCGGACGATTTCTTCTGCCATTTTGCGGTTGTCCATTCGCGTTTTTACGCGCGGCGGAAAGTACAACAGACATTTTTTCTTGTAGTTAAACGGAGAATCTGCTCGGAAATGGCGCAAGGGTCGATAAGCCGCCAGCCCCAAAAGCTGTTCCGTGTGGCTGAAATCTCCGGCTGCGGCCAATGTGCCGGAGGTCAGAATCGCGGGTTCGCGGGTGTTCCACAGCGCACTGCGAAGCAACTGCGGTACGCGGCTGCTGGCTGCGCAGAATGTAGGCTGACCATCGGCATCGTAGTCGATGTAAAGGATGCGCGTCGGCACCTCCAAAAGAAAAAGGCGCAGGAGACTTTCGGCTTCTCCCAGCCTGTTCAGCAGGTATCGCGGCACATCCGGCAATCCGCCAGCATTTTGCAACAGTGCTATACAGTC